>JACCDO010080360.1_pt1 | contig 23766 bp, 22 predicted proteins | sample 7446101 | NCBI WGS metagenome assembly JACCDO01 (sample SAMN15323440, study PRJNA562643) | freshwater metagenome | isolation source: river surface water | place: USA:Blue River Watershed | collected 2017-08-16
CTTCAAGAGGTATCTATATGATAGCTGAATTAATTTCTGATGTTATTAAAAATGAATATTCTTAAAATATATTTAATTTATAAAAATATATGTACGAAAACAATAAAGAAGGTATTTTAATATTTGATTCTGAAAATAATAAACACCTATCAGAATCAGTGGATTTAACAGAATTAACAGATTTTACAGGTTCTAATAAAAATCTAGAAATTATTTTGAAAAGTTATCAAGAACTTAAAAATTTTAGACATATTATGTCAGGTATGTAAAAAATTATTGTTAATTATTATTTTTTAGAATTTATTACTAATTGTCGTAATTGACTATTATAATATAATGTTTTTGTTTTAAATGTAGTATTAACCCAGTCACTTAGATTTTCTTTTCCAACACTTACTTTAATATTTTTAAAAGAACCTTTATTGTTTAGACGTGATTTACATTGTTTAAATCTAATTATTTTTTCTGAACCTGCCATAACTTGATATTCATCGGGACAAAAATTAAAAACGTAATTATAATTTTTTTTAGGTAAAACAATTGTTGAAATAGCATCAAAATACGTGGGTAATTCACAGACTATTTCCAAAGTATTATCGGATTTTATTTCTGAATAACTCATTAACATTTGAATATCTTGATTAAATTCCACAGCACAGTCAAATATTGTTCTTTGTTCATTTTCATCTAATATTTTTTTAGACAAAAAACTATATCCGTATTTTTTTAATCCATTTGATAATAAAACAAGCATATAAAGTGGTGCATTACCACTAAAATTTGAACTATTTATATTTAATTCTATAAATTTTATATCATCTTCTTTATTATTATCAAATGAAGTTATTTTTATATTTTTACCATAAATATATTTTTGGTATTCTGTAATTTTACCTTCATTTATCATATTTTTTATATGTTTAACAATTGGACCCATCAATGGGTCATCAAGAAGATGAATATCATCTGTATTTGTTGTATTTGATGTATTTTCTTTTACACAAGAATTTAATTTATCCACAACTTTTGATTCTGATATTACATAACCTTCAGATACATAATATTTGTTGGTACCAAAATCTTTGGTTAATTCATCCAAATAAATCTTGCTGTTGTAAATATATTTTGGGATGGATTGTTTAAATTTACAACCAGATACTATAATTTTGAACATTACAGGATTTTTATGAAAATTATTCCATAATTCTTCTCCTCCTGATATTGGAAAAATATCAATTTCAACCTGATGATTAAATAATAATTTGATTGGAAGATTAAATAAGTCATAAACACTTTGATATTTTAAATCAACTTTCATATTTATTTTATCAACTATTTTAATCATTATAGCGTGTTTTCCAGCAATTTCTAAAAATTTTTCTTTATCAGTTTCCTCATACAATCCAAAGGTAATTTTATCCACACAATCAAATTCGTTTTCTAAATTATTTAAAATAAATTTACTACCAAACACATATTCTTTTTCAAATGGTTTGGTTCCATATTGTTTGATAGCTTCGGACCATACAATTGTTTCGACTTGAGTTAATTCTGATATTTGATTGGAATTTTGAACGATTTCGGACATTTTATCTATATAATCTATATAGAATTTGTTTGGAGGAATTAAACGCAGAGATATAGTACCTTTTGACCTATAAGTATCATATGGTATAAATAGATGTTCTAATAATTTTTTAAAAAATCCATAAGCGTGTTCAGCACTCTCCAATTTATAATCTAACCTTGCTAAATCAAAATCTTTTACCACAAATAGCTCTTTGAATTTGTCAAGTGTTTTATTAATCTGTGAACAAATTGTTGTATGATTTTTTTTAACATATTCATATGATAATTCTGATGAAAAATCTGCCAAAGAATTAAATCCAAATATCTTTACTATGTCATTTGTGTAATTATAATGTGATTCACCAAATGTTTTATTTTTCATATATAAACTACAGATATATATGTATATGTACATTTAGTTAAATTATTTATAAAAATTGAATTATTTATTATAATATTAACATAATAATTATAAAAAATGAACCAAGAAGACAAACAATACAATTTATTAGATAGTAAACATTTGATTTTACAGTTAATTTGTTTTATTATTGGAAGCAAAATAGTCAAGTATGATTTTTTTTCATATCATACTAATATATATTTATTAAGACTGTTATATAGCTTGATTTTAGCAGCATTTGTGTCCAGTTGGTTTTTAACTTATACATATGACTTTTTTGAAAAACTAGAAATAAATGGTCTTACCCAAGTATTTGTTTCATACTGGATATCAAATGTTATAACTGATAATATTTATAAAAATGTTATTGTGCAACATATTAATGAACTCGACAGAATCACTAATTTAACAAAGGAAATTTCACTTAATTTTATTATTTTTACAGGACTTGTTACTATTTTTAATTTAGATAAATTACAAAAAGATTATACATAAAACAAATAGAACAAATAATACACGCACAATTAGAAACATATAATAATAATAATTTTATTATTCTTTTTCATAGACCTTAAAATTAAATTCTACACATGATAATTTAATAATACTTTTTTTATAATCTTGTGGGACTATAAAATATCTTTGTTTCAAATACATATCATTATAATTATTAACTCCATATCCAAATAATATTCTTTTTTTATAATCAAATGATAAAATTTCATCATAACCAATATTTAAATATTTCTTTACCGTGTTTTTTATATTGAAATAAACAGATTTTTTTATATATTTAAGATATTCAATATCATCAAAATATTCTATATCTTCATTCTTTGGATTGTGAGATGGTATTGTTGTACCTCCTAGTAATAATAGTTCATATACAGTAGGAGCTTTATAATATTCATAATACCAAAAATAATTTGTCTTAATTGTAGTATTCGAATTAAAATATAGTGATACCATAAAATCTAATCCTTCCAAATATCTTGTTGCTCTCGATATTATTGTTTCTGATGTTATATCCTCTTCTAAATGTTCATTATCGTATTCATACATTTTACTTTTACTATAAAATGATTGATTAAGTTTTGTAACTATTTTTTTTCCATCATATTCTCTGATATTAAACATATTTATCCTTATCATTCTTCCGCATCTATTTTTTTCAATATACATATGCTTTGTATTAGTTTTTGATTCACTATTATATATATATGTACCATAATCTAATTGTTTACAAATTGTTTCATAGCATAAATGTTTCCTATCTTCACTAATATCTCCTTTATAATCGTTTATTACCAACAAATTATAATATTCTTTTTTAATATTAGTATTTTCATTAGAAAATTTTTCTATAAAAGTATACAATCTTGTTTTATTAATCGTGTGATGTAGCTTTTTTTCATCATAATTTATAATATTTCCATCAATTCTACATATTGTCTTTATTATATTTTCAAATTCATTATTTCCTTCAATTAATTTGTATATACCGGGGATAAAATCATTTCCAAATAAATTAAGACAAAATATTAAATCATTGATTATATCATGAATTGATTTTTTATTCATTACTGTTACTAACGTTTTAGCGTATTTTATAAACTTTTTCGAAAAAAAATTTATATCTATCCATTTACCGTTACTATTCTTTTTTCTTATATTTGTATTCACAGTTATATTGTGTTTTAACATATTTGTTAATAATACTGAAATTAAAATAACATCTGAATCACTTGTACATATGTAAAAAATTTCATTCTTATTTTCAGGACTAATATTCTTTTTTATGTGATTCAGTATTCTATGTTCACCTTCACCTTTATTATTATCTTTATCATCTTTATTATAGGAATGTATCTCTACATCTTCAAAATCACTATTCTCAATTGCTTCAATCAAATACTTTGTATATTCTGAATTAAAATAAGTATGTTTTACTCCAAAAGTTGTATCGGTCTCACTTGAATCTAAACCCTCTTCTTTAGTCCCATTCTCAATCAATAATCTTGTTTTTAATTCTTTCTCAACTTTACGTCTAATTATCTTTTTAGTCTTTCTTTGTATATTTTTCTGAAGTTTTGCTACACTTGGTACACTTTCAAAAAATATTAATATTTTACAATTGGTTTTTTCTGTTATTCTCTTAATCATCGTTTTTATTTCATTAATTGTGAGTTTTATCAAGATATCATAATTACAATTCGTTAAATTCAATTCAGGATTCTTTTCCATTATTACTCCGTGAACAAATTGAATATCAATATAGATTCTCTTGATATCTTTATCATCTTCTTCATCTGATTCATCTGATTCATCTGATTCATCTTCTTCTTCTGATTCATCTTCTTCTTCTGATTCTCCAGTTTCTCCAGTTTCTCCAGTTTCTCCAGTTTCTCCAGTTTCTCCAGTTTCTTCTCTTTCGATTTCCGAGTCTGATTCCATATCGGACTCCAAATACTTTAAAAATTTCTTCTTTGTTTCTTTGTTTCTTTCTTCTAGTTTGGATAAAAATGCAGGAATACCCATTTATTATATAGTCAAGTTGGTAAGTACAGTAGGTTTAACAATACTTTAATGATAAACATAATTTCAATTTTTATGTACCTATCTATGTGCCTATATATAAATAAATTTTTCTTTAGTAATAAATACTGAACCAATATCTCTTCCCTTTTTTATATTAGATATCTCTGTATAAACTATTTTTAATTTTGTCTGATTTTTATATTTGGATTGGTTTTTACAGTAATTTGCAGCTAAACTTATTATTTGATTTGGATATGTGGGTTTATCAATAATATCTTGTTTATCTTGTTTTTCAAATCTTTCTCGTACAACAACATGTCCAGATGGTAAATCTTCTACATGAAACCACAAATCAAATGAATCAGAATTATCAATTAATTCCCAATTTTCTTTTGCGTTCGTTCCAACAAATATATCAAATGTCTGAGAACCTATTTTTTCAGTAAACTTTTTCATACTTAATTCAACTAATATATTTAATTAAATTATAAATAATTTAATATAATTTAATCAATTTTTTATAAAGTTTATTTAATTGCTTTGGATTATTCTGGTACTACATAAATTGGTTCTGATTTTTCTAATGAAATTGATGGTTCTGATGATATTGTTTCACCTTGTATAATTATTTGAGTAGTTTGATTTGGTTCTAATACATTTGATAAACTAGATTCATCAAGTTCACCAAGTCCATCAAGTCTATCAGGTTCATCAGGTTCATCAGGACCATTAGTAATAGTTGCATGAACAATAGGAATATTATTTTGAACTGGTTCTATTAATGGTCTTGCTGTTACAATTTGAACTGGACCAGTAATAGTAAGATTATTTGTTAAAGAAGACGTATCATTTGGAGCAATAGCTTGTAAATTATGTGGAACAGACAAGTCATCAATAATTTGAGTAGGTTGAATTTTATCAAGTAATTTTTTACGTCTGTTTTCAAACTCTCCTTGTGTAATTTTTAATGTATTTTTAACATTAGAAACATTAAAAAATGTATCTAATTGTACAATAGTGTCGAGATGTTTTTCATAATTTGCAGTTACATAATATCCATCCATAAACTTTTTCATAGTAGCAAATAATGTTGGTGTATTCAGAATATCATTAACATTGATATTTTCATCAATTTGATTTTCAATAAGGAAGTTTCTTGCTTGTTCAATATAATCATTCCATTCATCAAGTACTTTAGTATCCATAGTTTCCAATTTATGTACAGCAGCTTCACTCTGCCTTAACTTTGTTTCTACATTAAATAATTCTTGTTTAGTTTGACTAGCAGCAATTTTTAAGGTGATATCATCTGATTTAGACTCCGTGTTGTATTGTTTCATTAATTGTTTAGATTTAGTAATGAGCTTCGTTTGGGAATTTTTTTGCTTATTAACTTCAGATACTCTTTCTAAAAAATTATTATATCTTTTATATAGGTTATCGTTAGGTACCCATTTTTTAACAGGTTTTTCTGATTGAATTAATTGTTCATCTTTAGAATTATATTTTATCACATTATCTCCATCGGTTAGTAATTTTGTGTTAGATACATTTGTATCTTTATTAGGAACAGTTTTTGTTTTACTATTTAACCATTTAAATAAAAAAGACATTACAAATATAAGTATATTATAATTATTATCTAATTATTTAAATATTATTTTATATTGTGTTCAAATTATATATATAATATAATTACATAATTTATATATATAAGATGTCTCTAGTAGAAATTGTTGATAACTGTAGAACAGATAAGAACACTACACATTCATATTTGGATTTGTATGAGGAATTACTAAACAAAAAAAAACATACAGCTACTAATGTTTTAGAAATAGGTATATGTTATGGTGGAAGTATAAAATTATGGTATGATTACTTTCAAAATGCTAATGTATATGGATTGGATGTTATGCATATTAATGATGTATGGACTGAAATTAGAGATAAAGAAAGAATAAAATTATACACAAGTACAGATGCATATAATTTGGAGTTTTTTATACCAAATTTATATAATAATGATGTTAAATATGATTTTATAATAGATGATGGACCTCACACTTTAGAAAGTATGAAATTTTTTGTATCAATGTATTCACAATTACTAACTGATGATGGTATTTTAATTCTTGAAGATATTCAAAGTATAGATTGGATACCTATTTTACAAAATTGTGTTCCAAATAATTTAAAACAATTTGTTAAAGTATATGATTTGCGTAAAAAAAAAAATAGATATGATGATATTGTATTAGTTATTGATAAAAGTAGTAACAAATAAATTTTTATTACTTTTTATCCAATTTTATCTTTATAATCTGATCTTTATTATTAAAAAATATTAATTTTAATTCTTCTAATATTTCATTCTTTTTTGTAATATTTTCTTTATCATCTTCGTCATATAAATTATTAAGATACATTATTGAATAATCAATCCACTTTTTATTAAATTTTTTGGGATTTTTTTGTATAAATTCTATTGTTTTATGTATATTTTCTTTTTCAAAAGGTTCTGTTAATATATTATGTACATTATCAAAAATTTTTTCTATTTTTTTATTTGTTTTTGCAACTATCCATTTTTTTCCATCATGATATTTACATTTGTCTCTGCTTAAATCTAATACACAAAAATTTTTATATTGAGGGTTATCGTCATTTATATATAAATGTTTTGTCATACTAGGAATTATATCTTTAAATTTTATTGTTGATAAATGATTTAATATTATATCTAAATTTACTTTGTCAAATTTTTCTGTACCATGAGCAATTATTATATTTTGATTATTTAGTGTATTGTTTATTGTTGTGTGTTTTATATTTTTGATTTCGTCTTTTAGAATATTTATTTGTTGCATAAAAGCTGTTAAAATTAATTTAGTTTGGGAATCTATTTTTTCACCACTTACCAATTCATTTATATCAACATTATTTTTTTCCGATTTTTCAGATTTTTTCAAATCTTTTGAACCATTTTTTATAACTATACAGCGCTTGTCTATATGTCTTTTCAAATGGTCCTTCCTTGTAAAAGTATTTGAACAATAAGGACATTTGTGTTTTTTAGATTTTATATCTTCTGAATCATCAACTAATATGATTTTATTGTCTGATTTAGAATTAGTAAAAGGTAAGTCTGGAGGTGTTTGGGGTAAAATTGGTAAAATTGGTAAATCTTGGGGTAAATCTTGGGGTAAAATTGGTAAATCTTGGGGTAAAATTGGTAAATCTTGGGGTAAAATTGGTAAATTTGGGGGTAATCTGGGGGTAACCTGGGGTAACCCTTGGGGTAAATTTGGTAAATCTAAATTAACGTCACATGGTATCTTTTTATTTTTATGACGCAATAAATGATGTTTATATGTAAATTTTTTCCCACATTTATCACATTCAAAAGTATTCATATTAGCATAATATAATTTTATATTTTTAAATTTAATTTACCAATTTTTAGGTAAAATTTACCAATTTTTAGGTAAGTATTGGGGGTATTTTTTGGGTAAATTATTTACTAAGGATTTTTCTTTATTACCTACATGTATACTTTTTTTAACTTACCTCCAGACTTCCCCCAGACTTACCCAAAAATTGGTAAATTTAATTTATTACTCTTTAATACTTTTACCATAATTCCCCCCAATTGGGGGTGTTTTAAAATTGTGTGTGTGTTGAAATTAAAATAAGAATAAAAATTATAAAAATTTTTAAATTTTCTTTTTTATTTTCAAATTTAAAAATATTAAAAAAAATAAAAACTTTTGACTATAAATACTATCTAAATTTGTAAACACAATATATATAAAGAGCATAAATCATCTCAAAAAATAAAAAAAATAACAATAATGATGTATTCAGAGCTACTATCATCTTGAATTACAAGATACAGCAGATTTTGTAAATTAATTGTAAAAAATAATTTTTATATTAAGAAATTAAAATTGAAAACAAAAAAATTTTTTAATAAATAAATAATTAATTTTAATTCCTTTTATTTTGTTTCATTGCTGACGAATTATTAAAGAAGGAACCGACAAATACAATAATTAATGATGCAAAAGTATAATTATATACTGGGTTATCACATTTTGATTTATCTAAATACCCCCAAAATAAAACAGCACCAACTATATTCCAAGCTAACAGGAATATTGATACCATAATAAGTAAGGTTATTTGAAAACATCCACATAATTCAATTGTGGAGGTAGTAACGAGACATGATGATAAAATTAAGTTTGCAATATAACCCAAAATAATAAATCCTCTTACTAGTAAAAATGTTTTTAGATTAATACTAATCCGCTCAACATCTTGACTTACGCAAGATTTATCATTTAGTCCATAATATATATCACAAACAATAAATGCAGAATATATTATTATTAGTAATGTTACTATAATACATCCTAACATTTTCTTTTCATTTAATCTTCTTTTTGTTTCTTCTGAAATTTTAGGAATAACTATTTCTGAATTTGTAGCAGAATTTGAATTTAAAACTGTTTCATTTGAATTAACTGTAATAACTGAATTAACTGAATTAGCTGAATTAACTGTAATAATTGAAGCAATATCAGAAATTTGACCTATTTGAGTATTTGGTCCTGTAGGTCTAGTTCTAATATCTAAAACTATTTGATTTTCAATATCTTCTGATTCTTTTTTTGATTCCGTTGACATTTTTATATATCTATTTTTAATAATAGATATATACTATAATAAATTTCAATTTTTTTTATTCACCTATTTTTCTTCTTTTGTAGTATTCTTTACATTTATCAGAATTATCAATTAGATATTTCATCATATTGGCTGTATTAGAGATTATTCTGTCTTTATCATAAGTTAATTCTTTTAATTTTAATTTAGTAATATCATTTGGAAGTAATTCTATATCATTAGAATGACACTGAATTACTTTAAGATTTACAAGACTCTCAAAACCATCTGGTAAAAATTTTAACATATTATTATTACAAATTAATTCTTCTAATCCTTCCATATTACACATTGTACTAGGTAAATATTCCAGTTCATTTTCCTTAATATTTAATACTTTTAATTTTTTTAATACCCCTAAAGAATTAGGAAGACTTTTTATACAATTAAATGATAAATCTAAATTATTTAAATTAGTCAACTTATTTATATTTTTAGGAATTGTCTCTAATTTACAATAATTTATAACAATATGAGATAATTTTTGATTATTACATATTGATTCTGGTAACTCTTTGATTTGACAATTTTTTAACTCAAAATATTCTAAATTAGCTAATTTACCAATTTCATCTGGTAATTTTTCTAACTGAACATCTGATAACAATAGTCTTTTTAAATTTTTTAATTTTTGAATATCTTTTGGAATTAAGCTAATTGTTGTATAATAAATTGATAAAATTTCCAAATTTTCCAAATTAAACATTTCATTAGGTAGCAAGCTTATATATTGGTCAGAAATTTCTAATTTTTTTATATTTGAACAATTATTTTTACATCCAGTTTTTATCCATTCAAGTAAATTGTGATAATACCATGTTGTCATATTTATATATCATAAATAATATTATTTTTAAGTTTAATAATAAAAAAAATTAATTATTAATTAAAATAAAAAAATATTTAATTATTCCACCAGATTACAAAATCCAGCGAAATATCTGATTCAATATTAACTATTTCTAAGATATTTTCCTCAGGTAAATAATACCATTGTAAATATTCCAATTTACCATCATTAAAATATACTTCAGATGGCTCCTCCAATACTTCATGTATTTTTATTTCATTATAAAGAGCCTTGTTATATTTAATTTCATTTGTTTCATTTGTTTCATTATTTATCACACCATGAATATAATTTTCTTCAGTAAATAACTCAATTTCCAAATTATAATTCTTTGATATAAAAGTGTCATAATTATTTTCAGGATTATATACTATTTCTAGTTCAGATCCAAACAAGTCAACTTTTGAACACTGAATACCTAAAATAGACATTAATCCTACTAAAACACTTATTTTAAATTTATTGTTCATTTTAAATTTGTATATTTGATAAATAGTATACAACTAGTATAAAAATCAATTTTTTATAAATTTTATCTAATAAATTAATCAGATTTAATTTTATAATCTGTTAAAATTTCAGATTTATAGGTTTTAGATTTTAGAGTTTTAGATTTATGGGTTTTAGATTTATGGGTTTTAGATTTATAAGTTTTGGATTTTAATTCTTCATAATTTTTTTTATATTTTTTAACAATACCCAAATTTAATATATTTGATACTGAACTAACTATTAAACTAGCAATTAATAAAATATTAAGTAATATTTTTTGATAATCATTTTGAGAATGTTTTGAGATTTTTCTGTAATGATTATCAGTTTCAATCCATTGGATTGGAATATCTTTTATTTTATTAATTTTTAGTTTTGTTTCAATTTTATTTATTTTTTTAATAAATTTTTCCATTTCAATAGCCCCTCTTAATATTAATAATTCTGGACAATCATCCATTACTTTAAACATATAATCTTTTGAATATTCAACTTCTGCAGTTAAAAATACTAATTGAGGTACCTCATTATTTTTTTGTATTGGAATATTATTAGTAAATGCTCCGTCATAATATTTTTTACCATTAATAACAACACCTTTACTTTCTGTACTAGTAATAAAAGGTATAAAACTAGTAGCATGAAGTACTTTAATTAAATGCTCTTTGCTATCAAATTTATCAATCATTACTGGAACCATACCTTTTATTGTAAGTTCAGAAACAAGAATCTTTAATTTACCATTACATAATTCATGTGCATTATTCGGTAATAAATTTTCACAAGCTTTTAACATAATTTTGTTTAAATCATATTTATTAGAATTTTGTTTTGCGAATTCATAAACATTTCTAACCGTATGAACAGATATACCTAATAATAAAAAAATGGCTACATAAGCTCCTACACTGACTCCAATATAGTTTCTAATTTTAATTTTATTTTTTTGAACCATCTTCTTTAATATTTCACATGCTCCAAAATTATAATATCCTTTTAGCCCACCACCAGTAAATAATACATCAAATTCTTCACTTGGAAAATTTAGATCACCAACTTCCATACTATTAACTATCTCTAAAAATTTAGTAGATATATCATCAAATGACGATTCAATAATATCTTCATGTTCAAAATAATCTTTAAATATTTTATCTATGTTATCTGTTTTTTCTGTTTTTTCTAATTTTTCTGTTTTATTAGATTTTGTTTCCAAATATTTTTTTTTTGTTTTTTCTGTATTTAATTCTTTTAAAATCTTAACATTTTTTAATTTGTTATATTCTAAATCAGTCATTTCTGTAAAATTTTTTTGTGGTTCAGCACTTACATATTCTGTATTTATAATTCCAGAATCTGAAAAATTATCCTTAATAATATTTTTAGTTGGCTTTGGTGATTTTTCTATTTTTTCTTCTATGTCTGTTTTTATTTTATTTTTTATATTATGAAAAAAAGAATTAATAAAATTATTCATTTATAATTTAACCATACAAAAATATTTATTTTACAAATTTTTTAATTATTTCCAAAACTTCCTCACCTTTCATAGAATCTAACCATATATTAAAATCTACTGAATATTCATTTACTATATATGTTTTAAAATTTTTTATAACCATACCAATAGTTTTTTGTTCAACACCTAAATCAATTAAAATATGGCCATTAAATTTTCCATTTCTTTCTTTGTTTAAATTGTGATTTCTTATTAATAATTCTAATTCAGGTATTTTACCAAAGTATTCTATTGATGCTAATTGATAATTATGTTTTATTTCATTTTCATCATAATTTGTGTTTTTAATAATTTCGAATATTTCAGATGACTGAAATGATTCTTGGATTTGATTATCTTTTTTAAAAATATATTCGACAAAATTTTGATAAAATGGTCTCAAGTTAAATCTACGTCTATGTTGATAATTAAGTGTACGAAAAATATCCTCACTAAACAATTTACTATTTTTAACCCATTCAAATATTTTTTCCTTATCATTAATTTCAACAACATCATTATTTATGTAAAAACCATTTTCCCATATATTATAATCAAATCCTAAATATTCACATATATCTTTAGGGTTGTCTGATAAAAATATTTTACCAAAATTAAATGTAGTATCTATATCCTTTTTTATGTCAATATTTGATTTATTAACATATTCATCAACTGTTTGTGAATATAAATACAAATATAATCCTTCGTTTCCAAAGGTCAAACCATAGTATTTACTTATTCTTCCTATGATACCACCTAAATCTCCATATGAATAATAAAATTTATCCATAGACATATTTGTACATTTAATAAAATCTATTTGAAAATATTCACAAGTCTCAAGTTTGTATCCAATAGATATAACATTACCATTTGTTACTATTTCTACAGGATTAAGTTTTTCAATAATCTTTTCACGAAGATTTAAATTTGGTTTAGTTTGATATAAAATATCCAAGTCACCAAAGTCCTTTTTTCCTGGAACTTCTATTGGAAAATCAATCTGTACTAAATCTAAAAATATTTCACGCATCTGATTTTTTAATGCTTCGTATCTTGTCTTTTCTAATCTTATTACAGTAACTTTTTTAATAGCTTTACCACCCATCTTGTTTTATTATATTATTATCTTATTACTTTAATATAATATTTCAAATTTTATTTGTTCATTATTATTCTAATTTATTGCTAAATAATTAAATGAAATAGAACTATTTGAATCACTTGATATACCACTTATATAAAAATTTCCATCATTGACAGCTGACACCCAATAATCATAAAAATTACCACGTGGGGTAAGTTGAGTTAGCATTATTTTTGTAGAAGTTGTTATATTTGGGTCAATGATTGGTCCTGAGGTTGATACTATATTTTCACCACTTGATGATAAGATTATTTTACCTGTTGAATAAGGAAAAATTCCTGGGGGTCCTTGAATACCAGTAGGTCCTTGAATACCAGTAGGTCCTTCTATAACTAATCCATAAGATATATTATCAATTAATATTTTAGTATCAGCCAGGAAAAATGTTCCTTTATACGTACTTAAATTTAATTTGTTTGGTACTGAATATAGCAAATTTCCATTTAAATAATATAAACATGTACTTGAACTCAATATTATAGTAAAAATATCTCCATTGGAATAATCAAAAGGAAATACAGAATCTACTCCTTCATTTTCCAAAATAAAAGCTAAATTATCTGGGTCAAATTGAATACCAAATTGAATTCCAAAATCATATGAATTTGTATTACTTGTTAAACCTATTGATGATGATTGAGAAATTGAACTAAAACTAATTCTAAATGATAATTGTACTGGTAAATAACTTTGTAAAGTTTCTATTTTATTAGGTAACTCATTTCCTGATAATATACTATTAGAGGTTATAATAGGGTTCTGCGGATTAAATATCGGATCAAGTATTAATGTATATAAACCAGGACCTGTTGAACCTATTTCTCCTTTAGGACCTGTTAAACCATTATCTCCTTTAGGTCCTGTATCACCTTTTAAACCTGTATCTCCTTTTAAACCTTGTAAACCTGTATCTCCTTTTAAACCTTGTAAACCTGTATCTCCTTTTAAACCTGTTAAACCTGTATCTCCTTTTAAACCTGTATCTCCTTGTAAGCCAGTATCACCTTTTTGTCCTATAGGACCAGTTGAACCAGTTGGACCAGTTGAACCAGTTGGACCAGTTAAACCAGTTAAACCAGTTGGACCTAACAGATATTTATAATCAGTTAAAATATTTGAGGCAGTTGGTTTAGTAAAAATTTTATTATTATCCAAAGAAAAATTATCAAATTTATTATGAAAATTATTATCAAAATTATTGTATGATTTTTTTTCTGATTTTTTTTCTGATTTTTTTTCTGTTTTTTTATCTAATTTTTTATTAGATTTTTTGTTATCGTCATTATCTGTAAATTCAATTAGTTTTTTAAAAAAATCACTCATTATATGTAAATAAAGTAGAAATATATTTTATATACTTAACTATAAAAATTGATTACTTAAAATAATAATTATATTAAAATTATTATCATAATGTTACAATTAAAATTCTACAATTCTAGAACAAAATCGGTTATTCCATTTATACATGACAAATTAATTCCTATAAATATGTATACTTGTGGTCCAACTGTATATGATAGAGTTCATTTAGGTAATCTCAAAACATTTTTATGGTCAGATTTTGTTGTATCGTTCTTACAAGCGATTGGATATAAAACAAACCATATTATGAATATCACTGATATTGATGATAAAATTATTAATAGATTACCTGAACAAACTTACGAATCACTTATTGAATATACTAGTTTTTACACAGATAAATTTCTTGAAGATATACAAAAATTAGGTCTTAAAAATTACACTAAATCAAATATTCATAAGGTTACTGATAATATGGATGAAATGGAGGAGATGATAATCCAATTAAAAGAAAAGGGATTCGCGTATCAAACAACAGATGGATCAGTGTATTTTGATAGCTCAAAGGTTGAAAAATATCCTTTTCCAAACACTTGCATTTGTGATGAAGATTATGTATCTTCAAGAAATATAATCAGAGCAGAAGGTGTTAAATCAAATCATGATTTTGTATTATGGAAAGTTAAACCTGAAAGGACGTTAACATTTGGTAAAAGATTACAGGCGGGAATTTTTGGCTGGAACTTGGAATGCAGCTCTATTGTAGATACAAAACTTGACAAACTACATATTTCTTGTGGTGCGTCAGATCTCCTTTTTCCCCATCATACGTGTAGCATCATACAATCCGAGGCATTTAAAATGAATCAGGTTTATGGTGATTACTGGATACATTTTGGATTTTTAAATTTTGGTGGTGACAAAATGTCCAAGTCAATTGGTAATGTGCTAAGATTAGATGATATAACACATAATTATAAATTAGTTAGAATGTACTTTTTATCAAAATCATATAAAAATACTTTTGATTATTCAGATGATGAAATCGAATTAATGAAAAAAGATTTTGTAAACTTACATATGTTGTACAATAAATTATCTAACAAATTTTATCGTTCACATAAAAATGAAAAACTAAATTATTCTGGAGATACTACAGTTTACAATAAAATATTAGAAATAATATCTGATAATTTTAATACTGGAGATGCTCTTAAGGAATTAATTAAATATGTTGATAAATTTATGAAAGTATATTTAACTAATGAAAAAGCTCAAGAAATAAAAGATGAATTAGATTTAGTTAATAATCTATTTAATATATTGGATAAAGATTTATTAAATATTGATGAGAAAACTATGGAATTTATTAATCAAAGAGAGGAATTAAGAAAATTAAAACAGTTTGAGCAAACTGATGCTATGAGAGAAGAATTAAAGAAAACTTTTGTCTTTGAAGATGAAAATACAGGTTTTTCTTTAATTAAAAAGTTTTAAGTTTTTATAAAAATTAGTTTACTATTATTTTGTACTTTATAAACAAATTATTACTTTCTTTGATTAGCAAATTCAACATGAATAATACATGCTTGTAATTTGGTTCCATGCATTTTTTCAATAACTTCTTCTGCAATTTTACGGCTATAATACTTGATAAATGCAATAGTATCATGTTGACCAGGTATAATTTTTACTCTACCAATAATTCTTCCTGAATCAGTAAAATCTTTAAGATCATCTAATTCAGTATCCTTTGGTAAGTTTTTAATGATAACAGTGGTGTTTTCATCTAATAATGAACGAGAACCATCATAATCTTCTCCTTCTCTTTTTGCTCTGTTTTGTAAGAATATGTTACCACCTTCTACTCTCTTTTCCATAATTTCCTGTACATAATTTGTTTTTGGAGCAAAAATATTACCTCCAATAGGTTCTAGTCCAGATGCTTTAACTGAACCAGATGAACCAGATGAACCGGATAAACTCGCTGAACTGGTCAAACCACTTAAACCACCAGATTTACCAGTTTTTAAATAAGAAGGTAAACCTGGAATTGAATTTTTAGATTCAGTAGCTTTGGTATTAGTAGAGTTTGTAGAAACATTTGTTCCAGAACAAGTTCCACTCCCACTTCCATTTTTACTATTAATATATTCAAATTCATTAGTTTCAGTTTCTAAAATTAACTTATCAGGTCTCATCATAATAACATTACCAAATGGTTCATAACCACCAGATTCTGCATCATCTTCTAGAGATTCATTAAAAACATAAATTTTAATGACACCATCTTGTCCAGATGAAACAAAGTTATCTGAAATAGGACATTTATTCAAATGTCTAACAGGTCCAAAATGGCTTGATATTTCATTAACTAATTTAGTTTCTTTAGTTTTATAAAATTTAATTCTAAAATCATTATTTCCAGTAGAAGCAACTTCCATAGCATCAACACCTCCAGCTAAAATTACTTTTTTGTCTCTAGGTCCATAAATAGCATAATTAACTGGACATGTGGATGTATATGTTTTAATTGTATTTAAACTGTATAATTCTTCAGATTCATCTTGTTTGGATTCATCTTGTTTAGATTCATCTTCTTTAGATTCAATTCTGTAAAGATTTGTAATCTTAGCAGTGTAATCAAGAGAACCTGTTAAAATGTTTGTTCTGTTAATATTAAATTCAATAGATTTAATTCCAGCACTATGAACAGGATAAATCTTCATAGGGACATCATCATTAAAAACATCCTTTATAATAATATTACCATTTTCACATCCGATAATGACATTATTATCATCTAACCATTTACAAACTCCAATTTTAGTAGGTTGGTCCCACATAATTTTTTTTATTTCCTTAAGACATTCTTCTTCATCAAATTGATAAATAACCAGATAAGTTTTAGAACGACGTCCCATAGCTTCACAATTAACAATAACTTTATCACCCCTAACACAAGATTGTTTAGGATTACTAACCATATTATCGAACTTTCTAAGAAGAGTACCATTTTTGGAATTAAAAACACACATAGAAAGGTCTGCACAACATGAAATTAACATACTATCATCTTCAGACAGTTCAATGTGTAAAATAATACCATTATGACCATGAAAAGTACCGATAATTTTATATTCTTTATCATTTTTAACATCTATAGCAGTAATAACTTTACTTTTTTGGTCAGCAACATATAAAATATCACCAGCTCTATTATAAACAGAACAGGTCATAAAACCATCGCCTCTAAATAACTTTGTTTTAACTCGAGAAATAGCTTGGCTAGGAGCCTGAATAGCGGTTTTTTCTTGTTTTTCCGACATATTTACTGTATTATTTATATTATTAATATTTCTTTATTAACAATTATTATTCAATTTTTTTCAATCTTTATATATAAAATAATGTATTTAATAAATATATTATCTATGAAAAAATTTACATAAAACATCTATTTCTGTTAATTCATCATCAACAAAATATGGAAAAAGTTTATCAAATTTACACCAAGAACAAATATACCAAGTTTTTGAACAACATATACATTTTTTGATATAAAATGGATTAAAATCTATATGAGTTTGACATAATTGTCTATCACATATTGTACAATTAGTTGAAAAATCCATACTATCGATATCCACAATGTTATTTGAATTATTATTGTAAAACAAAATTTCAAATTGATACATTCTGTCTTGTAGATTCAAAATTGAACAAGGAATTAAACTATCAAGATATTTTATATTTTTAATATCGATATTTTTAAAAAGTTCAGGTTTTAATCTAAAAAGTATTTTTATATTTTTTGAAGAAGGTTTTAAATATTTTGATTTAATGATATTACTTTTTTCTCTGTTTGTAAATTTCAAGTATTTACTAATAAAAGTATTTTCGTTTTGAGGATGAATTAAAATATAATTCTTACAACAATAACAATTATTGTATTTATACTTACTAGAGGTATTTAGATATGGATTATTTTTTTCCAATCTTATGTCAAACATTATACTTGATAAATATATCTCATGATTAAATTCATCTTCAGAACCAAAATTAGAATCATATTCAACTAACATATTTTCATCAGATTCAATTTCCCACCCTTCTATATACAAAGTTTCATTATTTACTTTGTTTTTATTATTATGGATATCTGTATTTTCATATTGACTATTATTTTTTATTATAGTATCATCATAATCTAGTAAATTATCTTTAGAATCAAAATTTCTATACATTTATACAACTATAATATATTATATAGATAATCATAATAAATTATAAGTAAAAATGAATTAAAATCAAATTTTTTTTTATTTAACAATTTAGTATTTTAGGTTTAGATTTTATTTTATAATCAAAACTATCTTTAAAAACAATCTTATATCTATAATACTTATTTGTTAGCTCTGATTTTTTTATTTTAAATTTTTCTTTAGATTTTAATTTAATTCCAGGAGATAAATTTAGATAATAATACGATTGGGAATTAAATTTATCAAGATATATAGATGATTTTATAATTAGATATGGTTTATAAATATGAATAATAGCTTTCATAACTAGAATTTGTGAATTAGTAAAATGTGTTAGAACTTCATCTGGACTATAATCCATAAAGCAAGCAAAATTAACTGGTATATTATTTGTATAAGCAAATTTATTAGTTTCAATAGGATTTTTTATAGTAGGTTTAATTTGATTGATTATATCTGGATACAATTGAAAATTTAAAAGTTCATTATCATCTTGAATATTTGTATTTAAATCCAGATTTATGTTATGGTTTTTAAAAATTTTTTCAAACAAACTATCCCCCAAAATTATTTTATAAGATAATAATGTTTCTTCATTATTTGAAAATATATGTCTCAAACCTAAAATATGTCCAACTTCATGAATTAGAGTTCTTGAATTATTATATCTAGTATCAGATAAATCTGGATGAATAGACTTATAATCTAAAAAAACGAACATCGTATCAATATTTATTTTTTTAAATACATAATTCATCCAAGGAAAAGTAGAAACCCCGATTGTAGAACAGGTAAAATTTAACAATATAATATTTAAATTTAATTTGTGTTCATCTTTAATTTTAAATCCCTGTTTGTAAAAATTATCAACAAGTAATTCAGTATCTAAATCCTTAAAATCAGTAATAAAATCCTTATCATAATATTCAATTGTTTCTAAATAAAATCTAATCCCAGCATCAAACTTATAATTTATATAATCATACACAATTTTACCATTTTTCTCAGAGCCTAATAATTTAGAAAAAAAATCAATATCATATTTGCTAGATTTATATTTATTTTTAATATTTCCAGAGAATCCAGAATTAAGTGTATCTATTATAAATTTTGAATATTTAATAAGATCCACTAAAATTTTTGACTTTGTAATACATATATGAAGTGTTACAGGAATTACTATAAGTTTTTCATCATGTAAATTTATATCTGAGTAATTATTAATTTTATGTATATTTGTAAAAGTATCAATATTTTCTATGATTAATTTATTATCTTTATCTTCAAAACATTTTTTCATAATTTCCTAAGTTAAATTTACTATGGAAAATAATATAATAAAAATATCCCTTAAAACACCTTCAGTAATATAATTTATATTATATTATATAATATAGTTTAATCATTCAATTGTTGAATTGAGAGAATATCTTTTATTAGTTCATCAAAATTATTATTTTTTTTATTATATTTATATTTTGAAACACTTGAATTAATAATATCATAGTAAATTTCTATAAAACATTCATATTTTTCTCTATATCTTGTAATAAAATATTTTTTATATTTTGAGAGTAAAATTGAACACGTATTATACTTACTATATATATCATTTCCATCAATTATGAGTTTTTTAAATAAATATTTTAATATTTTTGTAGAACTAAAATACATAAAAAAATCAAAAGAAAGTACATCTGATAATTCAATAATATTTTTTTTTATATGCTCATGACTAATTTGTAATATTTTCAAATCATAATCTGATAATTTTATTAATAAATTAACTACTTTATTATTAGATGATAATATTTTAATACAGTCATTAAATTTATTTTTAATCAAATTCCAGTTAACATATTTTGTTATAATAATATTTTTTTGAATCCATTCATCAATTGGGATAATCGATTTATTAATTTTTATTAAAATTATTATAATGTTTAAAAACTCATAATGGTCAATGTGTTCAATATTATTAAGATCACTAATTAATTCAAAAAAGTAAACTACAAATAATTTTATTTCATTAGGTATTTTATTATTAGTAAGCATGATATATACTTTTACCATATTTTCATTAAATTCTTCATCAAATAGTTCATAAAGTATATCCAGTTGTGAAAATATTTGTTTAATTAATTTTTTCTTATAACTAGAATATTCTATATCATAAGAAAAATATGTTATTATAGCATTAGAATCCATTTTTATTATTAATTACAATATAAAATATATTATTTCTTTATATTCACAAAATATTTTATTATTTCATTAATTTTATTCATTTCATATTCATCTAATTCTATATTTTTCATATCGTCTATTGTAATTGTACTACTAGTCATACTGTGATTTTCTTTTAGCATTTTTTTTATTTTACTAAAATCATTTATTTCTCCGGAAAAGTCATTTGTATCTAAATTTGTTATATTCTCAGTAATTTTTTGCTTTTCTTTAGATTCTTTAATATCATTATTAATTTTATCTAAAGTATTATTTTTTTCTATAGTATCTTTGTTTATATTTGTATTTACTGTATTAGTTAAATTAGTATCTTCTTTAACAAGACTATCTGATTCCAATTTAATATCTGAATCATTTTTAGTATTAAAATTAAGTAATTCATTATGAAAGAAGCCTAAAAATTCTGGATTAAATTTGATTTCTTCCTCAAATTCTTTAACTTGGTTTTGATTAGTTTGATTAGTTTGATTTTTTGATAAAGTATTATTTTGCATTAAAATGATATTATATTAATATATAATATCAAATTATTTTATTTTGTTTAATAAAACTTGTATATTAACTAGAGGATGTTTTTGTGTTTTTTTATCAAATTCATCAGATAAAAAAATAAGATTATCAGTAATATATATTAGTTCTCTATCATCTAAATCAATTTCATCATATGGTTTACAGTGGATTAAATTTTTAATATCATAAGGCCAGAATTCTTTTCTATCATCAATAATAATAGTATTAAGATAATGACCGAATTTATCAATTAAATGACCAGTTGTAATATCAAGATTATTTAATTTTTTTATATTTGTTTGTGAAACTGATTCTTTACAATTATATGCACAGATTTCAATCATTTTATATTTTTTTGCAAGTGCACTTAAAATATTTTCACAGTATTTCCTGTGAGCATTTGTGTATACATATAAGTTGTAGTATTTACTTAAACTCATAATCAAATAGTTTAAATGCGGTCTTTCATATATATAATATATATTTACACTATCCTCAAATTTTGTTAGTATTTTGTATCGATTTAATAATTTCTCATTCTTTTCTATCTTCTCTATTACTTCTTTCTCTTTTTCTTTGTCGTAATGTTCACATAAAATTATCGTATTGTCTAGATCTAATACCAAATTTAATTTCGCTACTAATATTATCTCATTTATATTACTCTCGGTTTTCGATTTCCTCATTATATTATTTCTTTGCGATTTTTTTTTAAATACTTAAAATATTATTATACGTAATATCATAATATTTTTACCCGTGGCAAGAATCGAACTCGCGACGAAGGTTTAGAAGACCTCAATTTTACCACTAAACTACACGGGCTTTACAATAGCTTTACATAACTATTGAGTACTACCTAGTACCTAATATATAGTGTAAATAAATCTTTAAATTGTTTTCATTAAGAATTATAACTTTCTAAAAATTTTTTATAATTATTATAATATTCATCATAAACTCCATTTTTATTAGAAAAATAAATAATTTGGGGTTCATCATATTTTTTAATAAATTCTAATATTTTATTTTTCCAATCATAACTATTTTTATAAATTTCCATTTGATACATTCTAACAATAGTTGTATTATTATTTTTTTGTATAAGATGCATTTTTTTAAAATCAATAAGTTGTCTTTCTTCACATGTTTGCTTAAAATAATCAACACTCCTAAAATGTTGGTCTCCATCTATCTCAATAATTAAATTATAATCTGGAAAATATAAATCAAAAGGATTATTTTTAATTTCAGATATTTCTTTAAATCTTTGTTGATGGATAACTTTACATTTTAATTTTTTGCATATATAATTATATACTTTTTTTTCAGTAGAATCTTTACAATAGATACAACCATTATTTTTATAATGTTCATTTGGTGTAATTAAATGAATATGACCTTCTTTTTTACAAATTAATTTTACTTTATCAAAATTAGCTTTATAATCAACTTCTGAATAATCAAATATATCATTTCCATGTATTTGCTTAGACTTTTTTATAAATTCTTCTGTAGTTTTTTTAGGAGTTTCAAAACATTCTTTACAACCATTACCTTTTAAATGATAAATAGGTTTTTGTTCAAATATATGACCTTTAGGACACTTTATTTTAACTTCTGTACAAGTATTTTCATAAATTACTAAATCATAATTATAGGTATTGCCATGTATAATTTTTGATTTAGCAATAAAATCTTTTGTCATATTTTCTATTGTATCTGGTTTTTTATTAATATTATTATAACCAGTACATACATTACATTTACTACCACATAAATGATTTCTAGGTAATTGTTCAAATATATGTCCTTTATCACAAATTAATTTTATTAAAGTTGCACCATTTTTATATTCAGCTAAACTATAATCAAATTTATTTTCACCATGAATCATTTTTGATTTGGCTATAAAACTATTTAGATCAGTTACTTTAAAATCTACCTTTATATTAAAAGTACATTTTTTACATCCATATCCTTCCGTATGATACTTTGGTAATGTTTCAAATGTATGTCTATTCTTACAAGTCAATTTAATTTTTGTTTTCGCATTTATATAAACAGCCTCAGAATAATCAAATTTATCTCCATGAACTTTTTTACCCATTTCAATAAACTTTTCTGTAGTTATTACCTCTCTTTTATTTTTTTCCATTTATATAATTATCTATATAAATTAAACTTTAAATAAATTTTTACGCATAA
>JACCDO011219843.1_pt1 | contig 23765 bp, 36 predicted proteins | sample 7446101 | NCBI WGS metagenome assembly JACCDO01 (sample SAMN15323440, study PRJNA562643) | freshwater metagenome | isolation source: river surface water | place: USA:Blue River Watershed | collected 2017-08-16
ATACAAGATTACCTCAGTTTACATTTACATATGGGCAGGTATCTTGCGTTGGATATACTAATCAAGTTGGTAGTTTTAATAATGGTTCTAATTATTTCGATGTGTTTCCGCCCGCAGGTAAGGCTATGGCAAACTTAGTAGCATTTATTCCGTCGATAAATGTTGTACATTATGCAGGTGGAGTTGACGGTAATGAAATTATTAGAACACAGTATCAAGTACAAGGTGACAGAATTCGTGTATGGGTACAAAACACAGAACAGAGATCAACACCTGCAGGTAATTATCTAGCGATTTGGAGTTAAAAATGCACTACGTTTGTATAGAAGACAATAAAGTTATTGGGATTTTGCAGTATCAACCTAGTGTTCCAAGCTCTATCGCAGTTGTGCAGATAACAGACGAGCAGGCTAGGCAACTACAAAGTGCCACACATGTGATTAATGTAACTACTAGGACTGTAGAATCTGTATCCGGCGCGGTTATTTCTCAGCGAGCACAGGAACTAGCTAATGGACAAGAAAGAGAATTTTTAAACAGCACTGATTGGAAGATTTTAAGGCATATTAGACAAAAAGCTTTAAATGTTCCTACTAGTTTATCTGATGCTGAATATATAGAATTAGAACAACAGCGACAGCAAGCAGCATCTCGCATCGTATAGCAATAAATATAAGGACGTTCGGAGCTCATAAATGGCATATCAAGTAAACAAATTCAATGGAGAAACACTAGTAAACGTAGCAGATGGTACGATCGATACCACTACAGACCTGCGATTAGTTGGTAAAAACTATGCAGGATATGGAGAAATACAAAATGAAAACTTTGTACATCTGCTTGAAAGTTTTGCTAACAATACAGCACCTCCAAAAGCTTTAACCGGACAGATCTGGTACGATAATACAGCTACCACGAAAAAATTAAAGTATTATGATGGTAGTAGATGGAAGGTAGCAGGCGGTGCCGAAGTTAGTGCATCAGCTCCTACTGGTTTATCTACAGGTGATTTTTGGTGGGACACTACTGCAAAACAATTATTTGCATGGACTGGTACAGAATTTGCCCTAGTAGGCCCAGAAGCAAGTCCTGATTTAGGATCTAGTATTATTTCTGCGGCAGTGGTCAAAGGCACATCTGCAACCGATGTAGGTCCTCACACTATATTAAAAGTTATTGCTGATGATAAAGTTATAGGAATTTTCAGTAAAACAGCATTTACTTTAGATAATTCGCAGAATTCAATTGAAGATTTTACTGTTATCAAGAAAGGTTTTACACTGGCTAAATCACAATCTGGTGTAAGCACGGATGGATATGTGATGTGGGGTACTGCGCAAAATGCTAATTTGCTAGGCGGTGTACCTGCAAACAATTTCTTGCAAGTAGGAGATAATGAATTTACTTCAGAAGTAGTTTTTAAGGATCCTGGATTTACAGTTGGTGACGGAAACGATCTACGTGTAAACATAGAAGATGGAAATATTGTTATTTTTGAAAATCGTTTAGGTAATCCTATTAGATTTAGAATCACTGTAACAGAAAACACAGATGAGCGTGATGTTGCTATTATCAAGAGCACTGGAATATTTCCTGGAGTAACTAATCAGTACAAATTAGGTGGTGTGGACGGTGTCACAACACTAAGATGGTCAGAAATTTGGGCTACAACCTTTAATGGAGCATTGACAGGCAATGTTACTGGTAATGTTACAGGTAACGTAACTGGTAATGTGTTGGCCACAGATACCACTGTAATGATTAACGCTACTACCAAAACAATTGGTTATACTGGAGCTTCTTTAATTGGAACATTAACCGGTAACTGTACAGGCTCATCATCTCAATCTACCAACGCATTACAGTTAAATTCACTGTCACCGTCTGTATCTGTGCCTGCTCCAGGTACACAATCTATACCTGTTCGTGATGCTAGCGGAAATATCGCAGCCAATCAATTCGTAGGTATATCAGATAACACAGATAGAATGCGCATAAATGATGCCGCTACAGACGCTACATGGAATGGAGCAGTAGTAAGTACACAATATCGATCAGCAAAAACAACAAAGACAGCATGGACTATAGCTGCTAGAGATGGTAGCGGTAATTTATTAGCAAATATTTTTGATGGAACGGCCACTGCCGCGCAATATGCTGACCTAGCAGAAAAATATATTCCTGATCAAGAATATACAGTTGGTACAGTTATGGTTATTGGCGGTGAAAAAGAAATTACAGCAAGCACATGGGGACAAAGAGCAATTGGTGTAATTAGTGCTAATCCTGCATTTATGATGAATAAAGATTTAGAAGGCGGTGTGTATGTTGCATTGAAAGGCCGGGTGCCAGTAAGAGTTACCGGAACTGTCAAGAAAGGAGATAGATTGATTGCTTCTAATGGTGGACTTGCTGTAGCAGCAGTACCACATAGTAATGATGTATTTGCTATCGCTTTAGAATCAAGCGATAATCAAGATGAAAAATTAATTGAAGCAGTGATCCTATAATTATGCCAGCAGGAAGTCAAATTGATGATGGCGAATTAAATTCGCTGCAAGATAGAGCGCAACTGTTATTAGGTCCAGGAACCGGTAGCAGAGGATATGGGCAGGTTCTACAATCTGCTGACGTTTTTGCCGGAAATATAATTACATTAGCTCATTTTACGTCGCTGAGAGATGATATACTTAGTATTAGAGTTCATCAAGACGGAACAGTGCCATCTACACCATCTATAGCTAGAGGCCAGCCTGTAAATTTTAATATTCTTACTTCTTTTGATAATCTCTTAACCACAGCCGACGCTAATAGATTCAATATTGCATCCGGACAATCCACAGTCTCTACGGCAGCTAATCAAACTACATCGGCGACCTGGTCTACACAGGCACAGGCAACATTAACAGTAACATTTGCTAACGCAAACCAAGCAAGATACTTCTTCAATAGCGGAGGAAAAATTAGATTCGCAGGTGCTAGATCTGGAGGATCTTCTACTTCACAAAATAATGCATGGACGAATTTTTTAGCAAATGTCGGAACTATTTCTTTCGGAGCCAATACTGGACCGTTCGTTAACTATTATTCATTAACTAATGTATATCAAACTTACAGTCTTAATAATTTAAGTACACCTTATTCTGCTAATAGTCTTAGATTGGAAGTTAGATCCGATGTAGCAGACAATAGCTCTGGAACAGCCACACAAGTACAGATTAGGATAACTCTAAGAGATGATTATACTGATCCCGGCTCCCCGGCTCCTGGAGATTCAGTAGACGGAACCTTATCTTTTACTGTCGAAGAACTTAAAGCCAGCGGATCACTATATCCTAGCGGTTCTTGGAATATCGTAAGTCCATCATATTCTCTTTCTTCCATAACTACATCTTAAATTTTCTATAGACTAATAGCTGCCTATAAATAAACAGCGCAGTTTATAGGAGAATTTATGGATGACCGTTTACAGGCGGCTTTGGATTTTTCCAATTTCCGTCAAGCATTTTCAATCCAACAAAAAATACTTAAAGAAAAAATACAGGCAAAGTTAACCTACGGTTATAATGGCGGCATTTTTTATATTGATAGAGAACTGATCTGTTTCGTGCAGATGTTGCTAGATAAACAGAGAACAACCTCTGTAATTTTACTAGACACAAATAAAAATCCAATTATCATAGATGATCTTACAAAGTTTCAAGAAGAAATAATGGACAGATACTTCACTGCCACTAACGAATATTTTGAAGATTTTCAAAGAATTAAAAAAAGTAGATCTGTAGAAAAGTTATTAGATCTATGAACCGCGGAATATTAATTTTTGCTCATAACAATAGAAGCATTGACTATGCACTAATGTCAATGATAGCTGGAGCTTTAGCAAAGAAAAATTTAAATCTTCCGGTAAGTTTAGTCACAGATCAATCCACAATAGATTGGATGCAGCAATCTGGAATATATGATAAAGCACAAAACATCTTTCACAAAATAATTTTGACTGATAGACCCCAGAAAGATAACAGCAGAAAATTAAGCGATGGCGGGCAATCACGTAATGTTCCGTTTATAAATTATAATAGAAATGATGCATATTCTTTAACACCCTACGACGAAACTTTATTGATAGATAGCGATTTTTTAATTTTTTCCGATAACTTAAACAATTATTGGCAGTATGTCGATAAAGTACTAATAGGAAAAAGTATCAATGATATAATTGGACCAGAGCGTTTAGGATATCACGACAGATATGTGTCTGATACAGGAATACATTTGTATTGGGCCACAACTATAATGTTTAAGAAAAATGATTATGCAGATCATTTTTTTACTGTTTTAAATTATGTGAAAAACAACTATCAGTATTTCTCTGATCTTTTTAGATTTTCAAACAAAACATATAGGAATGATATAGCGTTTAGTGTCGCTCAGCATCTAATCGATGGATTTGAAACTAAGCTAGAAAATCATTTACCGCCAGTGTTTACAACTTTGGATACTGATACTTTAGTAGATGTTGATACTGAAGGAAAATTAACCTTCATCTTAAATTTAATGGCCAATGAAAAGCATGTAGCATCTGCCATAAAGAATTTAGATGTGCATGTAATGAACAAAGATAGTCTAATACGTAACAGTGAAAAGTTATTAGGATTAATATGAATTTCGGTTATCTACTGATAGTCAATCAACCAACCAACAGTTCAGTTGATTATGCTAAAATGGCCTATGCACTAGCATTAAGTATTAAGAATACACAGCGTCAAGGTTATGATAAAGTAGCATTAGTAATAAATGACGAATCGATATTAAAATCTTTTAATTCGTTGTGGGTATTTGATAAAATCATAACATGGGATAACAAATCTTTTTGGGACGGTAGAAGTTATATGCACGATCTATCGCCATTTGAACATACAGTATGCCTAGATGTAGATATGATTTTTTTAAGAGATTACAGTCATTGGATAGATTATTTTATTGAAAATTGTGATCTTTATGTAAGTAGTTCCGCATACACATACAGAGGAGAATTGGTCACTCAGGATTTTTATAGAAAAGCATTTACTAAAAATGACCTACCTAATCTGTATTCTTTTTATACCTTTTTTAAAAAGGACAGTGAATTATGTCGAGATTTTTTCAATCTGGTAAAGTTGATAACTGATTATCCTATAGAATTTTCTAATGTATATCTTGATAAACACAAACCTAAAATATTAGGAACAGACGAGATTTTTTCTTTGACTGCTAAAATATTAGGAGTTACAGATCAAATATCTTATCATCTGCCTTTCCCACAAATAGTACATTTAAAACCAATGATACAGAATTGGCCCTGGCCAGCCGATAATGTAACACACCATGTAGGAATGTATCTGGATAAAAAGGCACAACTAAAAATTGGAAATTATCAACAGACCGGCATAGTTCATTATGTAGTTAAAGATTTTATTACAGATGAATCTGTAAACATATTGGAAGAAATAGCATGGAAAAAGTAACTGACATATTCTCTGATATTCAAATCACCCCAGTATCTTACATGGCTTGCTATAATCCTATTTCAGGAGAAGTATATGCTGTTGGCCCCAGTAGCGCATTTACCAAAGAACAATCTGTAATACCTTTAGAAAAAGAAATGGCGGAAATGATTATAGAAGGGGAGATTAATATAATCAACTGCGCAGTAGATACTAGGTCAATGACTTTTGAATTAGTAGAAAAGAAAACGGTAACAAAGATCGATGATGTTTTGCATAAAATCAGTGAACAAAATTGGACTGACGTCGAATGCCCTGATATTTTTTTAACCTATGATAAAAAGAAAAACATATTCACTATCGAATTGACAGAGGAATTTTATGGCACCAAAGTACTCCCTAAAAAATATCAACCGGTGACTAAACGTAAAATAATTTGGAGTGGAGAAACAGTATTGAATTTCTATGTTACTGAATATAATGATCCGCACATATTATATGCTCAATTTGAGGTATTGCTAAAAGACCTAATAGATAGTAAAATTACTATTAAGGCTCTGTCGGTACCTGATAAATTTTCTGTCTATACCAGACGAGTCCTTAAAAATTATGTGATAAAAATTAAATGAAAATAATAGAATTTGATGTTGTCTTTTTAAGTTATGATGAACCTAATGCAGATCTGCATTATGCAGATTTATGCAACAAAGTTCCTTGGGCAAAGCGCATCCACGGAATCAAAGGATCTGATCATGCACATAAAGCCGCGGCAGAATCTAGTGAAACAGAATGGTTTATCACTGTAGATGCAGATAACATAGTAGATCCAAGATTTTTTAACATTGATTTAGATATGAGTGATCCGAAAATCCAAGTCTATGGATGGTGCGGCCGAAATGTAATCAATGGATTAAGATATGGTAACGGTGGTCTTAAAATATGGCGTAAAGATTTCGTCCTTAACATGCGCACACATGAAAACGCAGAAAGCGATCGAGCTCAAGTAGATTTTTGTTGGGAAGATGGATATCGTAATTTTCCTCTAAGTTTCAGTGACAGCATTATAACCGGTAGCCCTTTCCAAGCATGGAGAGCAGGATTCCGCGAAGGTGTTAAAATGACACTGCTTGATGGAGTAAAAGTTCCACCTCAAGAACTAAAAGAACGTATATGGTGGCATAATATACATAGACTGCGTATGTGGAGCACAGTAGGAAACCACGAAGAACATGGCAAGTATGCTATTCTCGGCGCCCGTATGGGAACATGGATGACCAACTGTACCGATTGGAATTACGTAGATGTTCGTGATTTTGAAATACTTAAAAACATCTATGAAGAAAAGGTCGATCACGATTCTGTTGATCAAGATATCAAGGATCTAGGATTAAAAATCAAAAGAGAACTAGGCTTAGACTGGCCTTATCTAGATGCTGATCAGAGCAAATATACATTAGATCTTTATAATGAAACTATGAGTCTCAACGACACATATTTTAAAATGCCGGTACCTGCAGATGTATGATATATTTGTTGTCAGCAGAAGTACTATCAATAAGAAATTATTTTCGGATATAATTAAACTATTTCCTAATGCGCAGCTGATTGAAAATTGTAAAGATTTTAAAACCTGTGCCGACAAGTCATTTACAAAAATGTTTTGGGTGATATGGGATGATTTTACAGTCAGATCGGATTTTAATTTATACAGTTATAGAGCAACATCGTGGGACGACGAATATGTACATGTGTTTAAAAATGGCAGATATTTTGACGGCGTGTGTTTATTTCCTAAGTCGGCTACTATTTCACAGAGAGAATTTGATAAAAGATTTTTTATTAATAAAAAAGAAATAGACATAGTAGCCAGCGATCCTTTTTTGTATGAGACTGTATCAGTAAGATCTTATGACGAATATCTATCGGCCGTTAACAATGTCAAAACAAATATGTTTTATGCTTTATGGTCTGATATTGATATAGAAGAGAATTTTAAATTTGATTTTCAAGTCCCTTATTATGAACAGCATATCACTCATGTGTTTCGTAATGGAGATTATTACGATGGTTTATGTTTATTTTCTAAAAATAAAATCATATCAAAAAAAGAATTTCATAATAGATATTTTATAGAAAAAAAAGAAATAGACATACAAGCTTCTCTGCCTAAAAAACAAATTTATGATATTGTTTTTATAAGTTATAATGAACCGAACGCCGATTATAATTTTGAAAAATTACAAGAAAGATTTTCTGGAGTTAAACGTGTTCATGGAGTTAAAGGAATACATCAAGCTCATATAGCTGCGGCGAAGTTAGCAAATACAGACATGTTTTATGTAGTTGACGGCGATGCATTTATTGTTGACGATTTTAATTTTGACTATATTGTACCTAAGTATGAAAAAACTCACGTACATGTATGGCGCAGTCGTAATCCTTTCAATGAATTAGTCTACGGATACGGAGGTGTAAAACTTTTACCCACAGAAAAAACAATATCTATGGATGTAAATTCTACAGATATGACAACTAGTATCAGTAACAATTTTAAAGTTGTTGATGCTATAAGTAATATCACGACTTTTAACACTGATGCTTTTAGTTCTTGGAAGTCTGCTTTTAGAGAATGTGTTAAGTTATCTAGCCAGGTCATTGCTAGACAAGAATCTGCAGAATCAACCGAAAGATTAGATATATGGTGTAAGTTAAACGAATCGGTGCCGTTCGGTGCGTATGCTTATCTCGGCGCTATAATGGGCAAAGAGTACGGAAACAAACACAAAGGTGATATCCAAGCCATTAAAAAAATCAACGATTTTGAATGGTTAAAAAAGGTATTTGATGAAATACAACAGAAACCTTAAAGGCAACGAAGCCAAGATAATTAACGGCAAGTTTGAATCAAGATATCTTGCCGATGCTTCTACGGTCTTTGAAAAATTAAATGAAGTAAGCCCAAGTTTTTGTTTAGCAAAATGGTTTAATGTTAGTATACATATTCCTACAGGTCAGACGCACAGTTGTTATCACCCTCGTAGTCATCATATTCCTTTACAAGAAGTTGCGATCGATGTTAGTGCATTGCATAATACCAAATATAAAAAAGAGCAGCGGCAGTCAATGCTTGAAGGACAAAGACCTACAGAGTGCAATTTTTGTTGGCAGATAGAGGACAGCGGTGATCAACTCAGTGATCGTGCATATCGCAGCAAAGATGTATACGAAGAAGGAATTGTAGAAGAAGCATTAACAGTCGGAGCCACAGGTAATGCCAATCCACGTTACTTAGAAGTGAATTTTAATCAAGCTTGTAATTTCCGTTGTAGCTATTGCAGTCCGCATCTGTCAACTGCATGGCAACAAGACATAGAACGAAATGGTGCATTTATTTTATCGGATCGTTGGCATAATGATTTATCTTGGGTCAAAAAATTAAACATAGATAACAGCCCAGACAATCTGTATCTTAAAGCCTTTTGGGAATGGTTACCGCAAATATATCCTACTCTACAAACATTTCGCATGACCGGAGGCGAACCGCTGATGGATAAAAATACTTTCCGTATGTTTGATTACATTAAAGAAAATCCTAAACCGGATCTACATCTTAGTATTACATCAAATTGTTGTCCTCCAGGAGATCAATGGACAAAATTTATGAGTAGTCTGAAGCAGCTGACTGATGCAGAGGCCATTGATCATTTTATGTTATTCTGTTCATTAGACAGTTGGGGAGCTCAGGCAGAATATATAAGAAATGGAATGGATTTTGATCTATTGTATAGCAATGTGACAGATTTTTTAGCTAATTCAGAAAAGCATAGTTTGACATTCATCATTACTTTTAATGTTCTGAGTTATACTGGTTTTTATTCTTATATGGAAAACATTTTAAAACTTAGAAAACAGTATAATCGTGATAGACAACTCGTATGGTTTGATGTACCTCAATTAACTGATCCAGATTTCATGAATCCCAAGCTGCTGCCGGAAATGGTCAAGGAATTAGAGAAAACAGTAGAATTCATGAAATATAATCCAGAAACACGTTGGAATGAGTTTAAAGGATTTAGCGATTTTGAAATAAGCAAAGTACAACGTTTGATAGATTGGATCAAATCAGACACGGCATTCGACAAAGAAAAATCTATGAAAAACTTTTGGCTATTCTGGGCCGAACATGATAAGCGTAGGGGAACAAATTTTTTAAATACATTTCCTGAATTAGAAAATTTTTATGAAAATTGTAGGCAAATAAATGGATACTAGAGTAAAAGAAATCAAACTTGTAAGAGACAGGTTAAACAAAATAGGTCCGGGATTTTGTGCCATGAAGTGGCTTCATCAAACCTTATATCTACACACCGGCGATAATCATAGCTGCTACCATCCTCGCCCACATCACATAGGGTTGGATGAAATAGCCAAAGATCCTAGTGCATTACATAATACCGAATGGAAAAAACAACAGCGTAAAACTATGTTAGAAGGCGGTCGCCCCAACGAGTGTTATTATTGTTGGAACATAGAAGATCTACAAGGTGATCATTTAAGCGATAGGATGATACACAGTTCATCAGATTTTGCAGAACCGTTGATTGAAAAACTTGCAGAACTTCCCTGGGATGCACCTATCAATCCTCGTTATTTAGAAGTTAGTTTTGGTAATGGTTGTAACTATCGATGTGGTTATTGTTGTCCGCAGGCCAGCACTATGTGGATGGAAGAAATAAAAAAACATGGTAACTATGATTTGACTTACAATCAATATGGAATAGAATTTTTAAACAGCGGAACATATTACGGACCTAAGGAAGAAAATCCTTATATAGAAGCGTTCTGGCGCTGGTGGCCAAGTCTGCGTAATGATTTACACACTCTAAGAATCACAGGTGGCGAACCGTTAATGAATCCGGCCGCTATGCAGTTTTTTGATTTGTTAGAAAATGAACCTGCACCACATCTTGAAATAACACTAAACAGCAATCTAGGAGTTACTTTTGATCGTGTAGATAGATTGATTTCTCGTGTACAGAGTTTGATACGTCAAAAGAAAATACGCAAGTTTAGTTTTTTTACTAGCATAGATAGTTGGGGCGAACAAGCAGAATATATGCGCACAGGACTAAAATGTGATCATTGGGAACGCAATATGATGGAAGTTGCCAAAGCAGGTGCGACAGTTAATCTTATGTGTACATACAATGTTCTATGTGTGACTAATTTTAAATCATTACTAGAAAAAGTTATAGAATGGCGAGAGAAGTTAGGATTCGAAGCAGTTGCTTTTGATACTCCGTATTTAAAAGAACCGCCTCATTGGATGATTAACATACTTCCTACTGAATTTTTAAAGTATCAAGAACAAACTTTACAGTTTATACAGGACAATAAAAAATGGTTTACAGATGTAGAATACGAAAAGTTTAAACGTGTTACAGATTATATGCGTGAAAATCCTGTAAGCCAAGAGAAAATAACGGCTGGACGTAGAGACTTTTATAGTTTCTTCACGGAAAACGACAAACGATTAGGAACAGATCTTTTAAAAACGTTTCCCGAATATCAAAATTTTTATTACGAGTGTAAAGAGGTTTATGAAAATTACAGAAAGTAAAACTCATTGTGTTAATGCATATCTAAATCTCAGTGTCCATCCTAGCGGTATAGTTAGACCCTGTTGCATGAACACCAGTGTCCTAAAGACAGACAGTGGAAAAAAGAACCTACATGAAGCCAGTATATTAGAGTTTTGGAACAGCAAAGAAAGACAGCAGTTAATAGAAGATTTAGAAAATGGTATTCAGGTCAAAGAATGCGCTAGTTGTTGGAAAGAAGAATTATCAGGAAAAGACAGTAAAAGAATAAGAGATAATCGAAATTATCAAGATATTGAATTAAGAAAAGATATGTTACCTGTGGTAGTTGATCTAGCCATGGGTAACCTTTGCAATTTAAAATGCAGAATATGTGCTCCTACTCATTCATCTCCTTGGATGATAGAAGAAGCACAATTATATTTTCCAGACGATAATAAAAAATATCTTCACATGCCCCAATGGAAAATTTCTAAAGAAAGTTTTGACCAAGACAACGAGTTTTTTTGGAAAGATATTTTTTCTCTGTTGCCTAATGTTAAAAAATTAGACTTTGCCGGCGGCGAACCATTTTATATTGATAAACATTGGGACATAGTAAAAGCCTGTGTAGAAAATGGATGGAGTAAAGATCAACATATTCATTACAATACCAACGGAACTATTTTTCCTAAAAAATATATTCACTTATTAGAAAGTTTTGATTTTGTAGATATACAAATTAGTTCAGATGGTATCGAGAAAAAATTTGAATATATGCGACACCCTGCGGTTTGGCAAGAAGTAGAAAGTAACATTGACAAATTTATAGAATATAAAAATCGTAGTAAAACACAATGGTTTTTAAGTATGTGTGTGTCTGTATCTGCTTTTAATGTGTTTGATTTTTTTGAAACTTTTGAATATTATCATACCAAAGGTCTAGGTATATATGTTAATATTGTACACGATCATAGAGGAGTTAAAGTACTACCTCCTGAATTAAGAAAAATAGTAATTGAAAACTTAAGATCTAAAAACAGTAATTTTTCTAATCAATGGGAAAAAGACTGCAATATGATATGCAGGCATTTGGAAACAGTATCATATAATCCTGATGACTGGAACAATTTTGTAAAAGAAATGAAGTTGAGAGATAAAATTAGAAATGAATCTTATGCAGACACATTTCCAGAATTTTATGTGCATATGGAAAAATTTATAGGATAATATATGTGGAAAGACAGCATCACGCAAGTTCATTGGGAACCTACAGATAAGTGTAATAGCGCCTGCCCTATGTGTCCTAGATATAGTTTTTTAGGGCACGAAATTGAAACATTAGAAAATGTAGAATGGACTTTAGATAGTTTCAAACAGGCTTGGCCTATAGATTTTATCAAGCAATTGAGAAAAATTTTAGCATGTGGAAACTTCGGCGATCCTTGTGCCTGCAAAGATTTCGCCGATATTTACGAATATGTTAGATCTATCAATCCTAGAATAAGTCTGGCATGCAATACTAACGGAAGTTTAAGAAATCAAGATTGGTGGCGTAAGTTAGGATCAGTGATGCGTGAAGAGCAAAATCACGGAAACTACTGTACCTTCAGTCTAGACGGACTCGAGGATACTAATCATCTTTATAGAAGAAATACCAATTGGAATAAGATTATGGCAAACGCAGAAGCATTTATTTCTGCCGGAGGCATAGCACATTGGGATTTTATAGTTTTTGAACACAATCAACATCAAGTCGATGAAGCTAAAGAACTTGCTAAGAAAATGGGGTTCAAGAATTTTAATGTAAAGCGGACTACAAGATGGGCCAAATATCATAATGGACAAGGCACTTTTCCAGTAGCATGGAAAGGCAAGTATCTATATGATTTAAAACAACCAACTTTAGAAAGATTTAAACATAATTTTGAAGACGCTACAATGTTTAAGAAAGAAAATAATTACCAAGCAATTACTATAGATGATTTTAAAAATTTAGTAGGTAAAAAAAATGGTGATTTGAGATTTGTGAACGGACAATGGCACTCTATCGATCTTACAGATTTATCCATTGGCTGCAGAGTAGTGCGTAATGCAAGAGAACATCAACCATATAATGAAATTTATATCAGTGCCGGAGGCCATGTTGCTCCATGCTGCTTTCTAGGATCAGAACCTTTTATAGATAAAAATGTAAAATCTGTAGATGAAAATTATCTTAAAATGATAGAACTACAAGGCGGTCTTGACAAGATCAATATGCATAAAAATAATATACACGATATAATTTCTTTAGATATATTTCAAAAATGGATTCCAAATACTTGGGAATCAGATGGTAATAAATCTATGCGTCCTGCTAAATGCGGTCAATGCTGCGGAATCGAATTTAACGGTCTAGACTTCGGAGAGTTAGGCAATAAAAAAGATTCCTACATTGACGAAAAACACGGTAAGATCAACAATGAATAATTTTTGTGTATTACCGTTTAATAGCATTAGTATAGCTCCGACTGGAGAACTAAGACCTTGTTGCAATACTGATAGATATAAGTATAATTCTACTGTACAAGATAGCAATATTGAAAATATTATTAATAATAGTGATGCTGTCAGTCTTAGGGATTCTTTTTTAAAAAATGAAAAAGACTCCAGATGCGATAGATGTTGGAAAATTGAATCTATAGGTAATAAAAGTTTTAGAGAAACAGCAAATAGTGACCTAGATAAAGGAATACAAACTATTAATTTTTCTAAAGTAAAAAATAAGATAGACTATAATGATATTCGTTATATTGATATTACCTTAGGAAATAAATGTAATTTGGCCTGTAGGATGTGTAATGCATCGAGTAGTTCATTATATGCCATGCAGCTAGCACAATTAGACGAACATTATGGTCCGATTAATTTAGATTTTGATAGAGGCACGAGAAATAAAATTTTAGAAGCTATAGATAGATCTAAAAATCTTAACACAATTTACCTTTTAGGTGGAGAACCTTTAGTCAATGACTTTCATGATGAAATAATAAATCTATTAATACAGAAGAAAATATCAAAGAACATAACGTTACATTACAGCACCAATCTACAGATAGATGTTGAGAAATATCTAGCTTTATGGCAAAACTTTAAATTAATACAGTTAGGTATTAGTATAGATGGAACAAATGAAACTTATGAATATATTAGATGGCCTGGCAGATGGAATAAGCTATATAAAAATTTACAAAAAGTAATAGAATTCAGAAATAAAGATAAATTTAATCTATTATACCCTTCTATAGCTACTACAGTGCAGAATCTAAATGCACATAATATACCTGATCTTATAGAACAAGTAAATGCATTGGATAAAGAATTAAGTTTTTATTTTATTCCGGTTACTGGAGGACATTATCTTAACATGTGTCCGACTGATGTTCTTGATAATTCTATAATGAAGCTAGAAAAGCTAGATGATCCCTACGATATATATGCCGGTTTAATCAATTTTTATCAAGAAGCAAAAAATTTACCAGTTAAATTAAAAGATGTAGAAGTGTTTTTCGATAGCCAAAAAAAATTTGATAGTCTTCGTGATCAAAATTTATTTAAAACTATTCCTCATTTTATCAAATATGCTGAGGGATTTAACATAAATCTTTGGTAATCTAAAGAATAGTTTTTGTAGAATCTTCGATATCTTTTTTCAATCTGTCTATATCGATTTTGAAGTCAATTTTAGTTATTGTTTCTTTGTACTCTTGTAATGTTGTCATGAGACGTTCGGCTACTGAATCTGCATCATCTTCAGAAAGTTGTGCTCTGACATCTATTTGCCACACTCTTCCATCTTGAAACTGTAGATGAATGAAATCTATATATGCCACTGGCATAGTGTTCATATATAGATCTTCAAACACCTCAGGCCATTCTTTCACTAGATGCCTTGGAGGCCTAAACAAAGGATTAGGCATTCTCGACTTCAGCCGCCTTTACTTTCTTTTTAGGTGGATCTAATTCATCTGCTTGTTTGCGTAATCTTGCAGCCTCTTTATACATAGCATCTGCTTGACTTCTATATGATTTGGCTAGATCTTGATCTGTTAAAGGCTCGTTGCCTGGATTACGAATTGGATCAACTTTGGTTTCAGCCGGTACTTCAGGCTTTACGGTTGTTGTTTCTTTATCACGGGCTGCTGCCGGTGCACCTTGTACAAATGTAGTCAATTCGTCTACTGAACAATTTTTCTGTTCTGCGATAAGAACATTAAGTTGGCTTAATGCTATTTCAGTTTGCGGAGTTGGCGTCATTATTACTGCATCAGTATCTACTTTTACCAATCTTCCATCGGACTGCATCGCACGTAACATTGGTCTTCCGTCTGGAAACATTCTCGTGAACATTATTTCACCGAACTCAAAGGAGTCTTGCGCCTCTGGAGTTTCTACCAAATTCATGATTGCATCGTGATATGAATCGGGTAGCTGTGCTGTAGGCAGTACTAATGCGCTGTGTGACTCTCCGGGCAGGGTCCTGAACACAACTAAGACTTTGCTGCCCGTATTCTTCATCTTAGCAACATGTTTGATATTTTTCATTTAGCTTCCCTTTTAGCAACAGTATCTAAAAAGTTGCTAAGTTTATTATATGTTTTACCAACGCCTTCTAGCTCGTTGGCTTTGAATGCACCTCTCTGGCTAGCTACTTCAACGATTGTTTTTAAAGCCATTAGGTCACTGATGTTCAACTCTGCAGCAGCTTGTTCTGCCGGTGCGCCTTCGGCGGTAGCAGGTGCTGGTTGCTGTTGTTCTACTTGGGTTTCGTCTGTCATTAGGTTCTCCTTAGTTGTGGACATGCAAGCATGAAATATGTTAATTCTTGAGGATCTTCAAATCCGATGTGTAATGATGATTTTAAAGTGTTTGAATCTCTGTCATAGTAAGGTGATTTGTAAATAGCATATCTACCCTTGAGTTTAACTTTGACCCAATCTTCGATACCATCAAAGAACTCCGAATCAGAAATTCGTGTTTTGGAAAAATGAGGAGCTGACGTAGTCAGCTTTCTGATCTTGAGAACTTCTAAAGGATTGAGATCGAATATCATGAAAATATTTATAGTAGCTGTTTATTACTGATTGTATTCTTGGTTTATTCTTTTATTCAAAGCCTTAGCCGAGCCCATTTTTCTTATATCTCCCGAAAATAAGTACAACTCAAATGCTGCTTTTTCAGTTAATACTTTTAGATGATTTTTGGATAGATGATAGGGACTATCTAGATATTGATCTAACCATATCAGTACCTGAGGTCCAATAGTCAAGTCTTTAGGAAGATCTATTTGATATGTTTTTATTTGTGATTCAGTTTCAATAAATTCTAAGCAAGCATCGGTAATTCGTAGTCCGCCAGCAGACTTGCCTCTGGTACTAAACCACCACATACCTTTAAGTGTTTTAATTTCGGCGTCTTTTGCTTCTTTGCCAGCTGCCTTTAAGAATACCGCAGTGTAGGTATCCTTGCGATCCATCTTATCCTACCTTTTCTCCGCTGGTTAGTTTGACTACTTCAAAATCTTTACATTTGAATAATCGATTTAACTTTTTCGCTAGGTTGATAGCATGACCAGGATTGCTAAATGAAACTTTTTTATATTTAGGACCAGGATAACTTGCCAACAGACTACCGCTCTTTAAGTTAAAAGGTTTTCCTTGATAGAATACCGCCCATATAGCTTCACTTTCTAAAATTTGTTCAACTTTATAGTTTTCTTTATTTGCGTATTCCAAAATTACTTTCGGTTTAGGTCTGCTCATATATATTCGTGTTCCTGATAACCACGTATATATTTATCAGATCAGAATGTGCCGCCGTCCATCTTAATGTCTATAGAACCAGCATTTTCGCTAATTTTGGATAATCTTTCGTTTATTTCTTGAATACTATTGCTTAATCTTGAAGTTAATAATGCAAGTTCTATGGTTAGATCTCTAGCTTCTTGTATAGTTATACGAATTTCTTTTTGTTGGCTTTTTTCAGCCGCCGCGATACGTGTGAGTAATTTTTCTACACTTGGAAGATTAACTGGTATTTTACTTTGAGACATTTGCTAACACCTGTTTCATTTCTAATTCAGTTTTATAAGGACCTTGATAAGGATATCTTTGCAAAGTTATTAATTTTGGACAAAAACTCTTAACCCATCCTTTAGGAAATTTTATTACGAAATATCCTGCACAATAAAGACTTTTTGAATCTTCACTTTTTGTAAACAACGGAAGTTTTTTACGAATGTCAAACATAGCATTGTGAGGAGTAGTACTAGTTGAGTATCCATGTACTTCGTTTGGAAGATTATCATTGGCTTCTTTGATAATTTTAACAATGAAAAAATTCTTTCCAAACTTTTTTGTAAGACTGTCTTTGGTATTGTATATTTGCACACCGGTCTCGTTGCTCATCACGAATCTGTTATCTTCGTTTTTTCTTAACGTAGCAAATTTTTCTCCGTCCTTTTCAACAATCCAAAATTTGTCTGCAATAATAGGTTTAGCATGTATCTCTGTCATAGTGTGTACCTCGCATTTAATGGCTCAGCATAACTCTGCGCCTGTTCTGCAATTTTTTTCAAATCATACAAATTACAGAATTTCATTAATCTAATGCCAACTTGGCTGATGTTTTTTTCGGCTGATACTGCCTGTTGGATCGTGTTCTGAATGATTATTTTAATATGGTCTGGTTGATAACTCAAATCAATCAGTCTACGGTTACGTTCATAATCTTCTAATACACGATGTTCTTTGCCTTCGTGATCAGTCCATCTCTGTAGCATGAGATTGTTCCACGCAAATCCTTTGCTTTTACGATCTTCGAACGCTTCAGTAAGACCCACTTTCTTGCTTGTACCTTTAGTACGCACACCCGGATACGCCGAGAAGACATTATCACTGGTATCCCCACGCATACATTTTTCAAACAAGAGCCATTCTGGATTGGGTGCAGGTTTAGCCTCTTTAGTTTTTTTGTCGATAACTGATTTGCCTTTGTCATCGAAGATTCCTTCGTAAGTGATGGTATGTTCCATCACACCGTTATATTGCTTTACGTTTGGTGCAATCAATTGTACGAAGTCAGTATCAGTAGAAATAATCACGTGATTATCTTTCGGATGACTTTGTATCCACCCGGCGATAAGATCGTCTGCTTCTAATTGTTCGTGGCGTAGAACTGTACAGTTTGTTTTTTCTGTTACAAATTCTTTGAATGTATCAAATGCTTCCCAAAATACACGATCTTCTTCTTGTTCACGCTCGTTTAAAGCAGCTCGAGTTTCTGCACGATTACGCTTGTACGGAGCATAATAGTCCTTGCGCCACGAGCGACCTTCTAAACAGAAGATAACATGGGTGCCGTTAAACTGCTGCCATGCTTTGCGGATTGAATTTAAGGTGATATGGAACGCCATACCGAGTTTGATATCAGCATCACCGTTGATTGCATGTCTAGCACGAAAGAACGTGTTAGCAGTATCAACTAGAATATACGTCATTGATTATTCTTCTTTACACTCTGTATGTCTATCACACCTGTATTTACAGGACCACCGTAGTCACCGTCAACAACTACATTTGCACAAAGTTCACGGAACCAACGATCGACGATTTCTTCTTCTTTGTCACCGTCTGCACCATAACCTTCTTGCTTTAATTGTAGCACAAAATGTTCGTTCCAGTCAAGCTCAAAAAAACCATTACGTATATTGTCTTTGTTTACATGAGTATTTAGAACTCCAACCCAAGGTTCCTTTTTACGAGTAGCTCTTTCTTTTGGATTGAGTTTGGCTAACTCTTGTTCTTGAGAGATTTCTTTTAAATTGTTTTCGGCTTCTTCTTTAAGTTTGGTTGCTTGTTCTAGGGCCTGTCTTGCTTCTTCGATATTGGCCTCAATTTTGTCCAAGCCCATTAATTTTTTAATAAATTTTTGCATTAAGTTCCCCACTCATTCTTAAACAACGGTACTTGTAGTCTGTCGCTGTATCTTAGTCCTGCCTTCATTGCTAATTCTGCAACACGGCGATTATTTAATGTGTAAACTGATTCAACTCCGCCCACTGGCATTAGATAGCAAGGACCACTAAATCCTTCTGCTCGATATATATCAAATGTTTCTATAGCTTCTTCTGCATCATCTTCTGTAGCTACTACAAACTTAAGATATGTGTACCCAACTTCTTCATATTCGCAAACAACATCTGGTCGAATCGCTTCATGTCTTTCCTCGCCCGAGCAACTAAGTTTAGCACTGACGCTGAAAGTTAATCTATGATAACCTCTATTTTCTAAACCCCAATTAAGTAAGTACTCTTTAAATTCTTTAGTTAACTTTTGAGTTCCGTTAGTTTCAAATGTTAGTTCTCTAAGATTCTTCATCTTAGGATGTTCTAACAATTCGGGGTAAGCACGTTGCCACCCAAGCAACGGTTCTCCTCCTGTGATGACAAGGTGCTCGTCTCGCCATTCATTGAACGGTAGAATTTCGCAGATTCTTTCTGCGATGGCGTCGCTAGTAAGCATTGGGCTAAGATCCTTAAAGCGAGGATCCCAGCTAGCATAACTATCGCAACCAGTAGATACCAATGGAAGTTCTTCATACAGCTTAAACTCTCCTATTCTTTCTGCGATAGCTTCTACTTCTGTGCTTGTTTCGCCTTTGGGCATACCAAAACCTGCACACTTAAAGTTACAACCAAATGTACGTAAGAAAACAGAAGGCACACCCATATAGCGTCCTTCACCTTGTATGCTGTAAAACAGCTCTGCGATTTTAATTTTACTCATAGTTTATTATACATTCTTTTTTGATAAAATCCAAGAACCATTTTCTCCTGATTCCCAGTTTATGGTATCGCCTTCTTTCCATCCTACACTGTCTAAAAGGTTTTGAGGAAACTCGATAAAATAATCTCCTGTGTCTGGATCATATTGTACGATAAGTGTTTCACGTAGAGATTGTTGAGGGTTTGTTTTCATTTTGTCTCCGCCATTCTTCCAATCTAAGTTTTCTGCATTCCTCTTTAACTTCTATTGGAAAGTCAGGGTTGATTTCACTCATATCACAGTTATAGACTCTAACCCGATCTTGTGATCCAAAGTCACTCCAAGCCATTACAAATATGACAAATAATATTAATAGGACTAATCCTACTCTTTGTTTTAGATCTGATCGCTGATCAATATTCTGCACAATAAAGCTTCTCTCTCATCTTTGAAGAAAAATTTCATTTCATCTGCACTTACTTCTGTGGTATACCTATCTCCCGGAAGTCCAAAGTGTTCTACAATATTGGCACAGGTTTCGTTCCACCATGTGTTACCTTGGTTCTTCCAAGAAATAGAAATTTCAGTCATTGAAATGTTTATCTAATACTTCTAGTTTATCCATGTATTCTGCAATAACAGCCATTTCCTTTTCCAAAGCATCCATCAAATCTGTGTGATCCGGTAGTGCCGTGGGATTTTTTAACATCACTTCGACATTCATTTTATGTTTCAAAATGTGTGCGCTGAAGTGTACTCGTAATGCATCTAATAGCTCGGTTCTCATTTCCATTTCCTATAATTGCCCTTTTCGGGGATGACATGACGTACACCTCCTGTCGGGTCTTCCATATCTCCTGTGCGTCTCGGAATGAGATGCACATGAGGCCATCCTACAGTTTGTCCTGCTGACTTTCCGTAGTTTAATCCAATATTAAATCCGTCACACTTTCCAGACTCTACCATACGCATTCCATCGCGTACCGCATCTTCAAAAGCATCCATTAGCACAGAAATAGTGTTGTATTTAGGTACGAAAAGCAAATGTCCTTCTGTTACTGGATATTTGTCTGTGAATACTTTTACATGGTAATCTTGTTCTACTAAACTATCCCACGGTGCAGTACTATCTTCGATGAATGGCGGTTGATCCTTCATTACAATCTCATTCATTATTCTACTCCAAAATGTTCTTTTATAATTTTTGCAGCATGATTAGGATCGAGAGGAAAAGGTTCAGAGTTCCATTTAAGTAATTCGTTGGCGCATTCATTTACAACTAATTTTGCAAATAACTCTAAAGTCTTTCCACCTACTTCTGGATAATGACTGCCTCCCGCTTGTAATGCTAATTTTTCTATAATAGGATTCATCTTTTAAATTCCTTACGCTCACCTGGTAATGCATCTTCACGAATAACAAACTCTCTGCCGCCTAAACTACCAACAAATGCACGAGTGTTTTCTTTATAAGCCATGCGGATTTTAAGAGTTTGAAATGCAACTTCTAAAAATGCTTTAGGCTTATATCCTAATACATGCATGTCGAAATCTTTACCTGCATCTGTACAATGCACTTTTACTTTCGCATCAATCATTTCGTCCACCAGTCTTCCCAAGGAAAGTCAACCCAAACATCATTTTCAGCTTTATTAATTTCTTTGCCTACGAAATCCATTTTAACTCCGCATTTACTAGCAAGATTGTCCACTACTACTGCAAACTTGACATTTTGATTCCATACTTCATCCCAACTAGGATCCTCGGGAAAACAACCGCTAGGCCAATCATTCATTATCCAATTAAATGTAGCCCCTGTGTCGTTGATATCATCTACAATAAGAATATTCTTATAAGTTTCACCTTGTTCTAACAAATCAACAGCAGCTTCGAATATACCTGCCACGTCTACGGGATTTTCTACATATCTTTCTCGCGAATGGGGACCTAAAGCATCTTCAGCCATCCAAAGATTGCTTTCACCTTCGAGGTTGTCTCTTAAACTAACTGATAAGGTATGCATTGGCACACCTAAATATTGACTAATCATAACAGCAGGAATCAACCCGCCGCGAGTGATTCCTACGATGTAGTCCGGTTCCCATTTGCTTAATAGAATGTCTCTACATATTTTATTGACTAATCCATTTAATTCATGCTGATCGATTATGAGCTTGTTCATATCTCTCCTTTAGATATTGTTCGTGTTGTATCCATTTGTTATTAACTAAGAAGCCCCACTCACGCTTATGAGGTCCAGGCATGAACAAAGTCCATGCTGTAACTCCTTCTTTAAGTTCGATTCGATGATATGAATTAGGAGAACAAACACGGAAGTGACCAGGACCACGCCATTTACGGATCTCGCAGGATTTAATACCGTCTTCATTGAATTGAGGAATCCACTCGTAATAGCCACCTTTTAGGATTAGTGTAGCGTATGGCCAAGGATGATCATGAACATCATCAGGATCACCTTTTAAGAACTTGTGTAAAAATATATTGAAAGGAAAACGATTGCGTTCTTTGAGAAAAAGATAATAACGTTCTAGATAAGGCTCGTCGCTCATCCTATCCATGATGATACGTTTTCGACCTAATTTTTCTAATAGCTTAAGAATCATTTTTCTTCTCGTCGTCATAAGGATCGACATTTTCTTCTAAGATAGCATTGTCCCCGTAACCGTTAGAATCTACGAGATCGATTTTTACAGGACCAAGTATAGCCACATGATCATCCTCTACTTCCCAATTATGATCGCCATCGTAGATCCATGCAGTACCACACCGACCATCTTCATCTTCTTTTTCGTAACGAAGAATAGCTTCAATTTCAGCTTTTTCTTCTTCAGTAAATCCGTCGTTGTAGGTATTACCCTCCATGTCCCAACAACCGAATTGTACATAAACTGAAATAAGATCGTCAAGCTCGCAACCCCAACCTACTTGTGGATTACAATGCACTCGATCAGTTTCAAATTTCCAAACAGGATCATTTTCTTCACGAAAGCCATAACCCCAACGCCAAACTTCCGTTACATCAAATCCGCGAATCCGACCATCGGGCATACGCTCAAAAACATCAACAAAGTATTCAACACTTTTCTTTTCAAGTGGTGTAATACGATACAATTTTTCCATTATACCTCCTCTTCGAGATAGCGTTTTAGTTCTTTGTCAGTAGGCTCTACAGTATAGTTCTGTTTAAAAAAGATTTCGTAAGAATCAGAACCATATTTGCCAATGCCATATAACATTGTAGCATCATTTCCGTCCCAAGTCAAATAGTCTCTACTCATTCCAACCAACCGCTTATAACGGACATTAACCATACCTAATGGTTGGATGATGCTTTTGACAAAATCTTCATCGGCTGATAACAGAGCAGATGGATTTGGAAACCAATATAGGAATTCGGGCAAGCAGGTTTTCACCGGCTTGCGTCCAGTTTGGTTGAGCATGATAACGCCAACAAAGTGTTCCCATGAATTGGAAATCTGCTGTTGGACCATTAGGTCATCGCTGAGAGGTTGGAAAAAGATCATCTAGGAGCGAATTCTTGTTGTAATTTAATATTGTCAAAGAATTCTTTCTTTGTTCCTTGATCGTCTTTAAACGCACCCTTAAGAACGGTAGTCTGTGTAAGACTACTATGTGCCATAATACCACGATTCTCACAGCAACCGTGTGTGGCTTGAATATAAACGCCTAGGTCCTTGGCATCGGTAGCACGTTCAATTTCTCTGGCAATATCATTAGCAAGTTCCTCTTGAAGAGTTCCACGTCTAGCACACCATTGAGCGATACGGGTGTATTTCGATAGTCCAATAAGTTTATTTGCGGCGATGATGCCAATATAAGCAACGCCTGTGACAGGCTGATGATGGTGACTAC
>JACCDO010409866.1_pt1 | contig 23763 bp, 25 predicted proteins | sample 7446101 | NCBI WGS metagenome assembly JACCDO01 (sample SAMN15323440, study PRJNA562643) | freshwater metagenome | isolation source: river surface water | place: USA:Blue River Watershed | collected 2017-08-16
GGCGACGTGACCTATGCCGCCACGTCCGTGCTCACCATCGCCGTGCGCGACACCTGTACGGTATTGGGCTTGCTGGGCTATTTGCTGTGGATGAATTGGAAGCTCACCCTGTTTGCGCTCATCATCGCCCCCGTCATCATTGGTATCGTGCGCGCCTTTGGTAAGCGCCTGCGCTCCGCCAGCCGCCGCAGCCACGAAGCCATGGGCCACATGACCCACATCCTGGAAGAAGCCATTGGCGCCCACAAAGTGGTGAAAATCTTCGGCGGTCAGGCCTACGAAACCCAGCGTTTCCACGATGTCACCCAAGAAATTCGCCGTGCCTACATGCGTGAAGCCAGTGCGGCGGCGGCCACGGTGCCCCTTACGCACATGGGTATCGCGGTGGTGGTGGCCACCATCATCTACTTCGCCATGGTGCAAGCCGCTGAAGACCACAGCACCGTGGGCGGCTTCATGGCCTTTGTGACCGCTTTGCTGATGCTGCAAGCCCCCATCAAGCGCCTCACGGAAATGAGCAATCCCCTGCAACGGGGCTTGGCCGCTGCCGAAAGCATTTTTTCCTTACTGGATGAAGTGGGCGAAGACGATCAAGGCACCCTCACCCTGCCCCGCGCCCAAGGAGAAGTGGTGTTTGAGCGCGTGTGTTTCACCTATCCAGGGGCCACCCGTCCGGCTTTGAGCGATATTTCTATGGTGGTGGAAGCCGGGCAGACCGTAGCCCTGGTGGGCCATTCCGGCAGTGGTAAAACCACGCTCATCACCCTGATTCCGCGCTTTTACCAGCTCGTGAGTGGCCGCATTTTGCTTGATGGTGTGGATATTCAAAACCTGAGCCTCACCAGTTTGCGCGCCAATATCGCCCTAGTCAGCCAAGACGTGGTGCTGTTTAACGACACCGTGGCCGCCAATATTGCCTATGGCTGCGCTGGCGAGCGGAGCGAGGCCGAGATCATCGCCGCCGCCCAAGCCGCCAATGCCTGGGAATTCATCCAACAAATGCCCCAAGGCCTGAACACCATCGTGGGCGAAAACGGCGTCAAGCTCTCCGGTGGGCAACGGCAACGGCTCGCCATCGCCCGCGCCTTCTTGAAAAATGCCCCCATCCTGATTTTGGACGAGGCCACCTCGGCCCTGGATACCCAATCGGAACGCCAAATCCAAACCGCCCTAGAGCAACTGATGAAGGGCCGCACCACCCTAGTGATCGCCCACCGGCTATCCACCGTCGAACACGCCGACCGCATTCTGGTGCTAGACAAAGGCCAAATCATCGAACAAGGCCGCCACGACGAATTGCTCCAACGCCAAGGCGTCTACGCCCACCTCCACCGCCTGCAATTTGATGAAACGGGCTTGGAGAAGACGGTGAGCGGGGACAACAACGCTTAACGCCAGGGGAATATCAAGCCCGTGTGAGTGTTGCTTCCAACTGCTCCACAAAAAACTCAGCTACGGGAAAATTTGTTTGTTGGCTAATTTCTACGAAGCAGGTGGGGCTGGTGACGTTGATTTCGGTGAGCTGGCCGCCGATGACATCCAGGCCGACGAGAAACAGGCCCCGTTGGTGCAGGATGGGCGCCAAGTCGTGGGCCAGTTGGTGCTCTTGGGCGGTGAGGGGCTGGGCGATGCCGGTGCCGCCTGCGGCCAGATTGCCGCGAAATTCCCCGGCTTTGGGGAGTCGGGCCAGGGCGTAGGGCACGACTTGGCCGCCGATGAGCAGGATGCGCTTATCACCTGCCGCGATGTCGGGCAGCCAGCGTTGCGCCATGATGGTGTGTTGGCCTAGGGCGGTGATGGTTTCTAGGATGACATTACGGTTGGGATCGTCACGCCGCACCCGAAAAATGCCCCGTCCGCCCATGCCATCCAAGGGCTTGAGCACCACATCGCCTTGCTGTTCGATGAAGTCTTGCAGTACCGGGATTTGACGGGCCACTAACGTGGGCGGAATCCAGTGCGGAAATTCGCAGATGGAGAGCTTTTCGTTGTGGTCACGAATGGCGCGGGGGCTGTTGATAATGCGCGCCCCGGCCTGTTCGGCCCGTTCTAATAGCCAAGTAGCGGCCAGATATTCGCCATCGAAGGGTGGATCTTGGCGCATCAGCACCGCGTCGAAGGCCTGGAGTGCCAGGGTGGTGCTGGCGCCGAGGCGATACCACTGGGGGCCGGGCTGGATGTCTAGGGCGGTGGCGAGGGCATACACAGCACCCTCGCGCCACAGCAAATCCGGGCGCTGTATGGCCCAGACTTCATGCCCCCGGCCCACGGGGGCGCGCATCATGGCGATGCTGGAATCTTTGTATTCCTGAAGCGTGGGCAGGGGATCGAGGATAAAGGCGAGGCGCATTAGGCGTTTTGGGGCGCGGTGCGTTCGATCTCGATGGAGGCGGCCAGCAGCGCCAAGCGGGCCACCACGCCATAGGCAAAGAAGCGGTTGGGCGGGGCGTCTGGGGCGCTGCACGGGTCGGGCAAGGTGCAGTGGGTCTCAAAGGACAGGGGCTTGAAGTGCATACCCGGCGCGTTGAGGTTTTCGTCCCGGCCACGGGCGGTGTGCACGCGATAAAAACCGCCCACCACGTAGCGATCAATCATATAGACCACCGGCTCGGCCACGCCTTCATCCACGGTTTCAAAGGTGTGCACGCCTTCTTGCACCAGCACATCGCTTACTTGCAGGCCTTCTTTGACCACGGCCATTTTGTTGCGCTGGCGGCGATTCAAACCCACCACCTCGGAGGCATCGCGCACGGTCATGATGCCCATGCCGTAGGTGCCTGCGTCGGCTTTGACGATTACAAAAGGCGTTTCTTGCACGCCGTATTCTTGGTATTTGCGCCGCACCCGCGTCAGCACCGCATCCACGGCCTCGGCCAATTGCTCTTCGCCTTGGCGGGCATGGAAATCAATCTGACTACAGGATTCAAACTCCGGGTTAATCAGCCAGGGGTCGATGCCCACGCAGTCTGCAAAATCCGCCGCCACATCGTTGTAAGCCAAGAAATGTTGGGATTTGCGCCGTGTGGCCCAGCCCGCATGCACGGGCGGAATCACAAACTGCTCATGCAGGCCTTGCAACAGGGGCGGCACGCCCCCGGACAGGTCGTTATTGAGCAGTACGGCGCAGGGGTTAAAGCCGTCCACACCCAAGCGGCGGCCTGCGCTGCCCACACGTTGCAGGGGTTCTAGCAGCACGCTTTGGCCGTCGGGCAGATCCAGGGTGACGGGGGCGGTGATGTCTGGGGAGAGGCTGCCGATGCGAATGTTCAAACCCGCTTGGCGCAGGATGGTGGCGAGGCGGGCCACGTTTTGCATGTAGAACTGATTGCGGGTGTGGTTTTCGGGCACCAGCAGCAGGTTGCGCGCTTCGGGGCAGATTTTTTCGATGGCGGCCATGGCCGCCTGCACACAGAGGGATTGGAAATCCGAGTGCAGATTATTAAAGCCGCCAGGGAAGAGATTCATATCCACCGGCGCCAGCTTAAAACCGGCGTTGCGTAAATCCACCGAACCATAAAAGGGCGGGGTGTGCTCCAACCATTGCCCACGGAACCACTGTTCGATGTGGGTTGCGCGGGACAAAAAGGTTTTTTCCAGTTCCAGAAGCGGGCCGGTAAGGGCCGTGGTGAGATGGGGTACCAAAGAATTCTCCAGATGGGCGAAGCACAGCGAAACTATCTTGGGCTGATGTGCCCGACTTCAAGGGGCTGGAGCCTATGTTAGCCCGAAACCTTCTCACCTCGGGCTTGGGGAATTGATTCGCCTCAATTTCAGGGGCGCACATTTGCTGCATCCTAGATGCCGCTTTAAGGAAGCCGGGCCTTGTGCGCCTGCAAGACTTCTCAAGCCTGCCCCACAGTCTCTTTTTTCTGCATTCATCTCCGAAAGGAATTCCATGTTTTGCTTCCAGTGTGAACAGACCTACCGCTCCGACTATGGCACCGGCTGTGCCGCCGCTAAGGGCAATTGTGGCAAAGACGCCACCACCTCCGATCTGCAAGATCTGCTGGTGTACGCCCTGCAAGGCATTGGCCAATACGATCTGCGCGCCCGCCAACTGGGCGTGACCGACCCCACTGCCGGTCGTTTCATTCTCTACGGGATGTTCACCACCCTCACCAACGTGAACTTCAATGCCACCCGTTTCGTCGGGCTGCTGCAAGAAGCCGCCAAGGTGCGGGATCAGGTTAAGGCCGCCTATGAAGCCGCCGCCCTGGCCCAAGGCCAAAGCGCCGACGCCCTGGCGGGCCCGGCTGCATGGCAACCGGCAGCGGATTTGAATGGTCTGGTGGCCCAAGCCGCCAGCGTTGGCATTAACGCCGGGCAAAACGAAGTGGGCGCCGATGTGATTGGTCTGCGCGCCTTGATCGTGTACGGCCTGAAAGGCGTGTGCGCCTACGCCCACCACGCCCAAGTGCTGGGTCAGGAAAGCGCCGAGATTTTCACGGGCGTGGCCCATGCGCTCAATTTCTTGGCCGGTCAGCCCACCGACATTAACGCTCTGTTGGGTGAAGCCCTGGCTCTGGGCCATCTGAATCTGAAGGTGATGGAATGCCTGGATGCCGCCAACACCGGCAATTTCGGCGCCCAAACCCCCGGCCAAGTGCGCGTGACCCCGGTGCAAGGCAAGGCGATTTTGATTTCCGGCCACGATCTGGGCGACTTGCAAGCGCTGCTGGAGCAAACCAAGGATCTGGGCATCAACGTGTATACCCACGGCGAAATGCTGCCCGCCCACGCCTATCCCAAGCTCAAGGCCTACCCCCACTTGGTGGGTAACTACGGCGGTGCTTGGCAAGATCAGCAAACCGATTTCGCCAATTTCCCCGGCCCGATTTTGATGACCTCCAACTGCATCATCGAGCCCAAGCCCCAGTACCGCCAACGCATTTTCACCACCGGCCCGGTGGGCTGGCCCGGCGTGCGTCACCTAGAAAACCACGACTTCAAGCAACTGATCCAGGCCGCCCAAGCCCTGCCCGGCTTTAAGGAAGACGCCCCGGAACAAAGCATCACCGTCGGCTTTGGCCGTGACGCGGTGCTGGGTGTGGCCGATAAGGTGATCGACGCGGTGAAGTCCGGCGCCATTCGCCACTTCTTCTTGATCGGCGGTTGTGACGGCGCGGTGCCGGGGCGCAACTACTACACCGAATTCGCCGAACAAGCGCCCCAAGATACGGTGATCATGACTTTGGGTTGCAACAAGTACCGCTTCAACAAGCTGGAATTCGGCGACATCGGCGGCATTCCCCGGCTGCTGGACATCGGTCAGTGCAACGACACCTACTCCGCCATCAAGATCGCCAGCGCCTTGGCCGGTGCCTTCAATTGCGGCGTCAACGACCTGCCCCTGTCGCTGGTGATTTCCTGGTTCGAGCAAAAAGCCGCCGCCGTGCTGCTGACCCTGCTGGCCCTGGACATCAAGAACATCCGCCTCGGCCCGACCCTGCCCGCCTTCCTCACCCCCAACCTGCTGAACGTGTTGGTGGAGAAGTTCGGCATCCAGCCCATCGGCGACGCCAAAAACGACATCGCCGTGGCGCTGAAACAAGCCGCCTAAGCCTAGCTCCCAATGGCCGCGTGTTGTAGCCCGGAGGAGCCTAGCGAGTCCGGGGCGCTGCCAGCCCATTCGATTTGATTACAGCAGCCAGTCTGCCGGGAGGTGCACGCCTCCCGTTTTTTTTGTGTGCTTATTTCGTGTGCCTACCATGAGTCACGTCATTACCCTTACCACCCGCGATCAACAGTCGTTTGAGTTTTCCTGTTCCACAGACCAGGATTTAGTGACGGCTGCCGAGGCAGCACAGATTCTGTTACCGGCCCAATGTCGCCAAGGCAGTTGCGGCGCCTGTCACGCCAGCGTTCGCCACGGCCAGTACCACATGGGCGAGCACAGCGCCCAAGCGCTGCCAGCGGGCAGTGCCGACCACGGCGGCGTGCTGCTGTGCCGTACCCACGCCGATAGTGATTTGGCCATTGAGCTGCCGTTTACCGCCGACCGGGTGCTGCACCACGCCGTGCCCACCCGCCAAGCGGAAATCCTCAGCCTCGATAAAGTGGCGGACAACACCGTGCGCCTGGTGCTGCGGCTGGCGGTGGATGAGCAACTGGGTAGCGCCGCTGAATTCGAGCCGGGCCAGTTTATGGAACTGCACATCCCCGGCACCGACCTGCGCCGCGCCTATTCTTTAGCCAACATCAGCAATTGGGACGGCTTGCTGGAATTCTTCATCCGTCTGCAAGAGGGGGGCCGCTTCTCCAACTACCTGCGGGATAGCGCCCAAGTCGGGGCTCCGATCAGCGTGCGCGGCCCCCAAGGCGCCTTCGGTCTGCTGGCGGATAGCCTGCGTCCCCGCTGGTTTGTCGCCGGTGGCACCGGCTTGGCGCCCATGCTGTCCATGTTGCGGCGCATGGCCGACTACCAAGAGCTGCACGACGCCCGGCTGATTTTTGGCGTCACTAAGGCCAGCGAATTGTTCGCCCAAGACCTGATCGCCGAATTGCAAAGCAGCCTGCCGCAATTGCAGGTGGATTACTGCGTTTGGCAAGCCAGCCCAGATTGGCAAGGCATTACCGGCACCCCCGCCGACGCCCTCCAAGCCGCCCTCAGCCAAAGCCAAGCCAGCCCGGACATCTATTTGTGCGGCCCCGCTCCCATGATTAGCGCCTGTGAAGCTGTCGCCGCACAACATGGCATCCCGCAGCAGCAGGTGTTGAGCGAACGGTTTTAATAGGCCTTGCCCCATGGCCGCATGGGGCAAACGTGAGGGGGGATTACTGCGGTGGTGAGTTAGGGCGTTTGAGAAAGGCCACGGCCAAAGTGCCGATGGTTGCGGTGGCCAAGATGCCGCCTAACCAATCATGCCCTTGTAAGCCAGCATAAATGCCCCCGAGGATGCCGCAAATACCGATGCAGGCGGCGGCGAGAATACCGGCCATACGTTCGATGAAGACGAAGGTATTGATGCGGGATTGTTCGGTGCGGCGGGTTTCGGCTTCGATTTGCGTCTGTTCGAAAATCCAATCCACCCGGTCTGGACGAATGGCATGCAGGCGCTCGATGCCAGCAATCGGCAGTAGGGGCGCGTCCGAGTGGTTGTCTTGCACAACCATCTGGGAACCACCACGCCCCTTAACGTGTGCGGTTGTTTGTCGGCTCACGTTTCAGTTGCTCATTCAGTCCACGACCTACGATGGCAAAGTCGCCGCGCAGACGCTCGGCGTCTGTGGCAAAGCCATGCTGGTCAAGTTGGTAGCCACGGGGTTCCGGCATCAAGTCCAGCACTTTGGACGCACCCTGTAGCCAATTTTTTAGATGAGCGACCATAGGTTTGGTAATAAATTGTCCTGTTAGTTGCGCATTACGCCTTTTAGCTGAACGACTTAGCTGAGGCAAGGGCGGGAATTCTCCCACCTTCGCACCCCCTCGCGCAAGACAGCAGATGTGATCGAGGCCTTACCCCACCACCCCATCAAACCAACGCCATTCCCCTGGGGCGAGGTCGGTGGGGAGGCTGAGGGTGCCGATGGCGCTGCGGTGTAGGGCTTCGACGCGGTTGCTGGTGGCGGCGAGCATGCGTTTGACTTGGTGGTAGCGGCCCGAGGTGATGGTGAGCTTGAGTTCGTGGTCGGACAGGCGTTCGCAGGCGCTGGCGGCCACGGGCTCGGGATCGTCGTGTAATACCACTCCGGCCAGTAGTTGCTCGATCAGTTCATCCTCAATGGGATATTTGAGGGTGGCGATGTAGTCCTTGGGGACTTTTTTCTTGGGCGAGGCCATGCGGTGAATAAACTGGCCGTCATCGGTCAAAAACAATAAGCCGGTGGTGTCTTGATCCAAACGCCCGACGCACTGTAGGCCGCGATTAATCAAGGGTGTGGGCAACAGGGTATAGACGCTAGGGTGATGCACAGGCTTATGGGAGCATTCGTAGCCACTGGGTTTGTGCAACATCACATAGGCCTTTTCACGGGCAACCCAGGTTTCACCATCCACCGTTAGCACCAAACCATCCACCACAAAATCCGCCTTGGGGTCGTCGCACAGCTCGCCATTGACGGTGACGGCTTCGGTTTCAATCATGGCTCGGCAGAGTTTGCGACTCCCAAAACCCTGGCTTTGTAAAATTCGTTCTAATTGCATAGTGCTTGCCCCAGTGGGGATAAAAAAATGTGGAAATACCGATGCTTGTGTGTTTACGCCTGGCGCTTTTTCGCTTTCGGCGCGGGGAGCTCGTGGTGGGTCATCTGAACCAAGCGGCACAGCCACTCCCGGTCTTCCCAAAGATCGGCGGTAATCAATAGATGCGGCTTGGCTCCTGGATAGGGCGCGCCCTCGATAATCTGCGCCAGCCTAGCCCGCCCCGCCGCCGTGGGCTTGAGGAACAACTGCTCATCACACACCAAGCCCACCGGCTTGCCCGCCAAATACAGGCAATACTCGCCAAACATCTTGCGCGCACTCGCCCCTGGCAAATCGGAGAGCTGATCGAGTAGGAAGTCGATGGTGGATTGGGAGGTGGACATGGGGGGCTATGCGCAACGCTTGAGCGGTGTGTCAGGGCTGTTGGCTTCTTGCTTTGCCAGTCGCTTTTGCAACATCGCTTCTGTTGCATCTAAAGCCGCATCCAAGGTGCTCATGTCGCAGCCAAGGGCAGTGCACATCCGTTTCATGGTATCTCTTTGAATATTCAGACGCTGCCCTGATTCCATCAGCGATACATTGGATTGCTTCTGTCCAATTACTTTGGCTAATTCGGTTTGGGTATATCCCGCGCTCATGCGTAGCGATGTGAGAGTGGGGGAGCCATCCTCCGCACTTGCGAGTGGAGCCAGCTCTTTGCCTGTTTCGACCAGAAGCGTGCCAAATTCGGGGTTTTCGTCGGACAAGGTGCGCATGAGCGCATCCAGATCATCTTCAGGGCGCTTGTCGGTCATTTTGGATTCTCGTAACGTCGTTTTAATTCAGTGAGCGTTTGTGCTGAGTAGGCCATGCGGCGGTGGAACACGCCAAGCACTTGATACTGGAAGGCGCCATGGCTCGTGGGGCGCGGGGCGAAAAATACCCGGTATTCATCCACAGGTTTTTCATTAAGCAGGCGAACCCGACGTACGGCATCGGTGTGATAACGGGGATCGTCGGCGATCTTCTTCAGTTCTTGGATAAGTTTGATGTCGATTTGATGGGAGCTCCCCGCTTGCGTGACCCAGATGCTTTGATGTTGGCTTAACAGCCGGTCACGTATTCCCGGAGCAGAACGCATCAAATTGAGCAACTGCAAAATTTGAGCCGCCGCTTTTTGCTCCATCCTATCGGCTGAGCTCGCTAAAGCTCGAATCTCGGCTGTAGCCATGGGATGAAGCAGAACGTCTAATGTGCTCACTATATCTCCTAACGTATATACCTCACAAGGTATTTATTGGCTCACGTGCAGCTAACAGGCCGTTGGAGGGCGGATTATAGCGGGGCTCTACAGGTCTACATTTACGCCAAGGTTTGGGGACGCTCTTTTCTTGTGCGTTTGCATCAACTGACTGTTATAAAAGTATAAATTTTTGTTATCCACAGCCCCATCCACTGCTTTGCCCACGGTGTCTGTGCACAAATTTGGGGTGCTGTTTCTTCATAGTTAATAGCTATCAATAAAATTAAAATCATTCATTGGATCAATGAAAGTGCTTTCCCTAAGATTCGTCCTGTCGCGATTCACTACATCGCACTTACCCCAGAAAAGGACGAATCATGAATACCAGCCTCATCAATACCGAAATCCTGCCCTTCGCCGCCACCGCTTTCCACAAGGGCCAGTTCGTGCCCGTGAGCGATGCCACCCTCAAAGGCCAATGGTCGGTGGTGTTTTTCTACCCCGCTGACTTCACCTTCGTCTGCCCCACGGAGCTGGGCGATTTGGCGGACAACTACGCGGAGTTCCAGAAGCTGGGCGTGGAGATTTACGCCGTGTCCACCGACACCCATTTCACCCACAAGGCTTGGCACGACACGTCTGACACCATCGGCAAGATCAATTTCCCGATGGTCGGCGACCCCACCGGCACCCTCACCCGTAACTTCGGCGTGATGATCGAAGCCGCCGGTCTGGCGGAGCGCGGCACCTTCGTGATCGACCCCAACGGCAAGATTCAGATCATCGAAGTGAACGCCGGTGGTATTGGTCGGGACGCTTCCGAACTGTTGCGCAAAGTGAAGGCCGCCCAATACGTGGCCAACCACCCCGGCGAAGTCTGCCCCGCCAAGTGGAAAGAAGGCGAAGCCACCCTGGCCCCGTCCTTGGATTTGGTAGGCAAGATCTAATTTGAGTCGAGAGTGGGGAGTGGAGGGTCGAGAGTGAACAGCTCGGGGAACGCCGAGCTCCCCTGGTAGATGCGGTTTGCTTATCTACCCTACGGTATAGCTCTTGGTTCTCCATGACTTCACTATCGACGCTCACATGAGGTATAGCGAGTAAAGAGCCGAAAGCCTTGGAGCGCCAAGCGTTAGCTTGGCCCAGCGCTCCCGGTAGATGCGCTGCGCTTATCTACCCTACAGATTAACTCTCGACTCTCCACCCTCCACTCTCGACTCCACAAAGGATCCCATCATGCTCGACGCTAACATTCAGGCCCAATTGCGCGCCTACTTGGAAAAATTACAGCAACCCATCGAGTTGCGCGCCAGCCTGGATGCCGGTGCCGCCTCGGCCCAGATGCGCGAGTTGCTGACCGACATCGCCAGCCTGTCCGCTAAGGTGAGCGTGCGCTTTGATGGCGATAACGCCCGCCGTCCGTCCTTCTCGGTGGCGCGGCAGGGGCAAGCGGGGCGGATTCACTTCGCGGGCCTGCCCATGGGCCATGAATTCACCTCCTTGGTGCTGGCCTTGCTGCAAACCGGCGGCCATCCGCCCAAGGTGGACGCGGCGCTCATTGAGCAGATCAAAGCCTTGCCGGGGCCGTATCGCTTCGAGACCTTCATTTCCCTGTCCTGCCACAACTGCCCGGATGTGGTGCAGGCCTTGAACTTGATCGCCGTGCTCAACCCCAACGCCGAAGCCACCATGATCGACGGCGCTTTGTTCCAAGACGAAGTGAACGCTCGGCAAATCATGGCGGTGCCGGTAGCCTTCCTCAATGGCGAGCCCTTGGCCCATGGCCGCACTACCCTGGAAGAAGTGGTGGCGAAATTGGATAGCGGCGCCGCAGCGCGGCAGGCGGACAGCCTCAACTGCAAAGCCCCGTTTGACGTGTTGGTGATCGGCGGCGGCCCGGCGGGTTCGGCGGCGGCGGTGTACGCGGCGCGCAAAGGCATTCGCACCGGCATCGTGGCGGAACGCTTCGGCGGTCAGGTGTTGGATACCCTCGCCATCGAAAACTTCATCTCGGTCAAATACACCGAAGGCCCCAAGCTGGCGGTGGCCCTGGAAGAACACGTCAAAGAATACGGCGTGGACATCATGAACTTGCAAAAGGTGGAGGCGCTGATCCCCGGCGACGGCCTGCATCAAGTGCGCCTCGCCAACGGCGCCCAACTCCAGGCCAAGTCGGTGATCGTGGCCACTGGCGCCCGCTGGCGGGAAATGAACGTGCCCGGCGAACAGCAATACAAAGCCAAGGGCGTGTGTTTCTGCCCCCACTGCGACGGCCCGCTGTTCAAGGGCAAGCGCGTGGCGGTGATCGGCGGCGGTAATTCTGGCGTGGAAGCCGCCATCGACTTAGCGGGCATCGTCGCCCACGTCACGGTCTTGGAATTCGACGCCAAACTGCGCGCCGATGCCGTGCTGCAAGCCAAACTCGCCAGCCTGCCCAACGTCACCGTCATCAAAAGCGCTCAAACCACTGAAGTGCTGGGCGACGGCCAAAAAGTCACCGGCCTGCGCTACACCGACCGCACCGACGGCAGCAGCCATCAAGTGGACTTGGAAGGCATCTTCGTGCAAATCGGCCTCCTGCCCAACACCGATTGGCTCAAAGGCACGGTGGACATGAACCGCATCGGCGAAATCGACATCAACGCCAAAGGCCAAACCAGCCTCCCCGGCGTGTTCGCCGCCGGAGATTGCAGCACCGTCCCCTACAAACAAATCATCATCGCCCTAGGCGAAGGCGCCAAAGCCAGCCTCTCCGCATTCGACTACTTAATTCGCAGCGGCCAATAAAAACCCAGCCCGGAAACGCAAGAGCGAGTTCGGGCTGGCTTGGGGTAGGCTGGGCTGACGAAGGAAGGCCAGCGTTGGCGGTGAATTGGAGGGGCTTGGTGCGGTTTGTATTTTAGGCAAACGTGCAAGGTAAGGGGCACGCCGCTTGCGGCGCGTCCCAGCGACCGAAGGGAGCGCCTTGACCGGAATGTTAGGCATATACGCGCACCAAGAAGTAACCGGCAAGAGGAAGAACTGCAAAAAGCACCACAACACCAAGACAGCCGGAAGGGGCACTGCGGCTGCCATGAGATGAAGATTGCTCACGCCCTTGCGGAGGTTGGTTTTTGAGCCACTTACCATGGCAGGTTTGGCAGAAGAACTTGGTTTTCTTGTTGCGCCAAGCCTCGATAGTGCGCTCTGTATGGCGTGAGATTGCCCCGCAACGTGCACATTGAAAATGCTTTTCCTTGGGCTGAGGCTTTGGGAAAAGCCTGCCGATCAAAGACAGTGCAATTACTGCCACAACTACGATGCCGAAGATGAGTTCAGGAGACATGGTTATTTATGCCTAACGTTTAATTGGACAGAATTTTTCAAATGTATCGCAGATTACGGTTCTGCCTATGCTATGTGGTCTTAATGCCGTGTAAGTGTTTGATTTAACTATGCCGTGAATTTTTATCATGTCACCTGCGCCCGTATACTCAGCAGCCCGCGTAGCGCCGACTGGGGTATGCCGGGGTAATTTTGCTGGTGCTTATTGCGACCTCGGGCGGGAATACTACACGACCTCTACGCCACGACCAATGCAATTGTCACTCCTGGCTGCTTGACCCGTTGTCATCAGCCATCTGCATAAGCAATAATAGGGGACGAATAATAGGGGAATAATAGGGGACGCACCACGTTTTCCGGTTTTTCAGCCCGCGCAGGACGTGTAGAGCGCAGCGAAACCCATCGCATTGATGTGCTCCCCACATTCTTTACACAAAACTTTGTGCTTCATGTGGTGGTGGAAAAGGCTGGCATTTCGGTGGGTTTCGCTGCGCTCTACCCACCCTACGGATTACTGTTTACCAACCGCCTTTCCCGCCCGTGCAGCCCAATCGACGGGAAGCCTCCAAGCTTTGCGTTGTTGAACACCAGCCCTGCTCAGAATAAACCGGCCTGAAAACAGGGGCGGGGTAGAATGGCGGCCCTGTTTGGTTTCTTGCTGGGCTAACAGGGGACAGAACATGGTTCTTGCAAGCTGTACAGTACTTTAGCGCCTACCATATATAAGCTACTCGCTTACGCTCCATGACCCAACGCCCGCTGTTCCGCTTCCCATCCTTTACAGGCTAGGGCGATATGGCGGGGGATGGGGCGTTGGCCGCTGCCGTAGGCGCTGATGGTGCGGCGGGTCATGCCTAGGGCGGTGGCGGCGTCGGTGAGGGATAGGCCGTAGCGGGCGCGCCAAGCGTAGAACACGCGGCTATTTTCATCCGGGGCATGTTGTGCGTGGGCGTCTAGCCACAGGGTATCGGCGCCAATTTGGATATCGACACTCGGCCAATCCACCGCCCAGCCCTCGCCTTCGATGAGTCGAGCTTCGGCAAAACAAGCGGCGTCACGCAGTGGCGCCAGCCCCGGCGACTCGGCCAATAGCGGCGCAAAATCCACAGTAAACCGGCTGCCATCCACAAACACCAACAGTAGCCGGTGTCCCGCCAATGCTTCCACCTGCTGTAAACGCGGTCTTTTCATGGATGCCATTTTTGCCATTCCTCCATCAATTCAGCCAAATTCTTAGTCCTAGTAGGGCGGAATAGCGTAGCGTATTCCGCCGCATCAGTGGGCGGACTCCACTCAAAAGCGCGTAGTCAGCGCCACCCAGGCATCCGGTAGCACCGTCAAAATATGGGCTTCTAGCCATTTATCGAAGCCGGTGAGGATGGCGAGGCCAGAGAGCATGACGATGACGCCAAATGCTTTTTTGCCGGTGTCGCCGTGCTGCATCATCCAGGCGCGGAAGCGGTAGAAGGTTTGCCGGGACAGGTAGGCCACGGCCACTAAGGGCGTGGCGGCGCCGAGGCCGAACAGGCCCAGTAGCAGGCTACCGGGCAAGGCCCCGCCCTTACTGGCGACCAAGGTAAGAGTGGAACCCAGCAGCGGGCCGGAGCATGGGCTCCAGACTAGGCCCAGCAAGGCTCCCAGCAGCATGGCGCTGGCGGGGTGGCCGCCCTGCAAGCGGTCGGCCATGGTGTTGGCGCCGGAGGCCAGGGGTTGCAGCAGCCGAGCCAGCACACCATTCATGCCCGGCAGCAGTAAGGCCAAGCCCAAGAGCAGCAGCAGCCACGCCCCCACGACTCGCACCGCATCGGGATCAAGCTGGGCGCCAATGGTGCCCAAAATCAGGCCCATGGCTGTGAAGGCCAGCACCATGCCCAGGCCCATGAATAAAGGCGCTTTCCGGTTGTGCTGCATGGTGCCGCCCACCACCAGCGGTAACAGCGGCAGCACGCAGGGCGATAAGGTGGTGAGACTGCCCGCCAGCAGGCTGAACAGCGCATTAAGCCAAGTCAGTTGTTCCATGATGCCACTCCTATGGATCCTAAAAACCTCATTTTGAACCGCAGAGACGCGGGGACGCAGAGGAAAAACAATAAGTTAAGTTATGCCCTCGGATCACCGGACAGGTGATGAATGACGGAGTATCACGCTTTTGATTTCTCTGCTTCTCTGCGCCTCTGCGGTGAGAGAACTGCTTTTTATAGGTTGATTGCGGTCGCACCGGGCAAGCCGCTCCCCTGGTGCCACCCATAAGGGTGGCGCCCGGCGAGGTGCATTGGATGAGAAAGGGATTAAGGCTGGCCGAGGAGGGCGCGCCGTAAGGCTTGGGGATCGGTCACGCCGCTCAGGCGCTGACGTTCGTGGGTGCCTTGTAGCAGGATGAGGGTGGACTGGCTGCGCACGCGGTACTGTTGTTTGAGGGTTTTTTCCTGGTCGTAATTCACCACCAGCAGCGTGCCCGGCACCGAGGCGTCACCGGCCCAGCCTTGAAACACGTGGCTTTGCGCACGGCAGGTGGGGCACCAATCGGCATGGAAATGCAGCGCCACCGGCTTATTGGCCGCTTGCGCTTGGCTGAGGACCGCCGGGGTGTACGGGGCGATATCCAGGGCGAAGGCGGGCAGCGCCAAACACAGCAGCAAAATGCCAATTAATTTCTTCATGATGCAACTCCTAACAGTAGCCCTTGCTGCTGCAAGGTGGCCAGCTCGTGGGCACCGAATGCCAGCAATTGTTCCGGCGCCGGGTGTTGCAGCTCTTGGGCCAGTTGTTGGATGGCCTGCTGGCCGGTTTGGGGGGCTTGGCTGAGTAGGGCGAGCAGGCGGGCGCTGGCGCGGGCGGCAATTGGGGCCGATGCGGTGCACCGGCCAGTGGTAGGCCAGATTTATCAGTGCCGGATCTGCTAAGACGTATGTATAGCTGAACCTGGGTCTAATTCTTGCCTTGAGGCAGCTCTCCAATGAAACCACCCGGCTCTGCCGGGGGAATCGCCACCGATTTAGAGAATGACGAGACCGAACAGATTGATCTGTCCGTCCAACCCTAGTTGGAAATCCGCTATTCTGTCTCCGGAGATATCCAGTTGCATAATCGTGATGTTGTTAGTGCTGCTGAAAATTGCTTCTCCCGCCCCGCCACTGAAAGTAGTGCTTTGCCGCAGGGTGAAGGCTTGATCTCCCAGTCGGAAGGGGTTGGCATCAATCTGACTTAGGTCAATTCTGTCTTCTCGATTGAAATCCAATATCTGATCAAACTCCAGCGGAGTGCTTTCCAGGAGGCTACTATAGGCGAATTTGTCGGCACCTCTACCACCATAGAGAAAGTCTCTTCCTATTCCACCAAAGAGCAAATCATCGCCATCGCCTGCATTTAGGGTGTCACTGCCACTATCCCCATATAAGATGTCAGCTCCCGCTCCAGTGGTGATTTTATCGTCCCCTTCCATACCATGTATGACCGTGGCGCTATCGGTGCTGATAAAGATATCCGCAAGATTTGTGAGTTTGAACTCTTCAATACTAGAGAACACGTCACCCTTAGCATCTCCGCTGTTGGATTGTCCTGTGGAGTCGCGCAAGTTTAGGGTGACTCCTTCTTGAGCATCGAGGTAGCAGGCCACATCGTAGCCTGCTCCTCCGTTCACTTTGTCCGCACCAGCGCCACCAAAGAGTAAGTCATTGCCATCGCCTGCATTTAGGGTGTCATTGCCACCGTCTCCATATAAGACGTCAGCTCCCGCTCCAGTGGTGATTTTATCGTCGCCTCCCATACCATGTATGACTGTGGCGCTATCGGTGCTAACAAATACATCGGCATAATTTGTGAGGCTGTATTCTTCAATATCGGAGAAAACATCACCCTTGGCATCTCCCCTATTAGATTTTCCCGTGGAGTCGCGCAAGTTTAGGGTGATTCCCTCTTGGGCATCGGCATAGCTGGCTACATCGTAGCCTGCCCCACCGTTTACTTTATCCGCACCGAAGCCACCAATCAGTACATCATTTCCATCTCCGCCATTAAGAACATCATTATCCTCAGTGCCATAGGGACTTACACCGTCACCGTCGCCATACAATGTGTCATTGCCCGCTCCACCGTTTAAACTGTCTTGCCCGTAGCAGCCGTAAACAGTGGTACCTACGTTACTCGCCCAAAAGGTATCCGCATTCCAGGACAAACGATAGTTCTCGATGTTAGTGAAGGTATCGCCTATTGCATCTCCCCGGTTTGAGTTGCCGCTTGCATCCCGCAAGTCGAGCAGAATAGACCTATCTGCATCCTCATAGCTGGCGCAATCCAGACCGTTACCACCGTTGATGACATCTGCTCCTGAGCCTCCGGAAAGATAGTCGTCTCCTTCTCCTCCAAGGAGCACATCCTTGCCTGCACCGCCAAAGAGCTTGTCTGTATTAACACCGCCGTCTAGACGATCATCCCCCAAGCCCCCATACAAAACGTCACTGCCAGTATCTCCGCGAAGATCGTCGTTGTTTGTCCCACCGTCCAGCGTGTCATTGCCGTTGCCGCCAATCAGAGTGTCATCCCCAGCATCTCCAAATATGTAGTCGTTACCGTCCCCGCCATCGAGCACGTTATTGCCTAGAAATCCTCGGAGATCGTCGTCAAAGCGCGTTCCCTTCAAGCCGAGAATATTCAAAAAAGTAGCCCAACCACCACCTCCCGTGTTCTGCACACTCTTGTAACCGTTCATGCTGAGGTTGACCTTGACGGCGGATGATGCCCAAGAATAGTCCACCGTATCCATGCCGCCACCGCCTTCATACGTATCCTGGCCACCGTTCCCAATAAAACAGTCGTCACCCACACCACCGTAGAAGTGATCAGCTTTGGTTGTGCCAAGTAGGCGATCATTCCGGTTTGTGCCGTTGATCGCATTTATGCTGTTACCCGACATTTTTGTTTTCTCCTGTCGAAAATTCGCTAAATCGGCCATCTAAACAAAACTGAATTGATAGGGATTTTTAGGCCCTGGGTAGTATTTCAGCGTTCTGTCCATGCTACCAACGATGACTTCTTGTTTCAGTGCATTGGGAGGCTCAAAAAACGGCCTCAATGGGTGGTGGGATATTCTTGCATATTTGTTATTTTATTCGAGAAGTTTCTAATAAAAAATATCTAAAAAACAACAGGGAAAATGAATAGTGGGTGGATCTGTTTCTGTTTCCATAATTTCCTCAGATGTGCAGTATCTCTGCTTTTGTAGACTAGGGCGAAAGGCGGGTGTCATTGTCAAAACTGAGATTACCCCCCCAAAAAAACCACCCCCGCCCGTTGCAGGGCCAGTAGTTCTTGTTTACCGAATGCCAGCAATTGTTCCGGCACCGGGTGTTGCAGCTCTTGGGCCAGTTGTTGGATGGCCTGCTGGCCGGTTTGGGGGGCTTGGCTGAGTAGGGCGAGCAGGCGGGCGCTGGCGGGGGTGAGTTGGGTAAAGCGCACCTGTTCCTGCTGATCCCGATACACCGCCAGATAGGTGATCTGTTGGCGGCGCGGGCGGTAAGCGGGGCCGATGCGGTGCACCGGCCAGTGGTAGGCCAGATTCATCAGTGCTGGATTGACCACGATGGTGTCGGCTAATAAATCCCCTTCCTGGCCATAGGCGGGGGTTGGCGTGTCCATCAGATCCACCGCCATTTCTGCCCATTCGTAATGGGCCAGTTCGGCAAACCACTGGGGCAGGCGGCATTGGGGGCCGTGTTGTTGCAGAAACAGCAGGAACTCTTGGGGAATCTCCCGGAACCACGGGCTTTGGCAGGGCCAATCGCGCCAAAAGCGCCGCTCCAGGCGCAGCCAGCGCTGTTCCCCCAGCAGTTGGCGACACAGGGGAAAGCAGGCGTCCACAAAGCCGGAGAGGTTGTTGAACAGCAGTTCGCCATACACTGCCATGGGCCGTGCTGGGAGGCCGCTGGGGCGGGCGGTGTGGTGGGGGTCGCGCAGGTGTTGGCCAAAAGTGCGCAGGGTAGCGGCGAAGCTGCTCATCACGCGACCTCCGTTTGCCGTAGGCAGGCGGCTTGTAGCTGGGCGATCTGCGCCACTTCGGCGCTTAATGTTGCTAAGGGCGGGATGTTGAAATCCCGTTCCAAACAGGTGGGCACCGGGCCGATACGGCGGTACACCTCCGCCAGCAGCGCCCATACCGGGTCGATCACCGCCGTGCCGTGGGTGTCGATCAGCAAGCCATCCGGCTCCACATGATGACCAGCGATGTGGATATAACAGGTGCGCGCCAGGGGCAGGCCGTCCAGCGCGGCCATGGGGTCGTAGCCAAAATTGCGGCTATTCACATACAGATTGTTCACATCCAGATGCAGCAGGCAATCCGCCTCCGCCACCACCGCCGCAATGAACTGCCATTCCGTCATTTCCGCGCCGGGGTGTTGTAGATAGGTGGAGGCGTTTTCGATGCCGATGCGCTGGCCCAAGGCGTCTTGGGCTTGGCGGATGCGCGCCGCCGTCCAATGCACCGCCTCTTCGGTGAGCGGCAGCGGTAAAAGATCGTACAGCCGATGGTCGTCGCTGCACCAAGACAGGTGCTCGGTGTACAAGCTCATGCCGTGCTCATTCATAAAGCGGCGAATGGCGGCCAGCAATTCCAGGTCTAGGGGCGCTAGGCCCCCGAGGGACAAGGACAAGCCGTGGCACACAAACGGGAAACGCTCCGTGAAGGGGCGCAACTGCCGCGCCGAGCGCCCACCTGCACCCGCCCAGTTTTCTGGAGCCAGCTCAAAAAAGGTGATGGCTTCCGGCACCGCCTGCTGTAACTCGGCGATCAATTCCCGCCGAAAACCGAGACCGGCGCCAACGGGGGGACGGGGTGTGCAGGGCGTCATGGGCGTTCCTAAACGATTAAGCAAAAGCGCGAGTGAAGTCGGCGCCGACCCCGTGGACAGTGGGGCCGGGCCGCTGGGTGGTGTGAGGCAATAGCAGGGAGAGAGGCTCAGGACTTGGAGCCGCAGCCTGCGTCCTTGCTCTTTTTGTCAGAGCCGCAGCGTGCTTCTTTCTTTTTGTCGGCGCCGCAGCTGGCTGACTTGGCTTTATCAGCGCCACAAGCGGCACTCTTGGCCTTGTCCGCACCACAAGAGGCGTCCTTGGGCTTGGCCGCGCCGCATTTAGCGTCGCCCCCCTTGTCGCCCGCGTCCGCTAATTGGTAGCCGCTGCTTAAATGGGTGCTGCCAAAGGGGTTGTCTGCTGCCGTGGCCAGCGGCGACATGAGCGCGCCCGCAATCAGAGCAGAACCAAGGGCCAGAGTCAGAGGGGTCTTGTGGGTAGTCATGATGTTTCTCCTTGAGGGAAAGTCTCTTACGAGTGAATGGGCCTAAGGCCGTTTATATCGAACACGGGGGCGAGCCCCGGTTCGGCTGGCCAGTGCCTAGGCAGCAGCCATATCTCTATTACGCACACAACGATGCTTTGGATTCAAATACCGCCCATTTTTTCGTTGTGAGTCTTAGTCGGTGCGGGGTCGCGATTTCTTACAGGGGGCGCAAAAATTTTTTTACTCAGCGCTATGGCGCGCTGTAACGCTGCCCGCGAGGGGCTGGCGGGGGGGCATCGCCATGAAAAAGGCCCCCGCAGGGGCCCATGTGCGCGCAACGCAATGGCGCTTAATCGTGCCCATGGCCGTGGCCATGTCCGCGCTCGTGTCCCCGACCGCGATCACCCTTGTCACCCCGGTCTCGGCCACGATTGTCATGGTCGTCTCGGTATTCGTCCCGGTGTTCATAGTAGTGGGGGGCGTATTCGTTGCGATACCAATCATCGCGCACGAAATACACGGGCTGGCCACAGGCTTGATAGCGGCCACAGTAGCGTTTCCAGTTTTTGGAATGGCCGGGCGGCACACGCAAATACACCGGCGGCGGGGCATTGCCCACCGGGCGCACAATCATGGGCTCTGAATAAATCACCGCAGGTGCCGGAAAATTGCCGATGTTGATACGGCCATAAAAGCCGGGTTCGCCCACGGTCACGGATACGCCCACATCGGCGGCGTGGGCCGATAACGCGAGGCCTGCGCTCAGTAACAGGCCGACTACGAGATGTCGTTTCATTGTTTTTCTCCTGAATCAATCCGGCCAATGACGCCGAATAAAGTTGCGTAGTGGTTCTGGGCTAAATGCCGCTAGGGTGCTCAGACGGCCCCAATGCACTTGTCGGGCCGACGGAACCGCTCCCCGTAAGAACAGCAATGCGCCGCTGTCGCTAACAATGGTGTCGTGGGCTATGCCTTTTGGGGCTAAATGGTAGTCCCCCTGACGGGCCAGTGTCGTGCCAATTCGGACTTCCCCTTCCAAGACGATACATTCTTCGTCTTGGGGATGGTCGTGGGGCACCAAAATCGCTCCAGGTTCTAAACGCAGCAAGTAGGTCAAAGTATCACCCTGATGCTGTAAAGATTTGATACTGACCTTGGGCAAAAAGGGCCGCCATTCGCCGTCTGTGGCATGAATGGTGGTGAGATGGGGGCGGTTTTGCGCCCGCACACGCTGCATCAAGCGCTGTTTCATGGCTTGGCTGCGCTGTGGGCTGAGTGTCCCGGCGTTTAGGCTTTGGAACATGCTGCTCTCCACATCGTGGGGTAAACCGGCAGGGGCGCGGTTGTCGGGCTGCTCTGGGGTGGCGCCCACGTCAGAAGGATTAATGTGGCTCATGATGGCACTCCCGCATGGGCCAGCAGTTGCTGGCGCATCTTGTCGCAGGCGCGGTTAATGATGGTTTTGACCGTACCCAAAGGCAGAGCCGCGCTCTGGGCAATTTCCGCGTGGCTTAAACCCCGGAAAAAAGCCAAGGACACAATCTGTCGTGCTTGAGGAGAGAGGCTGGAGAGGGCGCTGTGCACCGCACTGGCCCGATCCACGGCCTCCAACAGGTGATAAGGGTCGGCCTCGTCAGGCCCGATGTGCGCTTCCAGATCCTGTGGGTCGGCATACAGCTCTTCATCATGCAAACGGCGCAATTGATCCAGGGCGCGGCTACGGCACAGGGTCAACAGCCATGCCAGGGGCTCTCCCCGTTGTGGGTCAAAATCCCCGGCCTTGTTCCACAGTTGAAAGTAGGCCTCTTCCACCACGTCTTCGGCCAACGGCGCATTGCGCACAATGCGCACTACAAAAGCATAGGCCCGGCGCACGGTGCGCTCATAAAACTGCTCTAAGGCCGACTCATCGCCCTGGGCCATGGCGGCTAATAAGTCGTGCAAACGGAGATCAGGTGCGGGCATTGGCGTGGTCGCGGTGACGCTCATAGCGAACTCCCATGGTGTAGGGCTTAAACACTATACGCAGCCGCCCCCGCTTTGGATTCACGCTCCACACCTTATTTTGTAGCGCTGGGGGTTGGGCGTTTTGATAGGCGTGATGTGGCTTAGGCCGCTGGCAAACCACGATGGTGGTTTAGGCCACATCCCCATCCACATAGAACCACTGCCCCTGTTCCAGCACAAAACGGCTCAGTTCGGTCAGGCGTTCTGCCCGGCCACCGACGCGGTAACGGGCCACGAAATGCACGGTGGCGTGCTGTGGGTCTTGTTGTTGGTGCGCTATTACATTCAGCCCTATCCATTTCGGTTGGGGTTGCTGGGCCAGATCTAGGGTTGCTGGACGGGTGCTGGAGTGCCATGTGCGCAGCAAATAGTCTTCTGCGCCCAAGCTATAGGCGCTGTAGCGGGAGCGCATCAGGGCTTCGGCGTTGGGGGCGCTGGCGCTGCCGGAAAGATAAGGCTGACAACATTGGGCCAGGGGGCGGCCAGAGCCGCAGGGGCAGGGCGTGGCGGGTTTTTTCATGGTGATGGGATGAGGTGAGGAGCTGTTAGCGCCAACGATCCAGTTGGCGGCGTTCTTTTTTGGTCGGGCGGCCCTGGCGTTCGGCAGCGGGCTCCGCTTGGAGATTGCGCTGTTCCAAGGCAGCAAGGCGGGCGGCTTGGCTGTCGTCGGTTTCTTGGTAGAGCAAACGGGCCTCGGCGGCGGGGCGCCGTTGTTCGTTGAGTGCCAGGACGTGCACCACCCAGCGTTGTTCGCCGCTGAAAATGCTTAATTCATCCCCGGCCTTCAGCTCACGGGCCGGTTTGCAGCGTTGTCCATTGAGCTGCACATGGCCGCCTTCTACGGCGGTACAAGCCAGGGCGCGGGTTTTGAAAAAACGGGCGGCCCAGAGCCATTTGTCGATGCGTAAGCGTTCTAGGTTGTTCATAGGTGTAGTGAGGGCATGGGCTGCGACATTTTGCCGCAGGCCTTGGCAGGCCTAAGCCCGCTAAGATGGCGGTTTTTGGCCGGAGGCCCTGAATGTTAAAAAAATCCGCGATGGTAATGGCCTTGCTCAGTGGCGTTTATAGCCAAGTTTGGGCGCAAGAGGTGGATGTGAGCAATGTTTGGGTGCGGGGCACGGTAGCGGCGCAAAAAGCCACCGGGGCATTTATGGAGCTGAAATCCACCGCTGGGGCGACCCTCGTGGGCGTGAGCTCCCCCGTGGGGATGAGCCAAATCCATGAAATGTCCATGGACGGCGGCGTGATGCGCATGCGCGAAGTGAAAAAGCTGGATCTGCCCGCAGGCCAAACCGTTGCTCTCAAACCCGGCGGCTATCACATCATGCTCATGGATCTGAAAAAGCCCCTCACCAATGGCGAGGTCGTGCCCATTACCCTGAAGATACAAGCCAAAGACGGCAAGATCAGCGAACAAACCCTCAAGGCCGAAGTCCGTCCCTTGGGCAATGCTGTAGAACAACATCACCACCATCATTAAGTCTTAGCCTTGGATTTGGAGCGCCTAGTTCTTGTTCAGACTCGGCGCTTCAGATGTGTTACGACTCGCTGTTATTTTTGCTGCGGCGGATGTTGGCCAGGACGGTGTAGGCGCGGAGTTTGGCCAGTTCGGTGTCGGTGATGGTGGTGATTTCCAGGCCAAAAAGCACGTCACCGTTAAAGCAGATGATTTTGCGAGCCACGGTGGCCTCACAGCTTACCGGGCCGGGAAGATCGGCGGCGTCCATATACAAAGTGCCTAGGGAGCTGCCCTCTTTGACGCTGGGAGGCACCAATTCGTGGGCCACCATCAGGCCCACC
>JACCDO011182955.1_pt1 | contig 23763 bp, 14 predicted proteins | sample 7446101 | NCBI WGS metagenome assembly JACCDO01 (sample SAMN15323440, study PRJNA562643) | freshwater metagenome | isolation source: river surface water | place: USA:Blue River Watershed | collected 2017-08-16
ATGGACAAGATATTTTTAGTATTGGAAATATGATTCTTCCTTATTTTGAATTAAATAAGTGTGATCAAATAGAATCTTTAGATGAATTATTCATCAATAAGGGAAATAAAGCAAAAGAAAAATTTGAATCTACTTATTATATAGATCATGAGTATTTAAAATCTGATCCACTATATTTAGAAAAATATTTTGAAGAAAATTTAAAATCAATTAATAGAACATTTTCAAAAGTATCAAGTAAATTATTACCAAATTGGTTAAATATTTTTCCTTACACATTGTCAAATTATAAAAGTTCTAATTTATATAAAAATTTTGTATATCTTAAATATTATTCTCTTTTTGATTTAGATGATTATTTAATATATGATAAAACATATATACAAAATCAATTTATTTACAATAATAAAATTGAATCAAATTATTTCTTATTAGGATATGAAAGTTTATATGGTTGTATGTATAATTTTCTGTATTCGGATATTAAAAATATTAAATGGATGATATTTGATAAAATTTATGAAAACAAAGTATATCCAAATATTATTGTGTTGGGAGAGCTATTACAAATAAGAAACATATCAAACATTAAATGGGATCAATTAGATATTGATAAAAAATCCAAAATAAATGATAATTGGAAATTTTTAATAAAATCTGATTCAAATTTAGATTTGGTAAAATCTATTATTATATTTTATTTAAGATACGAGTACGATTTAAATAATTTGTCTTCTTTAAAATTAGATAGAAAATGTATGGGTTTGCTAACAAATAAAATATTATTAAATTCATTTGATAATGATGAACTTGATGAAAAAAATATCTATTCGAATCAAGATGAGTTAGATAGATGTGTTAAAAAGATTTCATCCCAAATTAAAATAGAAAATCTTTATAATTACATTTATGCTTGTGTTCAAAGATTTAGATATACATGGTATGGTTATAAATGTCTTGATCAAGATTCAAATATTCTTACAAGAGAAAATTATATATTTAACTGTATAAGTACTGATAATATAAGAAATACAGTTCCATCTAATATAAAAAGTTATCTGGATCTTGTATATATTACTCCTAAAAATATTTATAATTTTGTAAAATCACTTTTACACAAAAACTTTGGCTCAGAATATAAACTAATATCAAATTCTCCATCATGGGACAGTTTAGACATTGAATTAAAACAATTATTTATAGATCGTATAAATTTTACATCTGAAAGTAAAAGAAATGATGAAGAAAAAATATCTATTCAAGAAACAAAAAATTGGTTTAATATTAGAAGAAATTTAAACAGAATATATCAAGATAAATCAGCAGTAAATCAAATTTATAATAATATTTTACAAAAAATAGTATTTTCAAATTTGATACCTGATATTATTTTTGAAACTTTAGTTATAAATGGTATGTTATCATATTTTAAATATAATCCAGAAGCAACAAATTCAAAATTAATTCCAGATAAAAATAAAAATAAGTCAGAATGGGAGAAATATATTTTATCAAAGATAGATATTACACCTTATGCTGATTCATATAATTTTTTATCAAATAAAAAGTTATCTGTAAATCCTAATTATTTTGAATTAGTAAAAAAATCTTTATGGTATACAAATTTTGGAGGTAATTGGATTGCACAATTACAAATGTTTCATCATATAATAAATCAAAGACTTTTACTAATAACAGGTGCAACAGGTGCAGGTAAGTCAACTGTAGGACCTTTTATTATATTATATGGTTTAAAAATAATAAATTTTGATAACAATGTTAAAATAATGTGTACACAACCAAGAAAAAAACCAACAAAAGATAATGCAACAAGAATTGCAGTTAGTTTAGGTGTTCCAATTTTTGATTCTTTAGATGAGTCTAATTTAAAAAATATTAATTACATACAATTTAAACATAGCGATCAATCTATAGTTGATGATGAATATCATCCTTGTTTAAGAATGATTACTGATGGAACATTAATAAATATGTTAAAAGAATCATATACTTTAAAAAAACCAAATGCACTAAAAGATAATGATTATATAAGGACAAATTTATTTAATGCTATACTTGTAGATGAAGCTCACGAACATGGTGCAAACATGGATATTATATTAACGGTAATGAAATTTGCTACTTATATTAATAACCAACTTACTTTGGGAATAATAAGTGCAACAATGGATGAAGATGAACCTAGATACAGAAAATATTATCAAATAATTGATGATAATTGGAGATGGCCATTAAATTTAAATTATTTACCTGCACAAAATTATCATATAAAAAATTATGATTCGAATCTTCTAGATAGACGTATTAATTTATCTCCACCCTTTGCAACAACAAATTTTAGAATTGATGAAGAAGACATTATAAATAAAGATCCTCAAGATATTAATATATTAAGATTAGTTGGAAACATTATTGAAAAGTATCCAAATGGAGATATTTTAATATTTCAAAATGGTCAAGCTGAAATTATAAAATTAGTAGAAAAACTTAATAATGTAACGCCAATAAATGTTCTAGCTGTTCCTTTTTATTCAGAATTAAATAAAGATATTTTAGATAGTGTTATAAGTCAAATTGCGAATAAAGAAGTTAGAAAAAAGATTAATATAAAAAAGAATATTTCAATAAATAATTTATTTTATTTAAACCAAGATGAAAAAGTAGACGAAGGAACTTATACACGTTTTATAATAGTTGCAACAAATATTGCAGAAGCTTCAATTACAATAGATACATTAAAATTTGTGATTGATAATGGTACACAAAAAAATTCAATATATGATCCAAATAGAGATACAACAAGTTTAAAGGTTGATCCAATTGCTAATCCAAATAGAAAACAAAGAAGAGGTAGAGTTGGTAGAGTTGCACCAGGATATGTTTACTATTTATATAATAGAAAAGAATTAAGAGAAGAGGTTTTATTTAAAATTTGTATTCAAAATATAACAACAACAGTATTAGATATGCTTTCAACAGTTAATACTCATTTAATTACACAAGAAAATGATCCATATTTTACAGATTCTTATAGTAAGATTCCTGAATTTTTAATAAATCAATATATATGGATTGATTCATCAGGAAACCAAATATTATATTCAAATAAAACAAGACAAAAAACAGAACAGATAGAATTACCAATATATCCATATTCAGATGGAAAATATGATACAAAAACAATAATAGATTCTAATGGTAAATTTTATTTAATACATCCAAATGAAGATAATTTTGAGAGAAATTCAGAATTAGAAATAATAAAAAGAACAGATTATAGAAATAAACCAGAAAGAATTATTGAATATAACAAAACAAAAAATATAATTGATCAAAATAATAGCTTGACACCATATGGTGAATTAATATTAAAATTAGAAGATTTATTAAAAACATCAGATACTAAAAATATTGGACTAATACTAGATGCATTATCCCTTAAAATTTCAATAGATTCAGAAGTATTTCAAAATATTTTGTTATATATTATAATAAAAAATGATAATTATTCATTTGGAAAAAGTAAAATTGTAGGTAAATCTGATTTAATTTTAAAAATTAATATGATTCCAAAAGAATTTTTAAATAAAATAGATATAGTATTAGAAATAATACCAAGATTAAAAACAGATTTAGAAAATTTAGATAGTCTGATAGATATAGAAATTAAAAAGAATGGTTTTAAAAAAATTATTGAGACTCAAAATCAAAAAAATGTTAAAACAATAATTGATATTATAAAAAAATATTATTCACTAAAAATAAAGATAATATTGGTAATGATGATTCAACCAATTTTAAATAAGTTAAGAGAAGAAAATTTAATTGGCAGACAAATAGATTATGAAAAGAAATCAAAAATTGTTAGTGGTTTTGATAGATTAAGTATAATACTTTTTGATATAATGGAAAAAAATGAAAGTATTTCAAAAATTAATTTAACTTCAAATTTTCAGTTTTCTTCGGAAATAAAAAAAGAGTTTATTGCCTTAAATGATTATGAAAAAACTTTTGTATTAATTTCAAAGAATTTCCCATATAATTTATTACAAAAAGTTCCACAAAGTAATTTTTATATTGAAATACTTAATCGTGATATAAATAGAATTTATAGAGTAAAATCATTTTCACCCAATTATGCACCAACAAAAATAATTAAGGAGACAAATGTAGGTACAGAGTATTTAAATAATTTAATATATTATATAAATTCAGATGATACATATGCAGTATCAAATTTATCAATGATTAACACAACAATTATTAATTTAGTTAAAAAAATGATTCCATATAAATTAATGGAGTTAAGAAATAAAAAAATAAATAGAAAAGAGGGTTATGAAATTTATGGAGAATACTATAAGAAAATTTTAGAAAAAATTGATAAAATTATGGAATTAATTTAATAATATTAAAAAATATTTAAATTTAATATACTCGATGCTTATTAAATTAATTAAAAATAAAGAAACAATATTTGATAAAATAAATGGTTTACTAAATAGTCAAAATATAAGTCAAGAGATAATTTATAATGGGGTATCAATAAGTCATTTAGAAAAAAATTGGATTTTATTAAAAATAGATGATTTTGATGGTTATTTAACAGAAAATTTAGATTTTGATGTATATTTATTTGAAAATAAAAAAAGATGGAGAGTTAAAAAACATAAGATTTTATCTTTGCAAGAGAAAATGTATTTAGATTCAAAATCAGAGGATATATTGTTATATGATTGTTTCTATGACATATATTTAAATTTGATGTTAATTAAAGTTCCTTTTGATGATTTAGAAAAAGTAGATCTTGATTTTGAACAAGAAATTGATTATAAAAATTTATCAATATTACATACAACACCAGATTATTTTTTTGTTAAAAAAAATATTGATGATATTGGAAAATATAAAATAGATTATAAATGGGAAAAAAATTATTTTTTGGGACCAGAAAAAGTTTGTTTTAAAATAATATTTGAAGATTTAGAAAAAATAGATTTAAAATATACAGAAAGTATAATTTATTCTGAATGTAAAGTAATTGGTTTAGTTGAATATATTGATTCAAATACTATTTCATTTGTAGGTTTAATTAGTATAAAGAAATTTTTGAATCAAATAAAACCAATATCAGAAAGAGAACCTACATTATTTTTGGGTTTATCATTCGAATCTGTATTAATTGAAGAAACAACTAAAACATATGGATTATTTTTAATACAAAACTTAATTAATCAAGAGGAAACATTAGAGTCTAATGGAAAAATTAAGATAATAGAAACAAAAATACTTGAAAAAGAAACTATAATTAAAGATATAGATGGAAATAGTATAAGTTCAACATGTAATATCATTTTATCCAACCCATATAATAAAATGGGATTACAGATAGTTAAAGAAATTCCATTTGCATCTTATCTATGGTATTTAAAAGAAAGTTTAAATAGAAAAAATGAGTTTGTAATTGAATTTAATCTTTTAAAACCAAATAAAAATAACTTGGTTTTAAAAGATTCTGAACAATATCTGTTAAGAGAAAATAAGCTTCAAAAATTTAAAAAAAAAGAATTATTTTTAATAAGTAATAAAGATTATTTCCTTTTAAAAAATAGTATTAGTTATATTTTTTACAAGGAAAAAAACATATTTTTGTTTGAATTAAATGACATATTTTTATCTTTAATGATTTATTTTTTAGATGGAAATGAAAATGGTAATAAAATGATAAATGTGATAGAAAAATTAAAATTTAGTAAAACACCAATTATATTTGGTATTAAACATGTAAAAGAATATTCACCTAGATATTTTGGCTTTAAATTACTAATACAGAAAAAATATAAATCTGTAGAAGAAATTGAATTAAAATTAAAAGGTAAAGAAAAAATAAAAAAATTCTTAATAGAATTATTTGAAAACTAAAATATTTTTTGTAAATAATATATTTAATATAATATATATTAGTAATGTTAGATAATTATTTAGATATACAATCAATTGATCCTCAGTATTGGGGTAGAAGTGGATGGATATTTTTAAATTCAATTGCATTAACATATAAACCAGAATATAAAGAAAAATATAAGATTTTTATGGAACAACTTCCTTATATTTTACCTTGTAAAACATGTGGTTCAAATATGTTAAAGAATATGAGTGGATTAGAAGAAGCATTAGAAAGTAAAGAAAAATTATTAAATTGGTTATTAAAAATAAGAAATGAAATATATGAAGAAAATCAAAGATTTAAAGATAAAAAAACATTAAAAAAAAATTTTGATGAAATATTTTATAAAAGTTGTGATAACACTATGTATATTTATTTATCATTATTAATTTTAGCATTTGTTTTGTTAATTTTTGTATATAAATTTGTTAAAAATGATTCAAAAGAATAGTAAAATCAATTCAATTTAATTTTTTAATATATTCGATAATTACATTATTAAGTAATATAATATTTTCTTTACTCATTGTATCATTTATCCATTCATTAATATTTGAATTTGATTTATTAAGTAAATCATCTCTAATATTTATAACATAATAACTATAATCACGAATAAGTTTTTTAAAAGAATATTTTTCATTAACAAATTCTTTTAATAATGTTTTAACAAGATTTTTTCTTGGTATATCAGGATAAGTTAATCTAAGATCAGTCCACCAAATACACCAAAGTGCACAAAAACCATTTGGATCTCCAATATAATCACTTTTAAGTTCAGTAATTTCTTTTCTTTGAAAACTTATTTTAGGAAGATAAGATTTTGGTGTAAAATATTTAAATTTCATTCCAATAATACTATTTATTTTGTCTTCAAGTTTTGAATCAAGTAATTTAGGATTATAATTTAACTCAAGAGGATGATCTGATCCATGAGGTTCGAATCTTTCGACTTCCATTAATTTAAAATCAAAAATTAAATAATTAGCATGAGAATAACTATTTGAGTCAATATTTTTTTCTATACCAATTGGTATAATTAAAAATCTTGTATCATTTGATACAAAATTATTTCTACAGTTATTTAAAAGTCTAATAAAATCATTTTGTTTAGAACTTGGAATAAATAATATATCATTTTTCCATAATATTTCAAAACCAGATATTTCACAAATTTTGTTTTCAGTTTCTAAATTGATGGTATTACAATTTACTATTTTAGAAGATAAATCCATTAATTTTAAAGATGAATCTACAAAATTACTATTATTTTTATTAAATTTATTTAATAAATAAAAAATACCAGACAAAACATCAAGAGTATTACCAGTAAATGTAGAAATATTAACATTCGGATATTGACCAATTAATTTATTTTTTTTATATGTAATTGGATATGAATTAACATCATAAATATTTTTATTTTTAATAAAATCTTTATAAAATGAATAAACTTTATTATAAATTATAGAAAAACAAATATTTTTTTTATCAATCTGAAATGATTTTAGTAGATCAATTTCAGTTTCATTAAGTTCTTCTAATATAATATTGCGTTTGCATCTATTATCCCAATAATCCAAAAATTTAGTATCAAAACTTGATTTTATTAAATTAATATAACTAGTTGTTATCATTTTTAAAAAATCTTCAATATTATTTGAACTAATAAAATCAAACATAGTTTTACCATTAGAGTCTATAATAAAAATATCTAATTTTTTATTAATTAAAATATTTTTGACATCATCCCATTTTTTATTTTTAACTAGAATAAATAATATACTATTTCCTTCAAAGTTTTGTATATTTAAATTTGTTTTTTCTATCGATGAATTTATTAAAAAACTTAAATTATTTTTTAGATAAAAGTTAAAATTATTAACAAGAATATGAGTAGGAGTATTTCCATCAATATTATATAAATCAATATTAAATTTGATATTATTACATAATTCATTAAATTCTGTAATTTTTTTATTTTCTTCTTGTGTAATATTTAAATCAATAATATTGTTAATAAAATAATGATAAAAAATATTACCACTGTTATCTTGGATATCACCATCTAATTCATTTAGTATGTTATGTTTTTTAAGAATATTTAAAAATTTGTTATCAATGTATATAGATATATAGTGTAGAATAGTAAAATTAAATCTGTATTCAACATAATTAAGATTTGAAATAACAGTTTCTTTATTATCATCAAGTAAATATTCAAGAATATCATGACATTTATATTTTATGATTAAATGTAAAGATGTTTCTCCATTGTTATTTCTAATCTTAAGATGTTTATTTTTTTCATAAATAATTTTAAATATTTCAAGATTTTGTGTTTTAATTGCAGTATGTAAAACATTTTCACCATCAATATTTTTAGAAATAAAGTTATCAGTGTATTGGATCATAATTTTAATAGCCTCAATATTATAAAATTTAATTGCATAAAAAAGAGGTGTATTTTCATCAGAATCTTTAATATCAAGAACATTTTTACCAATAGTTTTAGAATTTTTATCAAGAATTAATTTTAGAATATCAATATAAGAAAACTTAATTACATTATATAAGATTGATCTATTATCACCATCTGTTATATCTATGCGAGTATCTTGATCTAATAATAATTTTATTAGATTAACTTGATTAAATAAAATAGCATATTCAAGTAAATAAACACCTGATTGATCTTTAATATTGTAATCAATTTTATTTTCCTTTACTAACTTTATAAGATTTTTCCAATCTTGAAGTTTTATAAGATTAAATACTTTTAAAATTATTTTATTATTAATATCAAGTTCTTTATTAAAATCTCTTGTTTCCATCTATATAAATAAAATTAGAAATATATATTAAATAAAATTTATTTAATATAAAATTTTTATAAATCAATTTGTTCATATTCTTTGAAAAAATTATTTAAGACTGTATAAATATTTTTAATAATTTTAATTTTGTTTTTATGATAAGGTCTGATGACATCCAAACATTCGTTAATATTCATTACTTTAATATTTCCAATTTCTCTATTTGATTCATCATAAAACTCATTTATTTCATGTAAAATTGTTAAAAAATAATTATGTGCATAATTAATTCCATTGGTTCCAATAAGATTTTCTCTAATACTTTTACATTCTTCTAATACTGAATATTGATTATCTTTATAATCAGTTTCTTCTTCAAATTCTCGAAGTGCACATACTAAATCAGATTCGTATGCTTCTCTTCTACCTTTTGGAAATCCCCATTCATTAAATGTAAAAAGTGGTTTAACACTTTTAATTAAATCAATTTTATTAAGCTTTAATTGATAAAATTTTTGTTTTGATGTAACATATTCTTTATGATGATTTTTGTTTCTAATATTTTTTTCATCCCATAAATTATTCCATAAATAATCAAAATCCTTATTTTCAATATCTGCTAATTCTTGAGGTGTCATTTGTTCCAATAAATGATAAATTCCATTAGGATCATCTAATGAATATCTTCCTCTGATAAATTCAAGATACCCAAGAGATTTTTTTCTTTGTATCATTAAAAATTTAATTTTTGGATTTAATTCACTGCTTCTAATTTTTGAATTGTTATCTAGCCATGTATTTAATTTATTTTTATTAGTTGGAGAATTTCTATCTTTAAATATTTTTAAATTATCTACTAAATAGTTTTCCATTAAGGGAAATAATTTTTTATTAAAATTTTCAATGTAAATTCCAATAATACCATTAGAAATTATTGGTTCTGTGCAATTTTTATAAAAATGACCTTTTTTATTACAATTTGAACAATAATAATTTTTTTTTGGAATAATTATTTTTTCATGTTCAATATCTAATTCATCAAGTTCATTTAAATTATTAAGACTATTTGAACTAATAAATTTTTCTTCAAGATTAAATCCACTAACATTCCTGTTTGTACCAACTTTGTAATTCATTAAGTATTTTTGTTCTAATATTCTATTAGATATTTTTTTTTAAACATTTTTTATTTTATATAAAATAAAAAACTATTTATTACTTGCTTTTTATAAATTCTTTGAAAAAAAAAAATAATTTTACTTTGTTAAATTTTGTTTTTGAAAAAATTCAATTTCTTCTTTGGTAGCAATATCTACTAAATAACCCAAAACAAAAATACTTGTATCACTATCACTAAATGTTGATTTTAATACCTGAACCTTAATATACATTTCAGGCAAAACCATAGCAGAAGAACCCTTAATTCTTAAATTTCTGTTATTGTCTGGATAAAATTTTTCTTTATTAATTTTATCAGTAGTAATTACAGCTAAAACTGGTCCATTTACTCCTCCTATAATATTTTTATTTAGTTTATCGATCTTAAAAATAATTTCTTTTCCTTCGATGGGATAACATAATCTGCAACTAAATTTAACTATATATTTAGATGAACAAGTGGGATCTTCTGCTTCAATAATACCATCTGAAGTTTCTTCAATTTTAAAAATTTCAGTTATATATCCGTAACTTTTATAGCATTTTCCAACTAGTTTGTCTGATAAATTTGTTTTTAAATGTAAATATTTTTTATTATCTAACTGATTTGGAAACAACATTACAGGACATACCAAAGTTGTATTGATATATGGATTGAAAACATTTATCTTTTGTTGGATTAGAATATTTTCTTCTTTTACTATATCTCTTTTGGTATCTCTTTTAATATCTCTTTTAATATCTCTTATAATATCACTAGAATCAATTTCTTTTTCTTCTTTTATTATTTCACGATTTATTTCCTGTTTTAAATCTGTTGATTCCTTAGATTTTTTACTAGTTTTAGGAGCCATTATAAAATATATATATAAATAATTTTATATATATTTATTATCAAATTTTTTATTTAATATCTTATATACTATAATATATTATAGTATATAAAAAGTATATTGGTTGAACTAAATGTATATATTATAAAAAATCAAATTGTGATTAATTTTTTCTTTTTAAGAATAATTATTTCATTATCTTCCTTTTTGTTTTCCATAATTTCTTTTTCTCTTTCCAAATCTAATTCTTCATCAACAATTTCTTTTAATTTCTTTTTGCCAACGTTTTCTATTTTACTGATTAAGTTATTCATTACTTCTTTGTTGTCTTTAATTTGTTGTTCTTTATTTTCTAATTTATCATTATTTTTCATATCATCTAAAATTTTTTCATAATTTGCAACAACATGTTCTTTAATATTGCATAGCTCATTGATTATATTTTCTTTAACTAATTTTTCAAAATCTTTATTTGCTTTTTTATCTACTGAGTAATCACTTCCAATATATCTATCATAATATTTTATTACTCGCTGTTCAAGATCATAAAGTAATTTTTCACCTTTAGGATCTCCTTTAATATTATATTTACCTATTTCAATCTTTAATTTACAATGTTGTATATATGAATCAATTTTATTCATACACGCTATAAACATTTTATTTGTAGTTGCTTGTTGCCATCCTCCATCCTTCCAAATCATACCTTTATCACGACTTTTGTCAGAAACATATCCATTCATTCCTTCTGGATATTCTTTGTTGTTATGTAATGCATTAAAACAACCAACTAAAGCGGGATAACCAGATAACTTTACTATATCTCTAATAGTTTCTTGTGGTATTTTAGTTACATCTTCTGAACCAAAGTTTACGAGTTTATTTTGTGGAATTATAATATTATTAACAACACCTTTATTTATATTAGTGGTTTTAACCTTATTGAGTTGTTTATCTATCTTGTTATTAAGTGTTTCTATAACTTTTTCAAGTTCTTCTATTCTTTTATTTTGAGCTTCTATTTGAGCATCTTTTTTTGTTTCTTTATCTTTTTCAATAAGCATTTCAAGTATATTTTCTTTTTCTTCATTTTGTAATTTTCTAACCTTACACCTAACATCCATATGTCTCTTAAGTGCATCCTTTCTTGTAAATGCAAGACCACAAAATACACATGAATTTATCGCTGATTGGTGGATATCTGGTGGGTCTTGGTGGTTTTTGGTGGAATTTTGGTGGATATCTGGTGGAACTTGGTGGATTTGTTGACATGGTTTCTTTTTCTTTTCCGTATGTTTTATATAACTATCTTTTTTTGTGAATTGTTTTAAACAAATATTACAAGTATATTTTACCATTATATACTATTTTAATATAAAAATATCTTTATATATTTTTAGCAATTTATCGCATTTATTTCGCATTTATCGCATTTATTTCGCATTTTTCGCATTTTTCTGCATCGAACCTGATATACTTTTTTTAATACTATTTTTTACTAATTGTTAACACTTATACTTTTAATAAAAGATAGATATATAATTTTAAATTTTTGTGTGTGTGTGTTGAAAAAAAAAACAATTAAAATTTTGTAAAAAATAAAATCATTTTTTATTAATTTTTTATATTTACAATCCCCTTTTTATGTTAAAAATTTATAAATTTATTATAGATTTTCTTATGAATTTCATGTTAAAATGATAAAAAAAGTAATAAAATAATTCAATAAATATATATGATTTATTATAAAATAAAAATTAATTAATAGTGATTTCCCATTTTAATTTATCTTTTGATTCTAAATCTAGAGCATCTAATTTATTAAGCTCATCTCTATTTGGTTTGTTGGGAAGTTTAAAAGTTAAATGAATATTTTTGTCTTTAATTTTTTCACTAAATTTAACTGTAGTAGATAGAATTTTTTCCACCTCGCTTTTTATGTAATCAACTCTATCCTCGAGATTGAGTGGAAATTTATATTTAGGATGATTTTTAGGAACCATGATATAAGTAATTTTATTTTTACCAGTAGAATACTTTTCGAGTTCGACAAGTTTATCTTTGATATTGTTACATATATCATCACGTGTTAATTCTTTGGAAGGTAATTTAATACCTAAATCCTTAGCAAGTTCTTCCAAATATTCTTTTTGTTTAGAAGTAGCACAAACAGCACCTTTAAGTGATGGAATACCAGTACCACGTTTTTTATCAAGAATTTTTTCACGTTTTTCTCTAATTTTAAATACGTCTTCAATTTCTTCAGTTCTTTTACTCTTTCTTCTATTAGTTTCTTTATCAATGATTCCAACAAATTTATATTCTTTTCTATTATCATAATAATCCATAACATCATCAAAATTATACATAGAAGTATCAATTTCTTCATCAGTAGTAACAGCCATTTCTGATCCAACATCATATTCTTCATTTAGCAAATAATTATATAAGGATAGTTTAGATTGATAATTATATTGATAAGTAGTTCTATAATACATTGGTGCATTTTCATTTTCATCAAAAGGTTGATATATATAATAACCATCAAGATAAATAAGATAACCAGGTCTATAAGTTTTATCATATACAATATCTTTAAAATTGTTAAAATCGTTTTCAGTAACAGGAATTAGTTCATCAAGTCCTTTTTGGACAAAGAAATAATCAAATAAATCTTTTTTATCTATATTATATGAGTCTTTAACATAATCAACAATTGTTTTGAGATTATAAACATATCCAGTCATATATAATTCTTTGATTTTCTTTTTAGCATACTCAATTTCAGATCTAGCTAAATTACTTGTAAAAGTAGAATAATCAAGTTCTAGTTTATTGAGTTTTTTATACAACCCACTATTTGGATCATAATATTTCGAATTGAGAATAGAATCATGACATTTATAAGCACAATCAGTAAAATCACATTTAGATGGACATACGATTTCTCCATTTTCTTTTTCAACCCCATTAAATTCCATGTCAAGTAATTTTTTATTTGGTTTAGTACATTTGTTATAAAATTCTATTTCTTCTTTAAACATATTACCTTGTTGATTAAGTGCACAATCAATAGCAACTTCTTTTAATGCACGTTCTACTTTTTTAATTAACATATATTTTTGTTCTGCTTTAAGATATAAATCTTCTTCAGTACTAAGTTCGTTAGTATTATTACCAAGACAAACCGCATATTTATATACTTTAACTTTTGGATAAGGATTTTCTTCAGACATAAGTTTATAATGAGAGCACCATCTAATAGCACGTCCAATAACTTGATCAACTCTACCAAAATTGAAATATACATCTAAAATTTGAACAGTAGAAACATTTGCTAAACTAATACCTTCATTCATAACTTTAGAACCTAAAACAAGTTTGATTAATTTACCTTCTTTATTTTCAATATTATTAAAGTAATTATTGATAATTTTTTTATTATCTTTATCTTCAGCAACTACTTCTGCAGATTCTTCAGATGATTGACCAGTAACAACAATAAAAGTAGCAGGTGAAAATTTGTGATTTTCTTTATCAGTATGATCTTTATGAGTAATACCACAATGATAACAAACAGTATTTTCTTTAATTTGATAGTTATTTGGATTTTCGTCAAATTCTAGATAACCATTTTGAATAAGAATTTCTTGAAAAATTTCAATGCCAATTTTTACAAGATTTGAGTATACAAACCCAGTTCTTGATTCACCTTTATTTCCTCTAGCATATAAATTTGAATCAATGTCGACAAGTGCTTGATAAAATTTAGTTGAAAAATATTTCAAATATTCTTTTTTAAGTATAGCACCAGTAATATTTTTTGTATTTTCATTTATGTTAATAAATTCTTCAGTAGGCTTAGGTATACCTAAAATTTCTGTTCCAATCATTTTATTAATTTTTTCATAGTGATTTTTAAGTTGATTTCTTAAGATATTTAAACCTTCTCTTCCATATAAACCTATAAGTTTTTTTCTATCATCATCTAATCCAGGAAATACGAAATTAGCGACAGCTTCTGATTTTCTATCTAAAGCATCTGCTTCTTCAATTGCCAACTTTTTAGCAGCTTCATATGCTTCAAATTGAAAATTATCCATTATACATCTAATTATTTTAGTGAAATAAAGACCTTTTGGTTTTTCTCCCACTTCTATCTTTTCAGCAAAGGTCATTGGATCAGCTCCTCTTAAATGTGATACATATCCACTACACATTTTTCTAATATAATCTAAACCACCATCTTTTAATTCCATTAAATGATTTTTTTGGGATGTAAATATTAGATCTCTTTCTAATGGAGAATCTTGAGGTCTTAAAAAATTCATAAGTTCAACAATATCATCTGCTAAGTTTTTCATAGGAGTTGCAGTTGCAAGAACAACTTTTAAATTAATAGAATTTTTAATTATTTTCATTAATGCTTCACCATAAGCATTTCCAGTTAAGTTATGTGCTTCATCTACAATTATTAAACTATTATTAAGATTATGTAATCTATCCATAGAAATATCACGTTCAAATTCTCCTTCTTCTGTTTTCTTATAAGAAACTTTTATTTTGTTACCTTCAATTACTTTTTTTTCTATAATTTTTTCACCTAATACTCTGCGATAGAAACTTCTATAACTCATAATTTTATAGTATTGAATAGCATTTTGAATAGCTTGTTTTTTTATTTTTTCTTTTTCTTCATCATTAAGATAAACAAGATTTTCGTTAGCACGAATATATGTATCTCCAGTACATTTAATTAAGTGATCTTTCCAGTTATCTTTAAGAAGAGGTCCAGGTACTAAAATATAAATTTGTGTACCATATCTTTGTACTTGTTGCTTAAATTTTTCAGCAATAGCGATAGCTGCACAAGTTTTACCAGTACCGGTACCATGAAACATAAGAATACCTCTATAAGGTGTGTCTGGATTTAAAAAATTAGAAAGTAATGCTTGATGTTCTAAAAGTTGACCAGAAGGAATACATATTTTTTTTCTATATTCTTCAATATCTTTATAATTTGCAAGATTAGGTCTATCTGGTAATTTATAATAATAAAATTCTCTTTTAGAATAAACTTTTGATTGAAAATTAGGATCATCAGTTTTAGGATATCCATAATTTCTATTTTTTTTAAATTTAATAGCAATATCAGATTCAGATTTTTCAAGTTCACTTTCTTCACTGATATATTTATTATAATCATCTTTTTCCTCAATAATTTGATTATTATCAATTTTTATATATTCTGCAACATCGTTATTATTATTTTTAATTGAATATTTTTTTGTCTTTTTTATTTTGTTGTAAGATTCTGGTTCGTTTATTAATTCAATATTTGACAAATCTAAATTATCCATTCAGAGTTATATATAATTAATAATATATTATAATAAATTAAAAAATTTATACTAAAGAATATAAATTTTATACTTGAGTAATAGAAGTAAAAAAATTGATTTATTATTATAATAATATCTATATTTATATCTAAAATAATTAAAATGTCTACATTTAAAGAAGAATCAGAAGAAACTGTTGGTATTTCAAATCCAATAATTATTGTTGAGGAAGTGGATGAAAATCAAGAAGATAATACTTCAAAAGAATCTACAAAATCAGAAAAAACTAAATCTTTAGTAGGTACTGAGAAAGTTAAAGAAAATAATTATTTTAATAATTTAAATGAAATTGATGTAAATTCAAGTATTGATGATATTTATGAATTTACAATAACTGAATTATATCGAAAATTAAATCAAAATGAAGACATTGTTTTTCCCGGAAAGAAACATAGATTATCTCAATTAATTATAGAGTATAATAAAAACGGGTCTAGAAAAACTGTTTGGGTAAATTTTAGAAAAATTTGTGCGGAAATGGATAGAAAAGAAGATCATGTTTCAACATTTATAAAAAGTGATCTTAAAAAAGAATATATATACATTGGTTCTAATGGAGAATTAAGAATGCATGGAAGATACGATAGTATGCTTGGAAATTGTTTTGACAGATATGTTAGAAAGTATTTAATTTGTAATAGTTGTGGTTCAATTAAAACAAAATTTGTTGAAAATTATAATTTTAATCTTGATTTTATTCTTTGTCAAAATTGTCCAGAGAAAAGAAGTGTCAAATAGATTTTTATAAAAAATTGAATATTATTTATAATATTAGTAATATACTATTTTAACTATATAATGTCAGAACAAATAGATTCACAAATGATATCTTTATTATCTAAACAAAAACAACCATGTGTGACAATTGCAACATATGGTCAAGTATCTCACGGAAAAAGTACCGTGATTAAGAATATGACAGGTGTAGATCCTATGAAATCAAAGAAAGAAGTTGAAGAAAATAAAACTTTAAAACTAGGTTATACAAATGCAAAGTTTTATAAGTGTGATAATTGTCCAAAACCATATTGTTATCAAGTTAATTCGGAAGTATGTAAATATTGTTCAGAAAAAACAAATTTAGTTTTACATGTATCTTTTGTTGATTCTCCTGGTCATAGTGATTTACAAACTACTGCATTAAGTGGTGCATCAAGTGTAGATTATTGTTTGATGTTGATGGCTGCAAATCATAAAGATAAAATTGAAGAAGACAAAAAAAGTAAGAAAAAAAATGATAAAAAAGAAACTGGTCCATCAATCAGTGAACACTATAAAGCAATTAAAATATTAGGATTAAATAAAAAAACAATTGGTATTCAAAATAAGGTTGATCTTGTACAAAAGTCAAGAGCATATGAGCATTTTGAAGAAATAAAAAGAAAATATGATTTAAGATGTATAATTCCGATTTGTGCAAGTTTTGGATTTGGAGTAGAATATTTAATTCAATTTATTGTAGAAATGATTCCAAATCCAATTGACGATGCATTTATTGAGAAAATATCAAAACCGCTTAAGGTATCAATAATAAGAAGTTTTGATATTAATAAAAAAGGTATTGATGTTTCAAATATTAATGGAGCAGTTGTTGGTGGAACAATAAAAGAAGGAAAAATTAATATTGGAGATAAAGTAAAAATTATTCCAGGAATAATTACTAGTGATGGTAAAAATTTTGAATTAGAAGCAATCGTCACATCACTTAAAACTGATAATACTACATTAGATTTTGCACATCCAGGTGGCTTAATTGGTATTGGTTTATCAATTGATCCTTCTCTTTCAAAAGAAGATAGATTAGTTGGAAATTTTATTATAGGATATGATAATCTCACATGCAAAATTTTTAGTTGTTGTACAATAACTTACGAAGAATATGATGAATCTGATTTTAATTTAAAAGTCAATGACATATGTATGGGTATGTTGGGTTCAATAAAAAGAGTTATAAAAATAATTAAATTAAATCCCACACTAAAAGAAATAAGATTAATTACTCAAGTGAATATGGCTGGTGAAATTAATGACTCTATTATTATTTTAAATAAAGCAGGTTCAATTCAGTTATATGGTAAAATTAAAGAAATACATACCTCATAAATTTTTTTTATATTATAAAAATATTTTATTACTTAATAAAACATAATTTGTTTTTCTTTAGCTCTTTGTTTAATTTCATTAAAAATTTGTTCAATATGAGTGTTAACATCATCATCAGAGAATACTTTTTGTTCTAAATAGATTGTATAAACTGTATTGGTATCATAACAAATTTTTACATCATAATTTCTAGAAATAACATCAAAATTAGGGAAGGATGGAAAGTCAGTTGCGTATTTTAAATCTTCGACACCAGTAATTTTATAAGTTAACATTTTAAATTCTTTTCTTCCAGAAGATTTAGATTGATTAAGTTTAGTAGAAATATAATAATCTACAATTTTTTTAATTTCTTCAAGTTTAAAAGAAACATTAGAAAATTTAATTTCTTCAAGAACTTGTTCATTTTGTAAAGGATCAAATATCATAGCGTGAATTCCTTCATTATCATCAAATTTAGTTTGTATTTCCCAAAATGTATTAACCATAAAATCATTTAATTCATCCTCTTGAATAAAAGAAATATTTTCATATCCCTTTAGTTTCATTAATATGTATTTGAAGAAATTATAAAGAAGAATATGACTTTTCCTTTTTTTATCAAATAACTTATGTTCTTCTAAATCGACATTATGTTTTGATAAATCAATATAACCTTTAACTTCATCAACAGCCATAACAATATAAATTGCTTTTATTCCAACAGCAATGCTTTTGGATTGTTTTTTTCTTAATCTAGAGGTTTCATTAATTGAAATACAACCAATAATGTCATTATAATCTAGTAATTTAACTTGGATACCATAATCATTAACATTGACGATTTCTCCATATATGAGATCATCTTTTTTTGGAAACTTCTTATTATACATATAAACCATTTTTGTATATATAATTATATAAATCAAATTATTATATATTTTATTTATCAATTTTTATTTAATAATTAAACTGCTTGATTTTGAACAAGATATTCTTCATATTTTTTTCTTCGCATAATCATTTTTTCTTTATTAGAAAGTTCTTTATTGGTATCATGTTCAGTATCAGGTAATTCAGATTCGATAGTATCAGAATAGTTGATAATTGAATCTGATAACTCTGAAGATAAAATATTCTTAACACTATGTTTTTTTCTATGGAGTTTATAAATATGATTTACATATGTTTCAACTTTTTCATAAATTTCATCATCTAAATTGTGAAAAAATACAAAAACTCCATTAGTGTTTTCAGTAAAATCCTTACTTCCTGATGCAATAATTTTAAAAATATTGACAAGATAATCTTTCTTTTTAATTTTATTGATTTTATTAGCAAGTTCTAATTTTTTGTTGTGATCATATTTTGAGATTTTAATAATGATATCTGATGTATTATCATTATTTTTTTTTTCAAGGTTCAATTCCATGATATTATTAAATTAATAAGTTAAAAAAATATAATATGAACTACCACACCACCCGTTCACCCAAATTTTAATTTATATAATAAAAAAATTGATTTATAATTTATAAATTATATATTAATATCTAAAATACTTATGAATAAAATTTTTCTTGATAAATTATGCGAATTTACACATACAACTTATAAAAACTATAATCAATTTAGTTCAAAAGAAAAAGATATTAATGTTCAAGATCAAATTGAAATTATTAAACAAAATCTTTCATTAAATGAAAAAGGTGTTAGTCAAAAATATAATTATATTGATTTATCAAATTTAATACCTAATGTTGAATTTGATCAGTTAGTTTTACTTCTTCCAATTGCCTACAATATAAAAGAAGACTATGAATGGAATTATTTATTAAATGCACTTTTGACTATTTTGAATGATGATTATATGTATAAATCAAGTGTAATTAAAAAAAAAACAATAGATACATTTGATAAAACATTTAGAAAAAAAATTGTTATTGAAGATAAATTAGACGATAAAATTTTAGAAAAAATTAGTAAATTAATAAATGTTACATTAATAATTTTAACAAATAAAGAAAAATTTATATTTGGTGATAAAAAATCTGTAGATAAAGTAGTAGTATTATTTAAAATTAACATGGAATATTATCCAGTTATGAATTGGACTCAAAAATATTTTAATCGAAATGATTTGTTTGTTAAATATATTTTAGAACATAAATTTCAGAAAGAACAAGAATCAGAAGATACAATTGTAATTCAAAAGAAAAATAAAACAACTAAAATAAAAGAAACTGAAAAAATAGATGAACCAATTAAAATGAAGAGAACTAAGAGCAATATAACAATAGATGAAGAAAAAAATACTATTAATACAATAAGTAAAAATAAAATTAATGAAGAAAAACAAGATTTAAGTTCAGATTATAAGAATAATAATGAATTTTATGCAGAAGTATTAACAGAAGCTAATGGTGCACTATTTATTTCTGAAGCAGTTGATAATAAAGAAAGTATAGTATCATCAGCTTCAAAGAATAATGATATTAAAAAAAAAACAAAAAAGAATTCTAAAGATATATTTGTTCCAACAAATGATAAAAAAATAAATCAAGAAGAAAAAGATGTTAAAAAGAATAAAAAAGAGTCAGAAGATTCAGTTTTTAAAAAGACTGAAGTTTTAAGCAAGAAAGAAATTGATGAAATAAAAAATAGTATAGAGAAAAATTTAACTCTAGGAGAACTTCAAGAATTAGCTAACAAGTTATCGGTTAGTATAGCAAAAGTTTCAGAAAAAACAGGTAAACCAAAAGCAAAGACTAAACAAGAGTTAATTGATGAAATTAAAGAAGTAATAAAAAATTAAAGGCTTAAAATAATTATTTTTTTTATTCAATTTATATAATATATAATAAATAGAATGAGTTTAAAAAGAAATAAATCAACAATATATAAAAATGATTTGAAATTTGATAACTTTGATATTAATTCAAGTGATTTTGAATCAGAAAATGTTAGAGAAATATATCAAAATTATAAATCAAAACCAAAAATAGAATTAAGAATTAAAGATTCTGAAATGGAAAATTATGAATATCTAGATTTATCAAATTTAGAAATAGATGATAATATTTTATTAGAATTATTTCAATTAAAAAAAATTAAAAATATTCTAAGACAAATAAAGTTTATTGATTTATCAAATAATAAGTTAGTTAAATATCCAGATTTATCAGAATATTCTAATATAATATATAAAAGTTTTTCTTCTAATAAAATTATTGGAGATATAATTGATAATAATGTTATTGAACTATCTTGTGATTATAATAAAATAAAAAAATTTAAATCAAAATCTGTTACAAAATTAAATGCATCTAATAACTATTTAGAATATCTGGAAGTACCTAATATTCAATTTCTTGTAATAAATCATAATAGAATTGATCAATTAAACACATATTCAGATTTAGAATATTTAGAATGTATAAGTAATAATATAAAATCAATAAATGGACTTGAGAATTTAACAGAATTATATATCGCTAATAATGATTTAGACTTAATAGAACAACTTCCTAAAATTAAAGTATTAAATTGCACAAATAATCCAATTAAAAAAATAGGATATTTTAAAAAACTTAATTTATTAGTATGTTCAACTCCAAAAATATCTTCAAAGTATGTTGTTAAAAATTTATCAAAAATAAAAAAAGACTATTTAATGAATTTTGATATACAAAATTGAAGTTTATTTAAAATAATTTAAGTATTGATTTATAATATATAATTAATAACCAATAAAATGTCAGAAATCTCAAACCAAAATATGTGTAATATGGCAGATGAAATTATTAAGGTTTTAGCAACTTGTAATAAAAATAAAGAAACATGGCAAAAAGAGAAATATGCAATGATAAGAATTATTCAAGCTGAACACCCAAAGTTTTATGAAACATATACAAGAGTATGTAGAATTCTTGTACTTGAGGAAAATATTGATCCACTTTTAGCAATGATGAAAACTTTTGCAGGGGTTCAAAATGGAGAATTATCTTTAGATAAAGCTAATGAAGTAATTACAAAAGGTCTAAATGCTAAATATGTTGATCCAGTTCTAAACTCAGACGAATTAGTAAAAGAACGTGAAAAAAAGATAAAAGAAGAAAAAAATAAAAAATCAAATAACAAAATTCAAGTTATTGAATAATTATAAATACTAATATAAAAATATTTTTACTTGATGGACAAATTGTTCAAGTCAATATATCCATCTTCAGGTTCATCATCAGAATCAAGTTTACCCATATTTTTTTCCATTTCAAGAGAGTCAATTGTATCATCATCAGAATATTTTACTGTTTGATTTAAATAATCAATCTCAAATGCTCCACCTTTTTGTGTTTTTTTCTTTATGGTTTTGGATGTTTTAGATGTCTTTTTTGTTTCTTTTTTATCTTTTTTAGTAGAAACATTTGTTTTATTTTTTCCTTTATTTCTTGATAACATTGGTTCTTCTATTTTTTCAACAACTTGTTCTTCATGTTCATTTTGAGGTTTTTTCGTAGATTCAATAGGTTCTGGTTCTCTATTAACAATATCCTCTGTGTGGAAACTTGGTTTATTTTTGAAATATTCATAACCTTTAATATATTTTGCTAATTTGGTAAAATTTTTGGTATCTAAAAATAGGTCAGTCCAAAATGCAGATGCTTCGATTTGTTTATCTAAAAAGTCATTATATTCAATGCCATTTTTATTATCTAATTTATCAAATAATATTATATTATTAATTCCAAGATATTGTCTAATCATAAGTTGAATATTTATTTTTTTATATTCATCAATACTTTTTTGAGGAATTTTATATTCAGAAAATATATCGATAATGTTGAATTGTTCATTTTTATTAAGAGTTATAATAAAATCCTCTAATTTTTTAATTATTGATGATGTAGCCTTGCTTTTATCGAATTTTTTACAAACAATGTATTTTTCAGAATTAGAAATTCTTGAAGTATATGGTTTACAAATATAAACTTCCTTATAAAATGATCTTAATAACTCAATCATTTTAAGTGTAGAATGTGTGTAAGATTCAAAAATTTTAAGAACAAAACTACCTCCATCTTTTTGAACTTTAATTGCTGTAACTATTTCACTAAAAATTAATCTATATGCTTCTTGTTCTTGTAAATTTTCTTTTTTCCAATCGAAACCACCATCTGCAGTAACTAGATCAGATGGTTTAGCAAATGCTGTTACATCTTTAGAACCACCAAAAAGTTTAATTGTATTAATTTTTGTTAAATCACCATTAGTTAATAATCCTTTATAACCTCCTCCATACATATCTTTAATTTTATCAACTGATTTAGTTTCAAGTACGTGAAGTCTAGTAGATTTTTCTTTGTCAAAATATTTGATGAATTCTTTTTGCATTTGTAAATGTTCATGATCTGAATGAAGTGTTACACCATAATAATTATCTTTTCCAGCAGATTTAATTTTACCCATTTTTTCAAGAAGTTCTCTATAATAAATTGTTGCTTGTA
>JACCDO010013604.1_pt1 | contig 23753 bp, 6 predicted proteins | sample 7446101 | NCBI WGS metagenome assembly JACCDO01 (sample SAMN15323440, study PRJNA562643) | freshwater metagenome | isolation source: river surface water | place: USA:Blue River Watershed | collected 2017-08-16
AGGAAAGTATAAAAAAATCAAATCAAGTAAGAAATGGTTGAAGCTGCGAAGGCCGGCACGCAGGCGTGGGTGTACATCGTGCTGTGGATCACCGTATCCTGCTCTATGATCCTCTTTAACAAGGCCGTCTTAGACCATATGAAATTTCCATTTCCAATGTGTCTTTGCTCATGGCACATGTTTTTAGGAACAATATTAACACAATTTATGGCAAAAACTACTAACATGTTACCAGCCGTGAAGGAGAATAGAGTCGACTGGCCTGCGTTTCAAAAATCTATTTTACCTGTTTCAATATTTTATGCATTTTCATTAGTATTATCAAATAAATCTTATATCTACCTATCAGTATCCTACATACAAATGCTTAAAGCATTTACACCAGTATTTACATTAATATTTTCATATTTAGCAGGAATTGAAAAATCATCATTAATGGAGGTATATATTGTAATTGTTATATGTATTGGTGTTGCTTTAGCCTCGTATGGTGAAATTTTATTTTCATGGACTGGTTTTACGCTACAATCATTAGCAATATTATTTGAATCAACTAGATTAGTATTAGTTGGTCTATTAATGAAACAATTAAAACTTGATCCATTATCATCATTCTATTATACTGCACCATGCTGTTTTATTATGATATTTATACCGATGCTGATATTTGAATTACCTTTATTACCACTTGATAGATTAATAGATCCTCAGTTTCTTATGATAATGGTGTGTAACGGATTTGTTGCATTTTTACTTAATATTGCTGTAGTGTATCTCATAGCTTACACATCACCATTAGTATTAACGTTATCTGGCATAGTCAAAGATATTTTATTAGTTGCCCTTTCGGTGCTAATTCTAGGATCTCCTGTTACTCTATTACAATATATTGGATATTCTTTGGCATTATTAGGTTTGAATGTGCACAAAGAATATAAGAAGAGTCCCGAAGTTATATCAGCACTAATTATGTCTTTTCTGACATGTGGAAGAGGAGTGAAAGGTTCAAAGCAAGTAGGGGTTTAAATCCTCAAAAATATAATTAATTTTTTTTTATTATATTTAATATACAAAATAATATTTCCAAAAATTTATATTTGTTCTAAGTCTGGTTTCATACAGAATCATTTTCAACTCAATAATCACTGTTATTATTATCATCGTCATCATCACCATCATCATAGTCGTCGCTTTCTTCTTCGTTTTCTTCTTCCTCACTTTCCTCTTCTTCTTCTTCCTCACGTTCCTCTTCTTCTTCCTCACTTTCCTCTACTTCTTCCTCACTTTCCTCTTCTTCCTCACTTTCTTCGTCTTCACTACCTTCTTCACTTTCTTCTTCATCGTTTTCATCACTCTCGTCATCATCGTCGTCAGCACGATTCTCCACTAATTCCGCTTTATCACTATCATTCTTAGCATCAACATTAAACACATTATCGGAATTACTATCAGTGACCTTTTCAAGTTCTATCTGTGCCAATTGGATATTATCCTCATCAATAGTAGTTAAACCACTAGCAGTTGTAGATTTATTATATTCTTTTTTATTACCAAATGCTGCCATAGTAAACAATCCACTGACTCGTCGTGAGAATTTCGATACTGCTTTGCCCACATACTTGATACTTTTCGCACCACTAGAAAACTTGCTACGAAGCGATCTAGATTGCTTACCTTTCTTATCCGTACTAGCACCAAGTTTAACACCACGATCTTCTTCAACAATAGTTTCTTCATTTTTTGAACCAGAAGCACCACTTTGACCAACTTCGGCAGACATATGCTCGTATAGCAATTTCGCAAAATACGTTTTACATGTTAAGTCACTGTCAGCACTAACATCACTTTCATACCATCGTTTAAATGAGTCTAATGTGATAACACCTAATGCATTAAATTCCAATCCTTTTAAAGCCTCTTGGGCAGATGTTGATGTGCACGGTCGCTCCATGCCAAACAATGTATGATTCTGCAACCAAACTGATAATTTAATAGCATTTAATCGATTATCGTCAATTAAATGAGCGACTTTACGCTCTTTCTCTTTCTCATCTGCAGTGTCATAGATATCTTTCTGTAAAGTATCTTTCTTATGTTTCTCGGAATATGTAGCCCTAAAGTATTTGTTAGATACTTTGGCAACTTCATCATATACTTCTTTATAAGTTATACTTTGATTAACTTTTTCGATGACTTTTTCTGCTTCATCTACTGCTTGTTTACGATGAAAATGGTCGGTGTTCGTTAGATTAGATTTAGCACGATACGCCAACCGCTCTGCTTCATCCTCTCGCTGCTTACGCAATATCTCCTCCTTTGCGACTCTTGCTTTGGCTAAATTTTCCTCGATATTAATTGCGACTAATTTATTGTAACCTCTTTTAAGTTGCTTCAAAAAATTAGCTTTCACAAATTGTGCCCAATAATCATTGACAAATTGCGGCAATTCAAGGGATTCTATGCGACTATCAGCCAAGCGTAAGTTTTCAGATATTTTGGTAAGGGTCTCTTTGGTAGGTTTATATAGATATGACATTTGTTGAATTTTTTGAAGATCTTTTAAGGTCGGAACTAGGGCACATTGACCATGCCGAGTAGCCACAACAGCATTATCCATCATTTTACGAACTGGAATAGTAATATTGGTTACAACCACACCCGCATGATGAAACAAAATTTCAGTTGTTCCTTTGGTATTTGGGCCTTCACAGTGGCTCGAAATAAGTCTAACATTATTCTTATCGTGTACAAAGAACCACTTATTATTGAATAGTGGTGACAAGTTAAGTTCAGTTTTATTTTGACCTCTTTGTCTACTGGCACAAGTGGATTCATCGTGACCAAACTTTTTACACCATTTACATCCACCATCATGAATGTACTCCCCAGCACATATTTTGTCAATTAATAATGCCATTTCATTAATTGGATCGTCATCTTCATTATCAGTAGTCTGAGCGCTTACAACTCTAACTCTTAAGTCGTGAGTAAATGAAATTTCAGATCCATGCACAACTCCGTTACGCACATGACGAGGTAAAATACTTGTTCCAGGAATTTCAAGTTCTTCAGCTCTATCATTTATATCAATGGCGGTGTGACATGAATGCACCATTTTGTACACAGTGAACGATGCATCATCAACAGTTGACATGACATTTTTTCGGTGCGCAGTTATGTTAACTGTTCGACAAACACGCTTTTCATCAAGCTTCATACGTAATCGAGGCCTATTCAATATCATAGATTCTCTAACTCTACCCACTTGAAAGGCAACTTCTGGCGCAGTATAACTTTTTTTGACTACGTTACTTGACTTGTGGTTGTCAGATGAGTTTTTATTATTAATTTTTTTGGAGCCCTCTGTTTCTTCACTTATTGTTATATGCGATGGTACAACAATATCGTCGAAGCTAGATTTATTTCCAACAGTTTTCGAACTATCTTCGCGGGTCTGATTAATATTAATAACTGCTGGAGCGAACATACTAGATGTCGCAATACTTTTTTGCAACGCAGCACTACCAGCAAATATCTCACTTACGTAACCTCTATTACAGTCGAACAATGATACCACCTTTTCGAAACCAATAACAACTAATCTAGGAATAAACTGTAACTGTTGCGTCATATCACCATTGCCTGGTCTATGGATAGTAAAACCTTGAGTAGTTTTGATTTTTGTCATGTACAACAACCTATCAATACCAGTTCTGTTCTGTCTTTCTTCGGTCATAATGAATCCTGGCTTAAAACAATCATATTTATGTGATAAAATTTCAGAAACGTCGTTTCTTGGCGGATAGTAATCTTTACCAGCTTTTGGCTTATACACGAATAACTCGAGAACCAAATAACCGATCGATGCAACGCCTTTTAGACCACTGATATTGTAAATGGCATCAATAGGCAACTCAATTGACGTATTGAATTTTGCAGTACCTTTTCCATGAGCTAATAAGGAATGACCAATATACAGTTCAAATATCGTATCCTGATCACAAGAATAGTCAATTTTTAGTAAGTCATTGCTTGCTTTGACAACTGTTCGTCTCGATCCATCGTCTCGAGCTTGTAAAGACAGTCTTGGAAGGTCAATAAATTGTCCAGACATGTCATGCATGATAATCGCTCTATTATCTGTTTTGATCATTTTCCATCCAAACGAATCTAATAATCCAGGCACAAAATTTGAATTTAGTACGGACTCCCAAGAACGCATTTCTCGCAGTCCTCCAGCTTGCATTACAGACGTGTGATCAGTGCTCGTTTTACTTTCAGAAACCTCTGTTTCACTTTTCTCAGATTTACTGTCAATAGTACTTTCGTACGACGCATATTTCTGCGAAATCAACCTTTTTTGATCGAGTACCGATTGTTTTCGTAAAACTTCTTGGTCCTTAAGCGCTACACTTCGGCCACGGATGGTGCCAATAGTATACACAGCACCACAATAATACACTTTTAAGGGAATATTAAATGTTGTTTCACGAATGCAAGATGGTTTAAATGTAATACGAATCTCTTTCACAAATTTGCCTTGGACATGAAATGAACGATTTGAAAATTTTATATCGCATCCATACTGCCCGTATTCGAGTATTTTGTCGTCGATTTTTGTCACCTTATCCGTAGTTCTTGATGCTAATGATTTAGTCTCATCATCGGGAGAATCAATGTAATATGGCTCCAAAAAGTGACAAAAAATATCTTTAGACGATAAATTCTTCACCCACACAGATATAGTCTCCTGATGATCCAACTTTACACTACCGAAATCAATGAATCTGTCGGATGACGAGTTGCTTACTTTCTCTATCTTAATTTTAGGCTTAACGCCATGGCCAAATACTCTGACATGTACTACATGTATTTCATTTATCAAAAATTGCAGGGATACGTCATAATCAATTTCAGATGATGGCGTGAAAGATATTTGAAGTGGGGCAGTACCAAGTGGATCAATTTGAATAGCCAGCCTCTTCTTACCACCCACTTCGACTAAACGTGATCCAGTAGCAGCTAACTGACTTTCGTTAATGAATACTTTAAACACGTTTGCCATGGCTCCTTTCGGTATTATAACACGAACATTAATAGGAGAATGACTTTTGTTAGAAATTTTCAAATTCGCAATATCTTCGGTGACAATTCCTTGATGTGAAGTAAAACATCCTTTAAAATTGTACTCCAAAAATGAAAAATGAACTAATTCACTGACGTTATCATCTTTGCCTTCGATTTTTAATAACTCTTCTATCTTATTGGGACCTGAAAATTTTATGATACCACCTTCATCCGATGTGACTAATACCATTTTATTTGCCGCAGCGGAAATTATGGGATCAAAATGAGTTATGTATCCATTGCCACAAGTCTGGTTGAAATCGTTCTTACTTGTTGCTAAGATATTCTCTGGTGGTAACCATGGTACTATTGACAAGTCTTGTGACATTGAAAACAAATGACCTCCAGCAAACTGAAGCGAGGTGATAGGAGCTGTATGAACTGCAGACTTAAATAGTGGTTTAAGATTAACTTTTTGAATTTGCTTCATGGATTCTGATGTCGTGTTCACATTTAATGACGTTAATAAATTTGTATCAGAGTAATCAGTTTGCTGACTATACTCGATGTACCAAGCAATAATACTACCATCAGCAAATCCGGTGTATAAGAAACCCCACGCTGTAGCAATCGCTGTGACAGGAGATAAATTTGTCAAAAGTGTGTTTATTTGATCAGTATCACTACTACTATAATTCTTGTAAGTATCAAAGTATTTAACACACCAAGAGACCGAAACATCAACATTTTGAGAATTTAACGGTAACGGAAGCACGGCTAATCGGCCATTGGCGCAACCAGCCACAACCACATCAGATAAAACAACATCATCGATTGTTACACTTGTCAGCTTTAATGGTACTCTGCACAGAGAAAAAATCGGTGATCCTACGTTGATTGTTTGAATAGGTGTATCATTCCTGAAATTCCACATATTAACAACACTATCATTACCACCTGATATAAAATACTGATTAAATATGATAATTTTATTAACAGCAGAAGTGTGATCAAAAAACTTCATACTCTGACGATAAACACCACGTCCAGGTGCACGGGCTCCTTTATTCATCGGTACTGAAAATAAGATTATATCTGGACCACATCCTACAAAAAGTCTTTTTCCATCATTAGTAACTGCCATACACCGTACAAATTGACCTAAATCAATTGTTTGCACTAAACTATACGACGCAGATTCATCTAAAATGACTGACGATGAATTTAATTTCGCTCTAAAAAATTTCAACTGACTATAACTACTTTCAATTGACTTACTTTCCTCTCCTTTCTTACTTGATACCGCATCAACAGCAACAAAAACATTACAATAATTATCAATTGCAATAGCGGTAACCGTACTTTTTAATTTGATTTTTTTAACTTCTTTAAGCACACTGGTATCCCACGACAAATTAATATTTTCAAAGTAAATGTTGTTAATTTGTTGTTCCAAACGTTTCATTTTATCAAAATATCGTTGTAACGTCGCAACTTTTGAAGCAGTTACATAGTCATCACTCATAATACCACTAATTTTATTTTGTAATTTTATTTGCAGTTCAACAGCATTGCATTCATAAACAATAGATTTTCGCATTATAGATAAATTGAAGTAGTCAATACCAGCGAAACCAAATGCAAAAACACGCCTCTTTAAAGTATTGAATGAATTTTCCATAATAGCATAATATTTGGTCCTATAAGTGAGTCTGTCTATTCTTTGCAATAGAGACATATTCGTAACAGCAGCAATCATGCTCTTTTGCGCTTGCGAATTAAACAAATTTGAATCGCATTTTGCAAGTGCTAATAGTCGAATCATTTGCAATCGGAATTCTCGAACTCGATTTTGATGCACAAGTCTTTTGGTATTAAATTCAAAATCGTCACTCAAACTTTGCTTCAATATGTACGCTTTATGGACGGCAATATTCACTTGCCTAAACGAAAACTTTAAATCCTCAGTGCCATGTACCTTGACATCTTCGTATGTCACAATTTCCTTAGTTGTGCCATCAGATTGTTTAACTAGTTCTTTTCTCGATTTTCTAACAATTTTACTTTTTTCATCCAATCGATAGCTATTATTATCCGTAAATAGATTCTCTTCAGTAAATAATTGTCTGTCATTTTTCGAATCATGCAACTTACTGACGTTGTTAGGCATGCACAACAACACTCTCTTTGCAAATCTACTCAAATCTAAGTAACACACTTTGCTGCCATTCAAACCCAATGGGGCAGGTAGATGGACTAAGAATTCTAAAAAACGATCGTACGTAATTCTTTTCTTTTTTCCCTTATTCACTAATTTCCATGTTACTTGAACTTGTCGAGCCTGTTCGCCTGCCAATCCCAAACTGCCACTATAATGTATTAAGTATTTTGAAATAACCATGATAGCAAAACATCGTAAAAGTACATAAAATATAACGGCGAAAGAACACAAGATAAACTCGAGTAAAATTTTCATTCCCTTGGACAGAAATGGTGCATATGCATGTATAATTTCCGAATACATATTACCAGTACCAACACCAAATAAAAGCACCCACGTATTATTAAATGTTTTAAAATTAAAGTGTTTGTTATGGAAATCATTTCCCCAATCCGGAGAGATATTCCCAAATATCAATTGGCAAAATACTGAGTAAATCATTACAACAATCAACATATACGCCGCTAATGGCAAAAACCCACTTAAACTCATTTGAAGTATTCTCATAAAAGATGCCATATCTTGAAATATTGAGCCAAGTTTAGCGAGCCTAACAATAACCGCCACAAGAACAAGATAATGAATTGAAGCATTATCATCTAAATTATCATTAGGCGAAGAATAAATTGTACCCAGGACGATAACAGTCGCAGCAGCTAAGTATATCGCACTAATAAAATGCTGCCGACCACCACTTGATAAGATGTAACATTTCTTTTTTTCTTTAACTGTTAAGAAAAAGATGTAATCGAGAAGATATACTATAGATATGTAACAGTCAACTTGCAGAAAGTAAGTCATTTGATATGTTTGCTGATACTTTGTAACAATTAACACAGCTGGTCCTACAACCAAGAGTCCCCAAAATGATTTATAAATCGATGTATTTTGAAATTCTTTAGTAAATGATTTCCATGTTCTTATTTCATTAATTTGGGTGTCTTCAGCCAATGGTTTAATAGATTTCAACTTATCTTCATACCCAGCCCAAAATGACATCAAAGAACCAAATACTGCCCTTCTGCCTTGCTTAGCACTGTTCACATAAAAATGAAAATATATGACGGCAATAGTAAGTACAGTAACTCCCGATGACAATATAAATACAACCAAGAAGAACAAAAAATTCTCACCACTACCATTTTTAATAGGCTGGACATATTCCGATCTTATGTCAAGCGAGTTGTATATAATACTTTGAAATTCTATCTGAAAAACAATACGAAACATGGCCCTAGATGCCGAGAAAATATCATCAAAATTATCAATAGATGGAGCCCAACTTAAGTATTCATAAACTTCAGTACCATCAACAGTATTGTTGACATATTCATAGCCATTACACCCTTTTGTGTACGGAAAACTGTAGTCATAAATACTACGACCACCAGGATATCCGTCATACGAACATGAACCATAAGTAGATACCCAAAGCTGCACGCCCACAATTGCAGAAAAATATGCCAAAAGCATCGCTGCAATCAAGACGGAGACCACACTAGGAATACTATGCTTCATACTATCCATTAAAACTGTCAATGAATTACTGCCACTAAACTTTTTAATCAAATTAGGAATTTTTATAACACGAAAAACTCTAAGCACAGCAAAACCACTACTTGCATCAACAAACAATTCCACTAACATAGCAACATTAGTTACAATATCCAGCCAGTGAAAGTAGCTATAGAAATACGCCTTAGGCATACCGATAAAACCAAGTGCAATAACTTTCAAGAACATTTCTAAATAAAATATAACAAGCGTACCCCAATACACAATGCTAGAGAATGAGACTTCATAATGATCTATTTTTCTACCACGAACTTTGCCACCTCGAACTAAATCCAATAAATTTACGATGACGGCAATACTTACCACTATTTTAAAGAAAGACGTACTGATCAAAAATTTACAAAACCTTCGAAAGTAATTTTCTGGACTGAATAAAAAAAGGGAATATTTCAATCTACGATTATAAATTTTACGATACCAAGGTACGTATAGTTTTTCTTCCGATGCTTCTAATTTACCATCGACTTGCATCGTAGAAGAATTCAAGCCTAAACTAATATTCGATACTGCTGTTGTTACAGGTACATCTTGATCTTCTTCTTTGCCCAAAGTGTTTTCTTTAAGTGTAAGAAAATACGCTTTTACCACCAATTTATTTCGTAAAATAGTATAATTTGTAAGAATTTGTTGATTTTTAAAAGCATCTAAAGCCAGCTTATTTTTGCCATACTCCTCCATGACAGCAGATACACTACTTAGTAATGTCGCTAAAAGGAAGTAATTACTCAAAAAAATATATACCAAAAAAAATATGATGGCAAATCCACCACTACTCCGAATACAATCCGTCATGACATAATACCATCCATTAAGTAACGAAATGTTGAACATAGTAACATATCCGTTAGCAAAATTATCCCAATTCATTCTATCAAGATAAATACCCGAAGTAATACTTTGCTCTAGATTGATCAATGGCGTATAAATACTTTGATTGTATGACGTATAATTCACCGATATCATGTCAGTGGGCTGAGATGACAATACAAAAAGTTGCATACCTAACAAAGTAAATATAAAAATCAACAACATAAGAACAATGGCAGTGTTGATAATAGGCAAAACTGTATCTCCCATCATTTGAATTAATTGAGTTAAACTGATTGAAATTTTATGATCATTTGCATCTTCTTCTCCAAGAGTACTAAATATTTTGGAGACAGAACCCAATAATTTGGATATACGCGTCAATTTTGCAAATCTAAAAAATCGAATTAATTTAAAATTTGTCATCAATTTATTGTTCGATGATCCAAATAATAAAGGTGCTGACGTAACAACGACAAGGAAATCAACCACATTCCAACCAGAAGAAAAGTAAGCATGTGGTCCTAATATTCCCAATTTTAATATTAGCTCTGCTAAAAATAATGAAGTGAAGACTTGATTTGCAATATCAACACCTTTACTTTCTGAGCTTGTCATATCACTTTTCTCCATAGATAGCACAATAATATTACCTACGATGCAAATAAGCATGAATATATTAAAATATCCTAATTCATTCGTTATAATATTTCTCCACTTGGCTGCAATATGTCCTGGAGGAACACACATATAATCTGAAACATCAGTTGAATTTTGTATTTGATCTAGTTCATCTTCCATATCAGACCTTTCCTTTTTCGTCACAAAGTGAATATTATTACTTATATCAATTTTATCAAGATTATTGAAACGTTCAAGCTTTTTCGCAACATCTTTACGACCTTTTTTATTACTATTTTCGCTAGAAATATACTTCGAATAAAACCAAGCTAAACAAGTTCCTAATAAATGTAATATTTTATTTCCACGACTTTTTAAATGATCTTGTGATAGACGGGATCGATTGGCATTCGCCCATATTCTTAAATCAAGTTCAGAAACACTGTCTAAATCACCGGGATATTGAGTCAATATATTCACTAATATTTCCGTTTCTTGCGATGTTTTCAAGGAAACAATAAAAGTCGCTGGTAATAAGTTAAAAATCATCATATTACCACATATAATGATTAATAATACTATCAAAATTGCAGTTGAAATATCAGTCGTATCTGCAATAGCCCAAAAAATATTAGGCCATCCTCGCATTGTTAAAAATGCAAAATTACTAACAAATGCACGATATGGTGTACTAAAATCTGCACCTATCCCTCCATATTCTACTACATTAATTTTACCACATTCAAAGCCATCACCACACGCATTAGTATTAGAGTAACCTCCACAAAAATTAATATTATATTTGCTATAAAAGTAATCACTTCCATAAGCAGCATAATAATCATCTGCCATGAGGGTTGAAACCGAGGCTGTTGGTGATGGAACACATCGAAATAGTAAATTATCACCAACTTTATAATAGCTAATAAATCCCATACCCAATAATACTATACCCAATAAAAGCGCTGAAATCAGTACTTTATCAATACATTCGGATAAAGCACTTGCATATACCATAATTGAGGGAATTAAAGTAACAGTACGTAATGCTCTAATTATTCTTAAGATACGTAAAACTCTTAGAAATTTCGTAACATCTGATGAAGAACCAAAGTTTGTATTTGATATTGACCCAACAGCATCAGCACAAAAAATAATTAATTGAAACAATAAATCTAATAAACACACTATAGCAACAATAAAGTCTAACATATTCCATTTATCACCAAAATATTTAACTGGACCATATCCAATTAATTTTAGAATTAATTCAACAACAAATATAATATTAAAAAAATATGAACCTATTTCTATGTAATACGCGTCATATTCATCGGTAGTTAGTTTAGGATTGGATAATGCCATAAAAATACAGTTAATAACAATAACAACCAATATAAATGCATCAAATAACGGATTAGTTAGTAATTTTCGCAAAGAAGTATCTACATGATCCCCTTGAAATACTTCATCTTCCTTTTTAGCATTTTCCTGCCTCATACTATCTGAAATATGTTAGAAATATAATACTTCTTATCTTTATCCTATTCTACTTTTCAACTTTGTAAATACACAATAAGACAAGATATAAGAGGCCCCAATCGAAGAGGTGCACACCACAGCGATCGCGATTTATGGAGAGTACAATGAATCAAACAAATCAATCGCGGGTTTAATTTTCGGTGTTTTTTTACGAATCTTAGGGTTTTCCTTTAGTAGGTACCTAATAATAATTCAACATTTCCAGGCTTACATAATACTATAGAGCACAGAAGCTATCTAATTAATCATTAATGCCAATATTTTTTGTTGTGTTATAATACAAATATTATACAAATATTACACAAATATTATAAATGTAAACACAAATAATGAAATTTAAAGCACCCTATAGTTTAAGTCTTTGTTTAGCGAGATTAAACATTATTATTTTTAGTATTATTATTATGATTATTATCCGAGCACAGACTCGCACTTAGCGGTGACCGGTCTAAGATAAAATCGCCATGCACAGTGCGCCGGTCTTATCCAGTGGTCTTCGTCAGTGGTCTTTTTAGGGATTTAGGCGGGGGGCTTGGAACGGGGCACACAGGACCTGCCATAGGTGTGGACACCAACAACCTTTACCTCTTAGACTGGCTTAGGTTAAATTAGGTATACATCGTGGTCGTAAAATTATTTGTATCGATAATAGAATGACGAAGCGTGAGGCAGAAGATGAAACTACATATATTAACTATCCACAAAAAAAATTTTATCGTCAAAGGGCTCATTGTAATCCATTAAGCTTTAATGATGGTTTTAAGTATCCATTAAATCCAACAGATGCGAATTGGGAATTGCATTATCCTAACATATCTGAAGAAAATAGAATTGTCAGATTTGTAGATGTTGGAATGGGTTTTGGTGGATTAACCGTGGCATTAGGTACTTCAATAACTTACCATACACAATTTTTAAAAATAGAAATGCACTTACTCATTAATCATACAATCTCAGCAAAATTATTTCCAAGTAAATTAGTATTAGGTATGGAAATAAGAGCAAAAGTAACTGAATTTGTACGTTTACGAATAGAATCTCTACGATCGGAACATAAGAACAAATCTAATACAGATAATTCACTTCATCATTTTCAGAATGCTGCATGTTTACGTACAAATTGCATGCGTTATTTACCTAATTTTTTCAATAAAGGGCAATTAGAAAAAATATTTTTCTGTTTTCCTGATCCTCATTTTAAGGCAAAAAATCATAGACGACGAATCATTAATAGTGTTTTATTGTCAGAGTATGCTTATTTTTTATGTCCAAATGGTAGATTATATACTATAACAGATGTGGAAGAATTATACAAATGGCATGTTGAAAAATGTGATCAACACCCTTATTTTGAAAGATTAAATAATGAAGAGATATTAATTAATGATCCATGCGTTCAAGCGATAATAGAAGAGACTGAAGAAGGAAAAAAAGTTAGTAGAAATAATGGAAAAAAATATATTGCTGTATATCGTAGAAAAAATGATTCCGAAATATCAGCTCCTACATTATTAACTTTATTTCAATCGTAAATATTTATTGTACATTATGAATTATTGACAAACTAAACTTTTATTCTGTTTCGACTTAACTTGTAAAGCATATAAGAAACGAAACCAAATCCTATGGAAAGCACAACAGTACTATAGATACTGGGAAAACGATAAGTCGAAATATTTTCAATGGATTCAACTTTGTCTTTACTTTTTATTTTAATTTTTTTTTCAGATTTAGTATTGGTTAATGAAATATCCTCAACATCTACTAATTCTTTTTGATTTTTATTTGCTTTAACAACAAGCTGACCACAAGCACCAGCAATATCCTGTCCCATTTCTTGACGTATTCTAGTGTGAATATTATACGGGAAATTTATTAAAATATCATTAAATTGTTTGATATCTTCTTGTATAGGTGGATGAAAATCTTCACATGTATCAGTTGGATTATACGGAATTAAATTTAATAAAACATGATACCTTCTATCATTTATAGTTAATAGTTCACCCAATTCTTTTGCATGCTCTGGACGATCATTAATATCTTTTATTAAGATATATTCAATCATAACTGAAGTCCTTCTGGCTAACAATGAAGGTTTTTCACAACTGTTACTATATGACTCATTATCTCTTTCATTACTAATATTATTACTATTACTTATATCATCATCATCGTTATTGTCGTCATTATACTTGTTATTGATGATATTACTATTAGTATTGTTATTAACAATAAGTTTATGTTTTTTATTATTTTTACTATTTGCAATATAATGATCAATGGCTTCCATTAAATTATTAATGTGGTAACTTGTTGCAGTAGGAACAATCTGTAATCTTATCTCCTGATTTGGGGCATGAAGAGATAATGCTAAATTAACCATTGGCATATCTTCAGTAAGTTTATATATATTTTTTATAATCCCAACTGTTGATACTGTAATATGTCGTGGTGATAAGTTATAACGTTTAGTATCAGTTAAAAATTTTAATGCTTCTAAAACATTATTATAATTATTTAGTGGTTCACCCATTCCCATAAATACTACATTGCGTATTTTACTTATTCTGTTTGCATAGTAAAATTGTTCAATAATTTCACCACATGTTAAATCACCTATTATTCCCATAGATCCAGTTGCACAAAATTTACAACCCATAGCACAACCAATTTGTGAGGATAAACAAACAGTATTGCGATGAGCATGGTTCATTATTACCGTCTCTATTTTATGATTATCTTGTAATTTAATAACTAATTTTGTAGTATCACCACGATTAGAATGAAAGGTTTCATCAACTTTACTTGTAAATAATAAAAAATTTGTTTTAATATCAGGTATAGATCTTATGGGCAACTTTAATGATTCAAATGGAATATCATTTATATCGCTAATAACAGTATTAGTATAACTATTTTTTATCAAATAAAGCCATAGTTTTATACAATGCTTTTCATTCAAATACTTACCCAATTCTATAGGGTCCCAAATCGAATGATAAACCAGACTCTTTTTGTCACGACGATTCATTTTCTTTGGATTGTGTTGTGTGCTACTGGGGTAAGTCGCTGGTTTGTTCTTGATTGGTTCGGACCGGTTTGTCCCTCCGTCTACCAAAAAGATTTATTATACATCTAGTATTCATACATTTAATGACTTCCTCATCTTAATCTACTCTTATATCGTCACCGACTACTGCTTGCAGATATTAATCTAAAAATACCATGCCTAGTTAGTCCATAAGATTGTCAATAACTTATGATTTTAAAAAAATAATCTTAAATACAAAATAATAATGTTTAATAAGGAGATTTTTTCAATAACAAATTGTAAACTATACAAGCATCACCAGTAAGTTTATAACCAGCTTTCCACAAGTCTTTTGGAAATTCATTTAATGTAATAGTCGATAATGATGTAACCGAACTAATCAATTGAATTACTAGTGTAATTATAGAAACTGAAGTATTTAAGTTTTCACTTTGAACTAGTTGATCAATTTGATTTAATAATTTATTGCAATTTGTAACATGCTTATCCGTCTCAGTATTATGTTTCGATGGGTCATTTTCAATAGACTTCAGCAACACAACAACACCATCCTTAAGTGATTCATATATTTCTTTATATATGCTTAAAATTTGAATAAATGAAGTGGATGATTGATACATAGGAACAGCGAATGCAGCATTATTACCACTTGATATAATATTCGTATCCCACAAAGTAGTATCTTTTAACAATTTTTTCAAACTTACTGAAGTATCACTTTTCAATATATTTTCTTTTTCTTTATCTGTTCCATAATAATTGTTAACTTTTAAATGTGAATCTAAACCCTTACGAACAATTTCATTTAAATATAAATTAGCCGCTTTACTAATATCAACCAATTTGTTACCTTCTGATGGACGATAAATTGATTCAACAAAATTTTGCATATTATTAATAGAAAGGTAACTCATTGGTGCATACAGCGGTTTATCAATCGGCATCGAATTTTCTAATTGATTAATAAAGGAAAGTTTAGCTTTAAATTGTGGACAACTTTTTTCATGAATATCGGCTCTTGTAGCACTACGTTTTACATAAAATGATGCAAATTTAGCCCATTGCAATATAACCAAATATAGTAACTCATCAACATCAACTTGGCTTTTCATATTTAATTTTAATGTATCGATTAAATCAACATAAATATTACTATCTTGGCCTCCTTCTTCGAATTCTAATGAACGTTGAAATAACGTGGTCCATGATTTAACTGCATTGCGACATATATTAGGTTCTACACTCCACACACTTCTTCTATCACTTCTTGTAAATGCTGACTCCGATGATGGATATAAATTTTCAACGACCGTACTACTAAAATCAAATGTATCAGCTTGACTATAAATTTCATTTGATTGTTTTGATTCAATTGTAATTTGGTCTTTTTTAGTCATATCTCTTTTTGCGATACTACTTGAAGAACCAACAATTGATAAACCACCACTAGGTGCAGCATCTTTTGACTTTGATTTCGTATTAGTATTACTTTCATGAACTATATTATCGTCGATTAATATACCAGCAGCTTTTACCTCACTTAATTTGGATTTATCTTTTTTCTCAGCATCATTATTAAATTTACTGAATGCTATTTCACGATGAATTAAATGTATTAAATTAATATATAATGCTAATGCCTGCGGGGACTTCAATACTTCTACAAACTCTTTATCATCAATTTCAGGATTAAATGAAGCTTGTCCGAAGAATGCTAAAAATAGTCTCATACGTGGACTATTCATTTCATATTCACGTAAACAATAGAATAAATCGTGAATATATCTCTCAGCGATGTCAATATTTCCCCATCGGACATAAAATGTACTATAAATTGCTTCTGCTAATGGTACATTATTTAAACCAAGTTGACACGCTTTACGATCATACTCAACTTTAAAATGTATAACCTCTGCAATACATGTTTCAGCCCACCAAGGTAAATGTAAAACTTTTCTTTTCTTAATTGAGAAATCATGACAATATCTTAAATAACCTGGACGCATATGTCGTCGCATACTTATTGGTACGATTGAAGGAGCATATATACGTGATCGAATGAAATTTTGTATTCTTCGAACAACTAATACTTTACGAGCCTGTTCAAATAAGTGCATTTTCACTTTAACATTATTATTACTTGTTGTAGCACTACGAGGAACGATGCATTCCTCTAATGACGATAAAAGGTTTTCTGCATGCTTAATACCAATATTAGTATTAGGTAATATACGACGATTTTTGTCGATAAAAATTTCGGATGGTAATAATGGATTGTCAGTTATTGATTTTACCATCAATATAACCGACAACAAACGTCGGTAATGAACATACGGTTGAACACCATCAATATAATGATGCGGTAACATATCTTTTTCGTCAATATTACTAAATTTTTTCTTCATGGCTTGATAAGAATCATTCAATGAATTATTAACATTTTCCATACAATTAGCAATAAGTGATTTCCATCTTTCCGGAACAGATTGCATAATTTTTAAGACTTCTGGTTTTAATGCAGTTATTTTACGATGAATCAATGAACCTAAATGGACTCTAACAATAGATTCATTCACCATTTGCTCCATAGGAGTGGGGGGTATAATGAATTCTTTATTCTTTAACTGTAAATTATCTTCTTTATCGTCTTTCTCCTCTTTATCAAAATCTTCTTCTTCTTCTTCTTCATCATTAGTTTCTTTAACCGTATTTTCAATAGGAACTTCAACATATGTTGGATCATGCTGCTGTAATAATGGTAAGGTATGTAATCTCATCGATCTTGAAAATAAACCGTTTCTATCAGAAACTTTAATAAAAACATCAGCTGTTACTTTCTTTTTCCCTTCTTCATAACACATACCATACATAACTGCAACGTCAGTAGTTGATGCTGACGGAAATATTGTCTTAACTATTGACATAAATTGAGGAAATTCCACTTGACTTCCGATTGCACCAAGATTATCCTTGTCTAGAGTAGAAGTAGGTAATTGTGGCGTAAGTGCACCAACAGAAGCTGTCTCAAACATTAATCTAATAGCTGCACTACGATGAATTTGCTCAGCTTGAAAAAGTTGCAACATTATTCGCAACCACATAAAAAGATCAATGTGAGTTGCATCAACAAGACGTTTTTGTTTTTCAATGACAGATTCTTCAGCTTTACTCTCATTAATAATACTTGCTGCTGCTTTAACGTTGTCCTCACCTTCTTCACCTTCCGTTCCTTCAATAATATCTAAATTATCTGGCATTGCCCTCAATGCATCAATGGCATCAATAGCTTCTACCAAATGAGGTTTTAATGCCCTCGATAATATCATTTTTACAGCCTCAACAGCAGTTTTTACATCTAACCAGATATTTTTACATACTCTTATACTATCTGATGATAAATTCAAGCAATTAATATTATTGCCTTTACTTAACACATTATTTCCAAATTGTTTCCATAATTCAGGTCCACTAATCGACATGACTACAGACAAACAATGACATATAAATTGCAATCCATCTTCACCAAATGATTCATCTAATAAGGCCCAAAATAACATAGACTCTGGATCATCTTTGCATAATGCTTTAATACTATAATAAAATCCCCAACGATCTTCATCGGCTTGAGCATAAGCAGTTTGTAACGCTGAACCACTTAAATGACTAGTTCTTTTCTCAAACCAAGCATATGTATACTGAGGAAACCGCGAAGAATCAGCCTTAAAACCAAGTAATGATATATCTTCTTTCATTTTACTGATCAATATTGATCGCATACACAATCTAGTCCAATTGGTATCACGATTTGGTCTCTTACCTCGTAAATTAGGTAATAAAATACGAAATGATTCACATTTGACTTTATTCCCTTCAACATTACCTAAAACTGCAGCTCTAATGTTACTTAAATCATCCAAAGATTTCTTACACTTTATACATAACACTGAAGTAGCTGGTTCATGAAAGTCTAATACATCAGTTGGATTTTCGTACGCATAAATTTGTTTTTGTAACTGTTCAATTTCTGCATCTCTAAGTGCTTCTTTTTCCATTAATGACGCAACAACTTCTTCTCGTCTTAATAAACTTTGTCTAGCATTGTTCAATTCCGCATCTTTTAAACGTAAATCCATTTCCAATGATTTACATTTATCTTGTAGTACTTTCAGCTCAGAGCTAGCGTTTTCTAATTTCATACATCTTTCGGACAATTCATTATTTTCTTTTTCTAATCGTTGACATTTTGACATTATATCCGCAGTTTTAATATTATTTGAACCTGTTTGCATTGCTTTAAAGATACCATTTAATGATGTTAGTGTATCAGATAATTGTTCAACTTTTAACTCACTTTGATTTAATAATTCTCTATCATGCTGTAAGATTTTTTCATACTCTGCTTTAACTGCATTAACTTCATGCTCAACACGTAGTTTAACAGCATCTTCCTTTTCATCTAGATCAAATTTTAAACGATTTAATGTAGCACAATTTATATTTAAATCTTTTTGAGAATTTAAATAAGCATCACGCAAAATTTGCCAACTACTTTTGACTTCATCAAATGTTTGTGATTGAGTATATCTCAATTTTCTCAAAACATTACCTAATTCCGTGGATGATACTGCAATCATATCAATTAACTTTTTTGTAACTGTATCACATGTAATATGTAAACATTCACACTTTATTAATCGATCTAACCAAGGTTCACTGTCATTAACTTCATCTTCAAGAATATTAATATCTTTTAATACACGCTTGCGCATAATTGACGTTGCATCTTTATGAGGTTGAAACATATTATTATTATATACTGCTTCTAACATTGCTTCTTCTGGATATAATACAGTGCGTACACGTTCTTCTAATTCATATTCTAATGCCTTTATTTCTTCTCTATTAGGAGGCCTTTCGGTAATTGAATACGATCCACCGGGCAATGATTTATTATTATTACTTTTCACCTTTTTAGTACTTCGTAATGTTTTTTTATTCCCATCATTAGTAGTGTTTAAAACTGGAACTGATGAAGATTGTTGCAATACTTTAGATAATACAAATTGACGACCCAAACGATTCCTGCTTGCTGATAATAAATCCCCAACTGAATTTGCCATTTGTCTTGATGTAGATATCTCTTGTAAAAAACCTTTTACTGCAGATTGATGTGGTGATGTTGGTAACTGTGATGTTACACTTAATTGTTGAGAAATTAAATCATCTTCATCACCATTATCAATTCCCAATGCCTTCAACGAGGAACTATTCTTAGTCTCGTTCCATGATAAACCACCGATACGAGTGATATCCATTTTATTTTTCTGCAAAACAAACTGTTACTATTGTGTTAGACCAAAAATATACCGGTATAAAACGGATGAAAGTGAATAATGCTACATCATTTTCGTTGCAACGAAAATGAATAACAATAATTTAGTAGAATAAGACATTATAAAAAAATGAGTAAATGTATCAAAGCACAATAATATAATACAGAAATAATATGTCTGCTTTCAACAGTCTACTAAACAATATTGGCGAAAACAAATTATCGAAGTTTTATTCAATTAATATTGTTACATTATTATTACTATTATATTACTGCTTTGTTACTTAATTATTGTTGCAGTTCCGCCTGAAAATTTGACGCAGGAATTGGTACCTACGTATCGGTAAATTGACTGTATTACTCTACGGGTAAGCTCATCAGGAGCAAGCACTAAATACAATGATGAGAACCATCCACGTGTTGATTGTAGTATTGTCGTTGTGTTATGTGAATTGCTTTAATTCCAAAAAAATTAATCAAAATAAAAAGATAACATTTTTAAAAACATCAAAATTAGATATATCGGTATTAGGTGAAAGGTCAGCATTACCTCGAGGTGATGAATTAGACAAAAGAATATTTACATTAGCATTACCAGCTGTGTTAAATTTTGCATTGCTACCATTAGTTGGAGCTGTTGACACATTTTGGATAGGTAGAATGAAAAATGCATTAGCCCTAGCTGGTCAAGGTGCTGCTAACCAAGTATTTTCATCAACATTTTGGATTATATCTTTTTTACCATCAGTTGTAACACCATTAGTTGCAAAAGCATATGGTTCGGGTAATCAAGATGAAGTAAAAAAAAATGTAGGTGAAGCATTATTTATTGGAATGTTTGTGGGAATAATTGGTATGACATTATTATCAGTATTTCCATCTAAAGCATTAAATGTTGTATTACCTATTGACTCTAAAACGAGGGTTTTTGCATTACCATATTTAAAAATCAGAGCATTAACATTTTTACCCGCTTTATTATCCACTGTTGCATTTAGTGCGTTTCGTGGTACAATGGATGTATTTACACCATTAAAAATTGCTGTAATATCTAATGCCGTAAATATGATTATGGATCCTATATTAATATTTAAATATGGTCTAGGTACAGTTGGAGCAGCAGCAGCAACATGTGTCTCAGAGATAGTTGCATTTTTATTATATTTTAAGTTATTATTTCAAAAAAAATTAGTTAATTGGAATAATATTAAAATGCCAACAATTAAATCGTTATTACCATTATTAATAAGTGGACTTGGGGTACAAATGAGAGCAGTTGCAATGAATATTGCTTTTTTAGCAGTAACAAGAACAACTCAAGCATTAGATTCAGCAGGCACTTCTGCTGCAGCACATGCTATAACTCTACAATTATGGCAATTAGGTGGTGTATTTTTACTAGCTATGAGTACTGTTGCATCTATTTTAGTACCAACAGAAATAGCAAAATCAAAAAAAGAAGGCAGAGATTTAACTTCTGCTAAACATATAGCGGATAGAATTTTGTCATGGGGTGTAATATTAGGTATTTTATTAGGATTTTTACAACTAATGTGTTTACCATTGTTAAACACATTTTCACCACTACCTGAAGTGCAACAAGCAGCAAAATTACCATCAATTGTTGGTGCAGCTTTACAATTAATTAATGGGGTAGTATTTATTGGTGAAGGTATACAGCAAGGTAATCAATATTTTGCAAAATTAGCTTTAACTACAGCATTTGCAACAATTGGTATGTTGACTTCATTAAAATTAATTGGCAATTCGTTAGCCGGAGTATGGGCATCCTTTGCTGTATTTAACATTATTAGATTATGTGGAGTTTTGTATCATCATTTTATTGATGGTCCATTAGCTCCTAGTAAAGTGAAGAGTGCAATGAAGTGAATAGAGAATTTAGAATAGATCGTAACATATGATGTAAATACTGTTATTGTCATATAAATTATTATAATTATTCCTACGTTTTTATTAATTCTTCATATAATTTTTACTATTTGCTACGTTTACGCTGATTTGTACAATCCACCATATTCATAGAACCAAGAACCACCAATGAACTCTCTTAGAAGTGATTGTGGTGGAACCAATTCTGACGGGATTGATACTAACGTATCTAACATATTTAACAATCTTTTGGCTTCAGCATATTCTGGTTGATGAGGTAATATAGTGCGTAATAATGGTTCAGCATAATATTTTAAAACACTTGTTTCGTATAACAAACCAGAATTCATGACAATATCCGCATTATTTTGATTAGGATATATATTGATACGTTCACCTTTAGCAACAGCCGGCCATTGAGATAAAGTTGATACAGCACTTCGTCCTCTGAATAAATAATCTCTAACCATTCTTCTTAACATGCGTACTTGTGATGATGAAACGATATTAAAATTATCAATGGTAATATATGATAATGGTGATATCATAATATGAAATTTATCTGATTTATCTATTTTACTTGTTAATAATGGATTTAATCCATGAATACCTTCAATAATAATTAATCCATCTTCTGGTAATTTAGTTTTTATCCAATGTTCCTTAGACATAGGTGTTGATGTGGTCATATCATACTCAGGAATATCAACAGTATTACCAGATAATAACTGTACTAAATGATCATTTAATAAATCTAAATTAAGGGAATCTAATGATTCCCAATCAACATATTTCATACCATTACTATTTATTTCATGCCATGCTTTATAATACGAATCAACAGATATTACTAACACTTTTTTACCTAATGTTTCTAATGACACACTTAATCTTTTAGCAAATGTTGTTTTACCAGATGATGATGGTCCAGCAATTAATACTAATTTTGGATTATCAGTTGTTATTTTTGTTGATATATTAACTATTTGATAATCATGTAATGCTTCAGATAATTGAATAATTGATTTCACATTACTTTTTGAAACATTATAATTTAATTTCGAAACAGTATTAAAATGTAATTGTTTACCCCATAATTTTCTTTTGACATAAGCTTCTGTTAAACATGGTTCCATATTTTTATATAATAATAAATTATTATTTTTATCTAATGCAGCATGATATAAACGATAATTATTATTTAAACTATCATCTTTTAACATTTCAATATTAAAATCATTAATATTTATTCTTGAAAAATTATCAATAATAATATTATACGCAATAGCATAAAAACCTTGACATAAATAACAAGGTACAAATGGTTTTGAATATTGCTCTAAATATTCTACTGTTGCAAAAGCTTTGATACTACGGAAATAATTCAATGCTGTATCTATTGATAAATATTCTTTTGTTATTTGCTTTTTTTCTGTAATAAGATTTATCATTGTTGTTTGTATTAAATCTTTATTTAATAATGTTTCATCTTCAATAGAAAAATTAAAACTATTACCAATTGATTCCATTATTGTGACACATGTTTTAGTACATTGATAAATCGCAACACCAAGCAAGAAACATATACTACGTTTATATAGTCTGATACCTTCAGGCTTATAGACATAAACTTGAGTAAATCG
>JACCDO010484712.1_pt1 | contig 23747 bp, 23 predicted proteins | sample 7446101 | NCBI WGS metagenome assembly JACCDO01 (sample SAMN15323440, study PRJNA562643) | freshwater metagenome | isolation source: river surface water | place: USA:Blue River Watershed | collected 2017-08-16
AGTGAGGTAGTAAACCGATGAGCGCACAAGATTTACCAATCAACTCCGCCGCCGCCGCTTTAATAGGCGATCCTGCAAAATACGGTCGCGTCGATGACGCTGGAATGGTTTACGTACAAACTCCTGACGGTGAGCGCGTTGTTGGTTCATACCCTGGTAAAACTCCAGAAGAAGCTCTCGCATATTTCGTCCGTAAATTTGAAGTTGTAGCTGCCGAAGTGGCGCTCCTTGCCGCTCGTATCGTTTCCGGAGCAATGGTTCCTGATAACGCTCTTCAAGCGGTCAACAAATTACGAAATCAGGTTGAACATCTAAATGGCGTGGGAAATATCGCCGCTCTCAAATCTTCACTCGAGCAGATCCCTTCACTAATCGATGAACACCGCTCGGCTTACGAAGCAAAACGTCAGGCTGAGATGGAAGCGAAGGCTGCCAAACGCGCTGCGGCACTTGAGGGCAAAGAAAAGATTGTTATTGAAGCCGAATCACTTAAAGATTCTGAGCAATGGAAGGCCACAGGTGATCGACTAAAGGATCTCCTTGAGGAGTGGAAGAAGGCGCCTCGATTAGATAAAAAGTCAGATACCGAACTTTGGAAGCGCTTTTCGGCTGCGCGGAATCACTTTGACAAGAAGCGCCGCACCCACTTCGCCTCTCTATCAAAGAAGCAAAGTGAAGTTAAAAGCGCAAAGGAAAAAATTGTCCAGGAGGCTGAAGCGCTTGCCAATTCAACTGATTGGGTTGCAACGGCACGTCGTTATAAGGCCCTTATGGATCAATGGAAGGCGTCTGGGCGCGGTAAGAAGAATGAGGATGCCAAGCTCTGGGAGCGATTCAAGGCCGCGCAAGATACATTCTTTGCAGCAAAGAATTCAGATTTAGAGAAGCGTTCCGAGTCATTTGCGGAAAACTTGGTTAAAAAAGAGGCTCTGGTTAGTGAGATCGAGGCTCTATTACCTATCGCTAACCTAGATGATGCAAAACGCAAATTCCGCGATTTGAAATCCAAGTATGCAAAAGCTGGAATGGTCGACCGGAATAAGAAGGCTCAACTGGATCGCAAGATTGAGAATGTAGAACTGAGCTTAAAAGAGGCCGAACAAGAGCAATGGCGACGTACCGATCCAGGGGCAAAGTCCCGCGCTCTGGAAGTGGTAAACCAACTAATTGCTGCGGTTGCGGATTATGAGGCGAAGGCAGCGCGCGCTGATGCAGCCGGCGACTCACGAAAAGCTGCCGAACTACGCGAGGCCGCTTCGGCTAGATCAATCTGGCTAGCTGAGGCCCAACGCGGATTAGCTGAGTTCAGCTCCTAATTATTTGTAATCCGATAGACGTCATAAACGCCATCAATTTTTCTAATTGAAGCAAGAACGACATCTAGATGTGATGCATCAGCCATTTCAAAAGTAAATCGAGAGATTGCCGTCTGATCCTTAGTCGTATTCACCGCCGCGTGCAGAATGTTTACTTCTTGATCGGAGAGCGCTCTTGTGATGTCAGAGAGAAGTCGGGCTCGATCGAGCGCCTCAATTTGAATATTCACGAGGAAGATTGTTTTAGCGCCGGGATCCCATGAGACTTTAACTATTCGATCACCCTGGTGGAACTTCAAATCTGCCACATTTACACAATCACTTCGATGGATACTCACGCCACTTCCTCTTGTAATGAATCCGGTAATTGGATCACCCGGTACCGGAGTGCAGCAGCGCGCCAGTTTTATAAGCACATCTTCAACACCTTCGACATTTACTCCAGATGCGCTCCGCCTTGCAATTCTTGGCGAAGCTCCGGAACTGAGCATCTCCGTCAGAGGTGTTTCATGGGTTTCTTCAGTTCCTATTGATGCAATCAATTTTTCAACTACTGAAGATGAAGAGATATGGCCATCACCGACCGCCGCATACAGGCTCTCTATATCTGGATAATTCAGATCATGAGCTAGTTGCAAGAGAGTCTGTCCAGCAAGGATCTTTTGAATGGGAAGTCCGGCTTTGCGCATCTGTCGAGCAATTGATTCTTTGCCAGCGTCGACCGCCTCCTCGCGGCGCTCACGTGTAAACCAAGCCTTGATCTTGGAACGAGCTCTTTGGGATTTAACGAAATTCAACCAATCCCTACTTGGGGCGGCGTTGTCCCCTTTGTTAGTAACCACTTCAATCACATCACCATTAGTCAATGGAGCTTCAAGTGATACAAGCTTCCCGTTGACTTTAGCGCCAACACACTTATTCCCTACTTCAGTATGGACTGCATAGGCAAAATCAACAGGCGTGGATCCTTGTGGAAGTGCAATCACGCTCCCCTTTGGAGTAAAGACGAAAACCTCGGGCGTTCTCAAATCAAAACGGAGCGCATCTAGAAATTCAGCGACATCGGTCGTCTCTTGTTGCCACTCATGGAGTTGTTTAAGCCATAAAACATCAGGGGTATCTGATCCCGTGGTCTTTCCCTGTTTGTATTTCCAATGGGCTGCAATTCCGTACTCGGCACGGCGATGCATTTCATGAGTACGTATTTGAATCTCTACTGCCTTTCCAGTTGGTCCAATAACCGTGGTATGAAGCGATTGATAAAGATTGAACTTAGGCATAGCTATGTAATCTTTGAATCTTCCTGGTACTGGACTCCAGCGAGCATGAATAGCGCCAAGCACAGCGTAGCAATCACGAACATCGTTCACTAATACTCGGATTCCAACTAGGTCATAGATATCGTTGAATTCTCTACCTCGAACGACCATTTTTTGGTAGACGCTGAAGAGATGCTTTTGTCTACCGGTTACTTTTGCATTGATACCCTCCGCAATGAGATCTTGTTCAACCGCCTTGATCACTTCATTTGTAAGCTTTTCGCGCGATGGCGAACGCTCTACTACGAGTCGTTCAATTTCTTCAAATTTCTTCGGTTCTAGGAATTTGAATGACAGATCTTCAAGCTCCCATTTCACGGCGTTCATGCCTAGCCGGTGGGCAAGCGGAGCATAGATGTCTAGGGTTTCACGAGCTTTACGAGCTGAGCTTTCTGGTGAGACGTATTGCCAGGTTCGCGCATTATGAAGACGATCTGCCAATTTGATAACAAGAACGCGAATGTCTTTTGCCATCGCAACAACCATTTTTCGTACGGTTTCTGCTTCGGCTGTTGGACCATAAGTAAGCCGATCAAGTTTGGTTACTCCATCAACGAGATTAGCTATCTCGTCGCCGAATTCTCTCCGAAGAAGTTCGGCCGAGTATGGGGTGTCCTCTACCGTGTCATGGAGTAAGGCTGCTGCAATCGTGTTTGGATCTAGTCCTAGATCTGCGAGAATTTCAGCAACCGCTACCGGATGAGTTATATAGGCAGCGCCGCTTTTTCTTAATTGGCCTTCATGCGCTTGCTCTGCGCGTACAAATGCCCGCTCGATTACTGTGATATCGGCATCTGGGTTGGCATGTCGGACTCGCTCAGCAACTGGTGCAAGTAGCGCGCTCATGCGCCGATTATCCGCTAGCTGCGCTTTTTCCGCTTATCGCGTCGGTTCTGGATTCTCTGACTAGGTGTAGCAGAACCGCCACCTCTCGCTAGAACTCGTTGGTTGAGCGCCTTAATTGCGGGTTCGCGCTCGCGGAGCTGCACCAAGACGGGTGATGCAATGAAGATCGAAGAATAGGTTCCGGCTATAAGGCCGATAAAGAGCGCAAGTGAGAGATCTTTCAGAGTTCCTGCACCTAATAACCCAGCTCCAACAAAGAGAATCGCCGCAACCGGGAGTAAGGCAATTAGCGAAGTATTTAGTGAACGCACGATGGTTTGATTTACTGCAAGGTTTGTGGCTTGGGCATAGGTGTAACGTCCTGTGGCCGTTATCGCCCTGGTGTTCTCTCTAACTTTATCGAAGACGACCACCGTGTCATAAAGGGAGTAACCCAAAATAGTTAAGAATCCAATGACTGTAGAAGGCGATACCTCGAAGCCCACAAGCGCATAGATTCCAACAGTTATAAAAACATCATGAATTAACGCAACAATTGCGGCGAGTGCCATCTTTGGCTCAAAGGTCAGCGCCAGATAGATCATGATGATTACAAGGAATGCGATCAATCCTTGTAGCGCCTTTCGAGAAATCTCCTCACCCCAAGAAGGGCCCACGTTCTGGGTGTCAATAGACTCCACCGTTACTCCAAACTCCGCGGCAAGAGAATCTTGAATCGCATTCGAAAGGGATTGTTCGATCACGCCAGTTTGGATTCTGATCTTGTTATCGCCAATAGTTTGAATACGTAGCTCATTGGTATATCCAGCGCGCTCAACCGCGGAACTTGCTTGCTCGATAGTGCCATTTGGCGCAGTTACGGTAAATGAAGAACCGCCCTTAAACTCAATGGAAAGCTCTACCCCCCTTACGCCAAGCGCAAACATCGATAGCAAGATGAAGACGGTCGAGAGTAGGTACCACTTCTTGCGACCAGCGATGATTTCAAGGGAAGTCTCGCCTCGGTAGAGTCGACCACCTAATCCACTGAATCTCATGACTTAACCTCCGCGGTAACAGCTTCCTTAACGATGCCAACGCTCCTTGAAGAGACTCCAGAGTACTTTGAACCATTCTGGAAATAACTAGATCTTGCCAATAACGAAACCAATGGCTTGGTGAAGAAGAAAATAACTATCAAGTCGATAATCGTTGTTAGACCTAGCGTAAATGCAAAGCCTTTCACGCTACCCACGGAGACTATATATAGAACTACTGCAGAGATACCGGAGACGAGGTCTGCGACAACTACAGTTCTACGTGCTCGCTGCCAACCTGTTTCTACCGCAACGCGAAGCGGTTTACCTTCGCGAATCTCATCTTTGATACGTTCGAAATAGACAATAAATGAGTCAGCCGTGACGCCGATCGCAACAATCGTTCCCGCGATTCCCGCGAGCGTAAGTGTGTAGCCAACAGACTCCGTTAAGAGAGCAAGGCTTAGTAGTACGTGCGCTGCCGCCAGAGCGAGCGAGCCAACAACCACAACGGAGAGCGCTCTGTAGTAAAGAATCGAGTAGAGAATTACTAAAAGTAACCCAAGTCCACCCGCTAATAATCCGGCGCGAAGCTGATCTCCGCCCAGGGTTGGTGAAACTTGTTGCACTTCGCCGCGATCAAATGCAAGAGGTAGGGATCCGTATTTAAGTACGTTCGCTAAATCTTGCGCTTCAAGTTGTGAGAATGAACCTGTAATTTGAGCCTGACCACCCAAGATTGCCTCGTTGATTCGTGGAGCTGAAACCACAACACCATCGAGAACTATTGCTACCTGATTTTGAGGCGCAGGAAGATTTACAACATCTTGAGTTAACTGACCAAATTTCTTCGTGCCATCACTCGTGAAATCAAGAGATACAAACCAACCGCTAAGGCTCTGGGGGTCAATTGCCGCAGTAGCCCCACTTACATCGCGACCAATTACAACAGCCGGAGCAAGTACATACCTTGCTACGCCGTTGCGATCGCAAGTTACGAGAACGGATTCAGGTTGGTCAATGGAGGCATTTGAATCAAAAGCTGTGCAATCAAGAGAAGTAAATCGAGCTTGATCTTCAGCAGAGATATTTAGTCCTGAAACCAATTCAGCATCGTTAGGTGTTGGAACTGATCCGGCCTCAACTAAAACTTGGCGAAAACGTAATTCTGCGGTCTGGCCAACTAAATCCACTATTCGTCTACCGGTCTCCCCCGGCACAGCAATAACAATCTGGCGATTTGTGCCAGTTCCTTCTGCGGTTACTTCGCTTTCAGCAACGCCTAACGAATCCACGCGCTGACGAATAATCGATACGGCCTGGTTAATAGCTTCCGGCGTAACCTGTCCGGTATCCCCATCCTGAATTCTGGGCTGGAGGGTGACGCTTGTTCCACCACGAAGATCCAAACCGAGGTTTATTGAGGTAGCGCCAAGAGATATTGCAACTCCACCGAGTATTGCTGTTAGGAGCAGAGTAATGAAGAGAGTTCTGCCGGGGCGCGCCTTTTTGGCATCGCCTGAAGTGCGCTGGGGGGTTCCGTAGGACATGAGGCGAGAGTCTACTTTTCTAATTCTTCGCTGTCGAAAAGCCCTGGGGATTGGGGTGGCGGAGTTTTTCCAAGGTGTTTCCACGCTAATGCGGTGGCAGCGCGACCCCTTGGTGAGCGAACCATAAAACCAGATCGAACGAGAAAGGGCTCAGCCATTGATTCAACAGTTTCGCGCTCCTCTCCAACAGCCATCGCAAGAGTATTTAAACCAACAGGTCCTCCAGCAAATTGCTCGATCAACGCCCGCAAAATTGCTAGATCCAATCTATCCAATCCTTTTTGATCTACTTCATAAATATCGAGCGCCTTTAGAGTCATCTTTCCTGAAACTGAACCATCACCATGTACTTGGGCGTAGTCCCGAACTCTTCGCAGTAAACGATTGGCAATTCTTGGAGTTCCGCGAGAGCGCTTTCCTAATTCGCTAATTGCCGGCTCCTCAATCCTCACTCCAAGTAGAGCAGCACTTCTCCTTACAATTAATTCAATTTCTTCCGCTTCGTAGTAATCCAAATGCGCTGTAAAACCAAATCTATCTCGCAACGGTGCTGGAAGAAGTCCAGCCCTAGTAGTGGCTCCGACAAGGGTGAAGTGCGGGAGACTTAACGGAATTGCCGTTGCACCTGGGCCTTTTCCTACGACAACGTCGACCCGAAAATCCTCCATTGCCATGTACAACATTTCTTCGGCTGGTCGTGCTAATCGATGTATCTCATCTAAAAATAGAATTTCACCTTCCACAAGGGATGAAAGAATTGACGCCAAATCTCCCGCGTGCGTAATCGCAGGACCACTCGAAATTCTTATCGGTGCTCCCATTTCTTGAGCAACAATCATTGCAAGAGTCGTTTTTCCCAATCCCGGCGGACCAGAGAGCAGAATGTGATCGGCGGGCGCTTTCCTGTCCCGCGCGGCTCTAAGAAGAAGACTTACCTGTTCACGTACTCGATGCTGTCCGATAAATTCAGATAAATCTTGCGGTCGTAACGCTTGTTCGGCGGTGAATTCTTCTGCGCTTAAGTTCTCATCGAGAAAGTCTGGTTCTGTCATCTTGAATTCCGGGAATTCGCCAGCGTCTTTCGTAGCAACTCTGAAATCTCGAGCGATGCTGGGTCTGCATCCAAGCTCTTCAATGTTTGTTCGATACTACGTTCGGCATCCTTTGTGGAGTATCCAAGCGAAGTTAGAGCATCCGTCAACGAATCTCTCCATCTTCCACTTGTTGTTCCTTTCGACTTTCCAGTGTTGTAACGCTCTCGTAGTTCCAAAATAATTCTTGAAGCTACTTTCTTTCCAATTCCCGGAACCTGTTCTAGCGCTAATTGATCCCCACTTCCGATGATGTTTTGTAGTTCTTCAGGTGAAAAAGTATTAAGTAATGAGTGCGCAACCTTTGGCCCAATGCCGGTCACGCTCTGTAACTCTTCAAAGAGGTTTCGCGCTGCTGAATTTTTATATCCATAGAGCTTCCAAGAATCTTCTCGGACCACCAGTGAGGTGAAGAGCTCAATCTCATCTCCGACTTTCGTCCTACTCGTGATTTCGGGGGCAACATTTACTTCATAACCCAAACCAGAAACGCTCACAACAATAGAGGTGAGACGCACCTCGAGTATTCGGCCAGAAATCTGAGATATCAATTCTTGCTCCGCCTTCTCTGCAAATTAGACTCTCTTAGTTCTCCCAAGCGGGCTCGCTCCTTCTTTACTGCACTGGCAAGTGACTCTGCAGATGAACCGCGCCAATGATGGCAGATTGCCAGGGCTAGCGCATCGGTAGTGTCAACTGGCTTTGGCACTTCCTTCAATCCGAGAATTTTGACAACCATCTGCGCTACTTGAGCTTTATCAGCCCGACCAGATCCCGTAACTGCCGCTTTCACCTCAGTTGGAGTATGTAACGCGATTGGCAAACCACTCTTTGCCGCAAGGAGTAGCGCAACTCCAGCTGCTTGGCCGGTGGCCATGGCGGTTCGAACATTAAGTTGCGAGAAAACTCTCTCAACTGCGATTGCGTGTGGGGAGACTTTCTCTATCCACTCATTTAAAGCCGAATCCAGAGACAACAGTCGTTCTTCAAGTGGAGCAGCAGATTCAGTGCGGATGACTCCGTAGTCAACGAGGCGCAATTTCTTACCCACTTGTGATTCAACCACGCCGATTCCGCAGCGAGTTAACCCCGGATCGATGCCTAGTACGCGCATACGGGAAGCCTAATTATCTAGGGAGTTTTGACTAAGCCAGGCTCGCCATGACCTCGTCAGAAACATCGAAATTTCCGTAGACATTCTGAACATCTTCGAGATCTTCGATTGCATCAATCAATTCGAAGACTGATTTTGCTATCTCGGCATCCACGCTGACGGAGACTGTTGGGAGAAACGAAACATCGGCAGACTCATATTCAATTCCAGCGCGTTTGAGCGCATCTCGGGCAGTTGAAAGTGCAGTTGGTGAAGTCACAACTTCGAAGTTTTCTCCCAAATCATTAACTTCCTCAGCTCCAGCTTCTAGTACAACTTCTAGCAGATCATCCTCAGAAACTTCTCTTCCAACTTGCTGCTTCTTCACAATTAAGACGCCCTTACGATTGAACATATAGGCAACAGAGCCTGGATCTGCAATGGTGCCACCGTTTCGAGTTACAGCTACTCGCACATCAGAAGCCACTCGATTGCGATTATCTGAAAGACACTCAATTAGGAACGCCACTCCGCCCGGTCCATAACCTTCATACATAATCGTTTCGTAATTTGAGCCACCTGCTTCGGCGCCAGAAGCGCGCTTAAGCGCTCTATCGATATTTTCGCTTGGGACAGAATTCTTCTTCGCCTTCGCTATCGCATCATAAAGAGTTGGATTGCCGGCTGGATCTGCGCCACCATTTCGAGCCGCAACTTCGATTGCCTTGATGTGTTTGGCAAACGCCTTAGACCGTTTCGAATCGATCAGCGCTTTCTTTCGTTTGATCGTCGCCCATTTGGAGTGACCTGACATCAGACACCGACTCGTAAAGCTCTAGAACAAATCGTCTCAACGAAATAACGATGAATCCGATTATCGCTAGTAAGTTCTGGGTGGAAGGAAGTTGCCAATAGATTTTTACTACGTACCGCCACAGGGTGGCCATCAATCTGTGCCAAGACTTCAACGCCTTCGCCACAATCCTCAATCCAAGGTGCTCGAATAAAGATCGCTCGGAATTTAGGGCCAGTAATTCCTTTAAATTCGATATCACTCTCAAAGGAATCTACTTGGCGTCCAAAGGCATTGCGCCGTGCGGTCACATTTAGTCCACCAAAGCTCTCTTGGCCAACAATCGCATCCAAAACGCGATCTGCGAGAAGAATTAATCCAGCACAAGATCCATAAACAGGCATTCCCGTTCTTATTCGCTCTTGAAGTGTTTCGAAAAGACCGAAGGCTCTAGCTAATTTACTTATTGTGGTGGACTCTCCGCCTGGAATAACCAGCGCCTGTACGCTCTCAAGCTCGCTTAAGGTTCTTACTTCAATCGCTCCAACGCCACAATCACTTAACGCGCTTATGTGCTCTCGTACATCGCCTTGGAGCGCGAGGACTCCAACAATCACAGTCTTTACCAGCCCCGTTCAGCTAGACGATGCGGTACTGGAATATCAGCAACATTAATGCCAACCATCGCTTCGCCAAGTCCGCGTGATTGTTCAGCAACGACCTTTGGATCGTTGTAAAAGGTTACTGATTTAACAATTGCAGAAGCGCGCTTAGCTGGATCTCCGCTCTTAAAGATTCCCGAGCCAACGAATACTCCATCTGCTCCAAGTTGCATCATCATCGCTGCGTCGGCAGGAGTTGCAATTCCGCCGGCAGTAAAGAGAACGACGGGTAATTTGCCGGTCTGCGCTACTTCTTTTACAAGATCGTATGGCGCCTGAAGCTCTTTGGCCGCAACATATAACTCATCTTCGCGCATCGAGGTGAGTCTGCGAATCTCATCTGAGATTGAGCGCATATGAGTTGTGGCATTTGAGACGTCGCCCGTTCCAGCTTCTCCTTTGGAGCGAATCATCGCCGCACCTTCATTTATGCGCCGTAACGCCTCACCAAGATTTGTAGCGCCGCATACAAAAGGAACAGTGAAGTTCCATTTATCAATGTGATGTGTGTAATCCGCAGGGGTTAGTACTTCAGATTCATCAATGTAATCCACTCCAATAGCTTGGAGAATTTGAGCTTCCACGAAATGCCCAATACGTGCTTTTGCCATTACCGGAATTGAGACAGTGGCTTGAATCTCAGCGATCATGTCTGGGTCGGACATTCTTGCTACGCCACCTTGCGCGCGGATATCGGCAGGCACTCGTTCCAACGCCATTACCGCGACCGCGCCAGCGTCTTCGGCAATCTTCGCCTGATCAGCGTTGACTACATCCATAATCACGCCGCCCTTGAGCATCTCGGCCATTCCCCGCTTTACGCGCGATGTACCGGTTAAATGAGTCTCAGCCATGGCCGGATTCTACTTAATTTCCCTAAACGGGCGAGTTCGCCTCTATTTGCCGTTGGAATCCTTGACGAGCGGATATGAAATCTCGGGTTCTTGATCGGTTAGGAAAATCCAGACCTGTCCGGTTGCAAAGTATGCCGGCTCCCCGTTTTCTAAAGTCCAACTAGTCGGGGATGTTGCACTCGCGCGTTCCCAAATCATCGGTGTGATGGTTCCGTCTCGTAGTAATAACGCCTTTCCAGCTCCAATTACATTTGTCTTTGGAGTTACTCCCCCGAATTTATCTCCATACTCTGAAGGTTTGATCTCGGCAAATTGGATTACTAGATTATTAGAACCAAGTTGTAAACCAGATTTAGCGAGATTAGGCTCACCATCGAAATTTAAGAGAAAGCGCTGCTCTTCTTCATTCCAGAGCGCTTCATAGGATGCATTGGGCCAATTCACTTTCACTCGCAAGACAGGTTTCGCTAACTCACTCAATTCGCCATGTGTCCAGCCAACAGGCTTTACCAAATCCACGCTCTCTGCTTTATCCAAAAGAAGTGGGATTCGAACCATCATCGAGTAAGGCGCAATCCTCTCTGGGTCATTGAAGTAAATCGACGGTGGATTACGTTCCGCACTTAAGTTCTCGAGATTTGCAGCCGCAATTACAGGACGCAATTTGCTCTGAGCCCCGCTATACATAAAGCCAACCCGACCGTATTGGGCCAAGATGTCTACATCTGAAATCCGTGCCGATCTAATCGGGCCAACTTGCTCTGGATAATTTGAACTATATATCCCCATCAATCGCGTCAATCCAGCTTCAACCTGGGTAATGATCACAACGTCGGCCTTCTCAACTCCCTCTTGTGGATGTGCAGCGCGCGTATCATCGAATTTGATCGCTATAACTTTTCCATTGCTGCCTACCTCGCCAGTAAGAACATTTCGCTCTGGTTCTGGGGTAGGTTCCATGAATGGCAGATTCGACAGTGAGCAACTAGTAAGGCTAAGTGCTGTTAGAAGCGGAAGAAGTGAAATTTTAAGGGACTTAAAGAACATCATCTTCAAAAGGATAAGTGATAGGAAGCGGCGCTCTTCCAGCGAGGCGAAAAGCCCGAATTATGAGTTTTTCCCGACGTTTGCGGGTAGCAGTGACTGATTCTTGATGGATTGCAATTGCCGTGCGTAAGCGATCAGTTATTGAATCTAACTCGCTAAAAATTTCTGGGTATAACTCAGGTATGTCGCTCTCTTGCCGTAAAAGCTTTAGCGCCTCCGAGAGTCCACTCTCCGCTTCGCTTCGCTCCGAGATTTCGGCATCACGAGCTTGATGGGCTGCTGAAGTCAATAAAAGATTTGTAGCGGGATCTACCTCGTTTAAATGTGCGATTTCGCCTGCAAGAGCAGCGCGTCGCTGGAGAATTGAATCGAGATTAGCCCAAGAAGTCTCAACCCTATGATGTAGCCGATCTAACCTGTTTGCCGAAAACGTCAAGTACCAGATAAATATTAGAGTTATAAGCAGTCCGATAATGAACTCACTCAACTTAGTTCACCTCTATCTTCTCGACTTAGGAACCGAAGCCAGGTTCGTGGTTCTGATCCAACTGTAACTTTCTCAGATTCGCCCTGAGCATGTTGGTATACGTTCATTATGTCTGGTCCCACTGCCTTCCAATCAAATTTCATCGCTCCTAGTTCGGCCTGTTCTCGCAGATCAGCAATTGCCTTTTGGTCTTTTGCGATCTTGATAATCTGCTTGGCAAGATGATTAGCGTCGCCATTTGTGAATGTTAAGCCGTACTTACCGTATCCGAGCACGCTTTCAAATGCCGGGAGATCGCTAGCAACGATTGCAGCTCCCGCAGCCATCGCCTCAGCCAGAATAATTCCAAATGATTCGCCTCCAGTATTTGGGGCGACATAAAGATCAACTGATTTAAGAAAGCTTGCTTTATCTTCCTCACTAAGTCGACCAAGAAAGACAATTCGATTTCGAAGGCTTGGATTTAACGCCTGCATTACCTCCAAACCCTCCCCCGGTCCGGCAATCAAAACCCGTAGATTGGGAATAGCCCGTGTCAGGTTTGGGACCGCTTCCATTAGTACGTTCAGGCCCTTACGAGGCTCGGAGAAACGCCCCAGGAATCCGATGGTGAACTCGCGCTTCCATTCTGAATTCACATTGGCCGACGCAAAAAATGAGGTATCAATTCCATTAGGAATTACCACAGCATCGGTATCTAGATGAATTGTGAGAGTTTCGCGAGCAACTTCACTTACCGCAATTCGTGCTCTTAGTTTCTCGATAACCGGTTCAAGCAAGGGTGCAATTGCGAATGCGACTTTCTGTCGTGGAGCGGCCACATGGAATGTTCCCACCATCGGTCCTTCTGCGATTGAGCAAGCTAAAAGTGATAGCGATGGAATGGCGGGCTCATGTAGATGCATGACATCAAATTCATTTCGAGCGATCCATTGACGGACCCTCGTTGCAGCAACCGGCCCAAAGAGAACCCGCGCAACTGCGCCGTTATATGGGATTGCAACCGGTCTACCAGCCGAGACCACAAACTCTTCAGCTACCGCTTCTTCATCAAGTGCTGGCGCCAGAACTGATACGTCGTGTCCCTCAGCTAAAAAATGATTAGCTAGATCCTTTACATGTGCCTGTACCCCACCTGGAACGTCCCAGGCGTATGGAGAGACCATTCCAATTTTCACTTATTTACTCTCTCTACAAATATCCGTTGCTGCATATGCCATGAAGATGGGTCACTCTTTATGTCACGAGCGAACTGATTGGCAAGCTCTCGAGTCAGGCGCTGGATTTCATCACTTTCGCTTTGACTTCTACGCACCAAAAATGGCCCACTGAATCTTATGTTGATACCAATATCCGTAAAGGAAACATAAGCGGTAATCAAATTAGCTTCCGTCTTTATCGCCAAGAGTGCCGGCCCTGCAGGCATCCGCGCATTAGCGTCAAAGAATTCAACATCCACACCACTTCGAGATAAATCCCGATCCGCAACAAGGGCAACAAGCTTTCCCTCTTGCAAAAAGTTAATTAGTTGGTCGGTTACCTTTTCCTCAAGGTCTAGAACCTTCATGCCCATCCGCTCTCTGTGGGCAAGAAACCTGCGAAATAGCCGTTCTGGCCGCAAATGCTCAGCGACCGTATGGACTTTTATTCCTTGCGAGCAGTAATAGAGGCCGGCATGGTCCCAGTTTCCCGCATGAGGTAAAGCGATTATCACACCCTTACCGCTTTTGACCGAGTCGAGAAAAAGTTCGTTGTTCTCTGTTGTGACCGTGGCTGCAACTCTCTCTTGGCTCCAGTCTGAAATACGAAATGTGTCGCACCAATAGCGCATCGCACTAGATACTCCACTTCGAACCAGCGCCTCTAATTCATCATTTTCTAGCAAAGGTAGAACTTGCCTGTAGTTCTCTCTTAGTCGCGCAATTCGTTTTCCATTCTTTCGATAAGCGCGCTCTGCAATCCTTTCGAAAAATTTATATGCAGTTCTCTCCGGCAGCAGACGAACAATTCTCCAGAGCGCACTGTAAATAAGGTAAGTCAAGAACTCTTGAAACGCTTTCACGCTTGATGCACAGCTTTCATTCGCTGGATTACGGTGATCGAACTGATGAATACAAGGAGCCATAGCGAAAGACCTAGAGCGAAGTCCAGACCAAGACCATAGAGACCTGTTCCAACAAGAAGGATGATCAAACGTTCGGGACGTTCAGCAAAACCGACCGAACACTCGATTCCAAGGCTCTCTGCCTTTGCTCTAATGTATGGAATAAGGCCCCCGAGAAATAAGGCGGCTATTGCCAATACGTGAAGATCAGAGCCCTCATTAAAGAGGTAGATCCATATACCAATCACGATAGCTGCATCACTGATTCGATCGAGAGTCGAATCCAGTAGCGCACCCCAAGGGGTTCCATCACTCTTGGATATCCGGGCCATCGTTCCATCAAAAAGATCACTTAACGCAAAGAGAGAAACCAGCAAAGTTCCGAGGAAAAATTCTCCTCTTGCAAAGAAGTAGATAGATGAGAAAGCCACTCCAGCCGCACCTATTACGGTGATCGCATTAGCGCTGAGTCCAATACGAAGCAGCGCCCGGCAGATGGGTGTGATGAAAGCCGTGACGGGGGCTTTGAAGTATCTCTGAATCATTGGATACATCGTAGGCTCTCTTTATGAGTGAGCCACTGATTAAGCTACTTCTCGCTCATCATCGAGATGTTAAGCCGGCACATACCCTCACTGCTCTAAAGGCCAACGTCGAGGTAATAGTTCTGCCTGCTCAACTATCCGAATTGGGTTCTTTTGAGTCAGTCGATCTCTTTGCTCTGCTAGTCGATGCTAGAAGTGGAATCTCGAAAGAGATGATCGAGCTATGGCATCACTTTCAAGAGCGACAATTCCCACGGGCCATGATTGTGCAAGGAATTGAGTTCTCCGAATCTGATTTCGACGACATTGTTTTGATTGGTAATCGAGTTCTTGAACAGTTCGCCACGCCATATCTAGTCCTCCATGACGACCTTGGCCAACCAACGGCTCTAATTTCTCTAGAGGACAACCTTGTACATGATTATTCTGGCGCTGAAAAGAATCGCTACTCAGCCGATAGCGAACTTATGGATTTGATTTCAGAATTTCAGGAAGAGTACTTACAGCTCTACAAAGAGTTGGGAGAAGAAGGTTTCTTTCAAGGAATATTTGCGATTGCAATTCCGATTGGAAGCGAGAAACCTTTTGGAATCCCAGAACTGAATATGGTTATTGAAGCGCTTTCCAAGCGTTAGCCAATTCTGCCCGCGTCTCAGTAAGAAGTTTTGGCAGTACTTTGGTCTGGCCAATTAAAGGCATGAAGTTCGCATCCCCCGACCATCTTGGAATCACATGTTGGTGGATATGTTCGGCTACCCCAGCTCCCGAAACTGCGCCCTGGTTCATACCCAGATTGAAACCGGCGGGCTTCGAAACCTCTCTAATAACCCGCATGGCGTCCGAAGTTAATCTAAAAATCTCTTCGCGCTCTTCCTTTGAGATCTCTGTTAAGTCAGCAACATGTCTAAAGGTGCAGATGAGAAGATGTCCTGGGTTATAGGGATATAGATTAAGAACCGCGTAAGCAAGCTCCCCACGATAAACAATTAAAGAATTTTCATCATCGCCTTTTGGAATTTCGCAGAACGGACAAGCGACATCATTGCCTTTAAGAGGTCGATTTTCGCCCGATAAATACGCCATTCGATGTGGCGCCCAGAGACGTTGCCAGCGGTCAGGGATTCCAACGCCATCAATTTCAACGCCATCAAATTCAATGCCATCAGGCGCTTTTTCAGTCATCTAATACTCTCTTAAACTTGAGTTCGCTCTAGAACAGTTTTTTGCACGAGAGCTATCGCCTCTTTTATCGGAACCCCATTTCGCTGTTCGCCGTTGCGGAACCGGAACGAGACGGACCCGGAATTCTGGTCTTCTTCCCCGGCAATCAGCATAAAAGGAATCTTTTCAGCTTGGGCGTTACGAATCTTTTTCTGCATCCGATCATCAGATGCATCAATTTCTGCACGTATTCCGACTTTCTTCATTTCTTGGATAACTTCGGCGAGATAAGGCACAAAAGCTTCAGCTACCGGGATGCCGCGAACTTGAACCGGTGCAAGCCAAGGTGGAAAGGCGCCGGCATAGTGTTCGGTGAGAACGCCAAAAAATCGTTCAATAGACCCAAAGAGCGCTCTATGGATCATTACTGGTCTCTGCCTCGAACCGTCGGAGGCTTGATACTCCAACTCAAATCTCTGTGGGAGCTGGAAATCCACCTGAATTGTGGACATCTGCCAAGTTCTTCCAATTGCATCTTTTGCTTGAACACTGACCTTCGGCCCGTAGAACGCAGCTCCACCCTTATCAAGAACGAGCTCTAGACCTTGCTTTTCTGCCGCTCGCCGGAGCGTCTGCGTTGCGCGCTCCCAATCTTCATCTGTGCCGATGAACTTCTCTTCGTTTTTAGTAGATAACTCCAGGTAAAAATCTTGTAAGCCGTAGTCCCGAAGTAGATTTAGAACGAAAGTTAAGAGACTATCTAGTTCGTCTTCCATCTGTTCTGGTGTGCAATAGATGTGCGCATCATCTTGGGTGAAACCGCGAGCGCGGGTAATTCCGTGGATTACCCCAGATTTCTCGTAGCGATAAACAGTCCCAAATTCAAAAAGTCGTAGTGGAAGTTCTCGATATGAACGACCACGCGATGCGAAGACGAGATTGTGAAACGGGCAGTTCATGGGTTTCATGTAGTACTTCTGGCCGGCCCGCTTTACCGTGCCATCAGCGTGGAGCTCTTCGTCCATAACCATCGGCGGATACATTCCCTCGGAGTACCAATCAAGATGCCCCGATTTTTCAAAGAGCGCAGCCTTTGTTAAGTGCGGCGAATAGACAAATTCATAACCCTCTTGGATATGGCGTTTCCTTGAATATTCCTCCATCGCCATTCGAATGATTCCGCCCTTGGGATGAAATACAGCCAAACCTGAGCCGATTTCGTCTGGGAATGAAAAGAGATCCAATTCTGAGCCGAGGCGGCGGTGATCTCTCTTCTCTGCTTCTGCTAATAAATTTAGATAATTATCAAGAGCATCCTGGGAGGGCCAAGCAGTTCCATAAATTCTCTGCAGCATGGGGTTTTTCTCAGATCCGCGCCAATAAGCACCGGCCGATCGCATCAGTTTAAATGCCGGTATGTATTTTGTAGATGGGAGGTGAGGCCCTCTGCACAGGTCTGCCCAGACTGCCTTACCGTCTCTGCCCAGGTTGTCATAGATAGTTAATTCACCAGCGCCCACTTCAACTGAGGCGCCCTCAGCCACATCGCCACTTTTCAACTTGATCAACTCACACTTATATTTTTCATTCTTCAATTCAGCGAGCGCTTCACTCTCGCTAACGACTCTGCGCTTAAAGCGTTGTCCGTCCTTGATGATCTTGCGCATTCCACTCTCGAGTTTTTCTAAATCTTCAGGAGTAAAGGGGCGCTCAGGATCAAAGTCATAATAAAAACCATCGGTTATCGGTGGGCCAATACCAAGGCGAGTTTGCGAGAAAAGGTTTTGGACGCTCTGGGCAAGAACGTGAGCGGTTGAGTGTCGAAGTACATTCAACCCTTCCTCACTATCAATCTTGATTGTTTCGACAACATCGCCTTCAGATAGCTCACTCCATAAATCCTTAAGTACTCCATTCACCCGGCAGACCACGATGGCGCTTGGACCTGGTTTCATGGCATCTGGGTAAACCTCTTCGCAAACTTGGGTCACCTTAAATTCAGATGAAACTCTTCTAGACGCTCCATCTAAAGTGATTGATATAGAGGCTGAACTTTCCGAGCTACTCACGAAGCGAGGCTACCAAAGTAGTGATAAATCAAGCGTAAAGAATTACCAACACCACGATAGAAAAGAGCGCTCCACCGGCAATTAGAAGGTATTTGACCCAGAGTGGAATTCGGAATCTCTCTGAGGTGGATTGGGCAATCGACTTTGTCTTACGAATTGCATTCGCCGCCCATGCATATTCAGTAGCCAAAATACCAAGACCTGCGAGGAGTACTAGTAGTCCAGGTCCGGGAGCGAATAAGAAGATTGTTCCGATAATTGTGATTAGACCGCCAATAACTCCGATGAACACCCGCCAAACCAGCGAGCCATAAGGGTTCGATTTGATTTGCTGGCGGAAGTTCACAGGGCAAGATTACCTAATATCCAACTATGAAAACTCTCCTGAAGTTCACGAAACCGATTAGAACTTGGGGTGTCTTTTCCGTCAATTGCCTTAATGGATTGAATCTCCCGCAAGCTGGAGACAGCCCCGAGGGAATCTGCGCCAAGTAATGAATCTAATTCCAACTTACCTTCCGTAAACCCAAAGTTATCAATCAGCGCCTTGCGAGTTACCCCCGGCAGTGCTCCACTCTCAATCCTTGGGGTCATCCAATTTCCATCGATTAGGGCTATTAAGTTCGAAGTAGACAATTCACTTACCTCTCCACTTTCCTGGAGAAGAATTGCATCATCAAACCCCGCACGTTCGGCTCGGCGACGGGCGCTTAGGCGTGATGAATAAGAGGCGCTCTTATAACCAAGCCCCGCATGTGGGCTTTTAAGAATCGTGCACCGAATTCCATCTGTTGGGGCTTTGTATTCTCTATGCGAGAGGATCCAATTACCATCTGAGTAGAACGAGATTCTCAAGGAACCGTTTGGGAAGTTATCCAGCATCAGAATTTTCTCGACGCCCTCGATGATTTTCTCGCGGCGATAAGAATTAGTTGACGCCCCTCCCAATTCAGCTAACCCCACTTCAAGTCGATCAAGGTGGGCGGTCAGGGCGAAGAGTTTTCCACTATAGCTTCGCAAAGTTTCAAATACTCCGTCGCCCAAGAGAATCGCATCGCTTAACTCCGAACTTTGCGAGGGCTCACCATTGAAGAGAATCATTGAGTAAGAGAGATAAGGCGTCGCGCCTTTAGCTCAGTCTCCTCCCACTCAGATTCTGGGTCACTGTCCCATGTAATGCCTGCACCTGTACCAAATTTAATCTCATCTTTGCTTCGCCAGAAGAGTCTGATTCCTACGCTCAACTCCATGCGATCCCCGTCAGACCATCCAAAAACACCACAATAAGGTCCGCGCTCTTCTTCATTAGATCTAATGATCTGTAGCGCGCTTGATTTCGGAGCTCCACTTATTGATCCAGGTGGCATTACCTCAGAGATTGCTTGAGAGAGCGTAATCTCCTTCTTGAGGGAGCCACTCACATCAGAAACCAAATGGAAGAGACCAGGATGTTTTTCGGTAGCTAGCAATCTCGGAGTGGTAATTGAACCCGTCTCGCAAATCCTCCCCAGATCATTTCTAATCAGATCCACAATCATGAGATTTTCCGCTCTATCCTTTGCTAAAAATTCGCTTGTAGGCGAAGTTCCCTTTATTGGGCTTGAGGTGATTCGACTCCCGTCCTTAGAGAAAAATCGCTCAGGAGATGCCGATGCAATCTCTAGCCCTGGTAATGAGAGATAGCCGGCAAAGGGAGCGGGATTCTGCGAAAGAATTCGAGTAAATAGTCCTGAGAGATTTCCTTCTTCAAGAATCTTCGAAGTCATAATCCGGCAGGCATTGACCTGGTACACCTCACCAGCTGCAATCAGAGATCGGATCTCTTCAACATAACTCTTATATTCATCCCGAGATTTGGATGATTTCCACTTCCCGACCTTTATCGCACGCCCTTCACTAACAAACTCTTTTTTCGAAAATTCTTTAAATCGGGCAAGCGTCCAGCTCCCTTCGAAGGTTCCAACAATTGACCAGAACCCCGGTTCGTTGATGGCTTCCAGGTCGCTCCGTATTTCTTGCAGATTTTCGCCCTGAATGCCGCCCATCCAGAACCGCTCCACAATCCACCGCCTCTAGATTTCCGTATTCATTTGGGAAGCCCTCTAAATCTAGGATAGATTTCCCCTCCTTGATCATCGGTGCCGGTCGGTGGCGAGATCAAGTTTTGCGGACGTAGCGCAGTTGGTAGCGCGGAACCTTGCCAAGGTTCAGGTCGCGGGTTCGACCCCCGTCGTCCGCTCGATGATCTGAGTTTGGAGAGCTAGAAATAGCTAGCGATTTGGTGGAGTGGCCGAGAGGCGAGGCTCGGGACTGCAAATCCCGCTACACGGGTTCAAATCCCGTCTCCACCTCGATAAATTTAGGAAAAAATCTTCACAACTAAATACGGACGATTAGCGCAGCGGTAGCGCACTTCCTTGACATGGAAGGGGTCACTGGTTCGATCCCAGTATCGTCCACTCCACCAGTACCATTCGAAAATGCTTGAGGCCATCTTCTTAGCAATATTGCAGGGCCTCACTGAGTTTCTCCCCATTTCATCGAGTGCGCATTTAAGAATCGCAGGACTTTTTTCTCCAGAGGCCAAGGATCCTGGCGCGACTTTCACTGCAATTATCCAACTAGGAACTGAATTAGCCGTTCTAGTTTACTTTCGAAGAGATATCTCCCGAATAGTTCGAAATTGGATTTCCGCAATTCTTAAGAAGGAGCACGAACAACAACAAGCTCGACTTGGTTGGTTGATTATTTTCGGTTCTATGCCAATTCTCGTATTTGGATTTATTCTTCAAGACACCATTAGAGACGATTTCCGCTCTCTCTGGATTATTGCTTCTGTGTTGGTGATCTTTGGCTTAGTTCTTGGTGCCGCAGACCGTTTCTCCCCAAGCCGGCGCGAGCTAGAGCACATGAGCGTCAGAGATGGACTCTTAGTTGGATTTGCCCAAGCACTTGCGCTCATTCCCGGAGTATCAAGATCTGGCGCAACTATTGCGATGTGTCGCATTCTCGGTTTCACCCGGGTTGAATCCCTCCGATATTCGTTTCTCCTTGCAATACCAGCAGTCTTAGCGAGTGGACTTTATGAACTTGCTAATTCGGTTAGCGATCCCGAGCTAAACCGATTCTCAATAGCGGAAACGGCGGTTGCGACATCAGTTGCCTTCGCCGTTGGTTACTTGGTTATTCGATGGTTCCTCAAATTCGTCAGTACTAGAAGCTTTGCACCTTTCGTCATCTACCGGGTTGTACTTGGCACGACCTTATTGGCCTTACTAACTCTCGGGATGATTAGCGCTTAAGACTTAGTTCTAATGAATTGGTAAGAAGTTTCAAAGATTGTTTCAGCATCATAATCTAGCGTTGCTACGTGATATGAATTTCCTAATTCAATCCGCACCTTATCGGCCGCCCCTATTTCACTCATTATGATCTCCGTATTTGAAACTGGTAATACATGATCCTCGGTACTGTGAAAAAGTAGAGTCGGACAACTCACGTTGGCCAGATTAGCCCGAGTGGCTTTGAGAAAGCGATGAAGTTGGGCGACGCCTTTCATTGGGAGCGCGTCATAACCCCATTCCGTGACACCCGGCTTCTTTATGTCATCGCCAACCGAAGGCCGCTTTGGAGTTAGATATTTGATTATCTCGATGAATTTTATAGTTGGATCTGGGATATGGATCATCGGATTAACAAGGACAATTCCGCGCAATTTTGCGGAGTGCTTTTCGGCAAGATGGAGCGTGTTTGCTCCACCCATAGACAACCCAAAGATAAAAACTTTTTTATACTTTGAAAGAAGTTCCGTTAAGTCGCGCTCGGCCCGCTCCGGCCAGCTCTGCCATTTCACTTTGTTTAAGTCTTGCCACTTCGTTCCGTGACCTGGGATACGTGGAACTCGAACCGCAACTCCTCGCTCATGAAGAAAGTGTGCCCAGGGTCGCATTGATGCAGGTGATCCTGTGAAGCCATGAAGAAGAAGCGCTCCAGTATCGCCAGTCGAATCAGCGGCGTAATCCTCCAGCCAACCTATGGGCGCTCCAGTAGTCGTCATACGGCGAGGTTATCGGAATTGTCGGACGCTCAATCTAGATTCTGCTCGTGGCAGAGCGCGGAAATTTCGAATTGAACTGGCAGCCCTCTTTTGATGAACTAGGAAAATCCCTGATCGACACAACCTTCGTCGTCGTAGATCTTGAGACTACGGGTGGCTCACCGAGCGAATGTTCAATAACTGAAATCGGCGCCGTCAAAGTTCGTGGCGGTGAGGTGATCGGCGAATTCCAGACTCTGGTTAATCCTGGCGGACCAATCCCTCCCTTTATTACGGTGCTTACTGGGATTACCGATGCGATGGTGCTTACCGCCCCACCAATCGGTGAAGCGTTCTTCTCACTCCTTGAATTTATCGGCTCGCCCGAAGAAACCATTCTTGTAGCGCACAATGCGCCATTTGATATCGGCTTCTTACGCGCTTCTGCTCAACGGCTCTCGATTGCATGGCCCAAATATCAAGTAGTCGATACGGCGCGAATCACTCGATATGTGGTCACTCGGGATGAAGTGCGTGATTTTAAGCTTGGAACGCTTGCTGCATTCTTCGGAGCGACAACAAATCCGGAACACCGCGCACTTGCCGACGCTCGAGCAACGGTTGATGTTCTTCATGGGGTGATTGAACGCCTCGGTTCATTTGGTGTAACCACTCTTGAGGACCTCAGAGGTTTTACAAATAGAGTCACCGAAGCCCAGCGAAGAAAACGCCACTTTGCCGAGGGCTTACCTAATTCCCCGGGCGTCTATATCTTTCGCGATCTTTCGGGCGAGGCTCTCTACATTGGCACTACTCGAAACCTACGTTCACGTGTTAAGACTTACTTCACATCTGCTGAAACTAGAAAAAGAATTCACGACATGATCGCGTTAGCTGATCGAGTTGAGGTGATTGAGACTCCCACAATCATTGAAGCTGAGATTCGCGAACTGAGATTAATCGCATCGAATCGGCCCAGATTCAATCGGCGCTCGAGATTCCAAGAGAAAGCTATCTGGATACGGATGACAGATGAGCCTTATCCGAGGTTGACCCAAGTTCGAGGCGCAACAACTTTGAACGATGAAGTTACATGGAGTGGGCCATTTAACGGAAGAGATGAGGCGCAACGAGCCATCGAAGCGCTTTATGAGTCTTTCCCAATAAGGCAATGTAAACCTCGGATAACTCTCACCAGCATGAAGAGCGCTAGCGCCTGTGCGCTCTTGGATCTAGGAAAGTGTGGCGCCCCATGTATTGGGCTCCAATCTTTCGACTCCTACAAGTCAATCTCAGAAGAATTGCACTTCGCGATGCTTCATGATTCACGTTCTATTTTAGAAACTCTCCATAAGCGAATGTCTGAGTTGGCGCTAAAGGAGAGATTTGAAGAAGCGGCTGAGATTAGGAATCGGCTAGGTGCCTACATCCGAGGTTCGGCTCGAGGTGAGCGAATCCGTAGCTTTACAAAGGTGCGTGAGCTAGTTCTCGCAAACAAATTGAGCGCCCAAGGTGATGCTGAAGTTATTGAATTGATCCTTATTAGATTTGGGCGGCTAGCCGGATCTCTTGTCCTAAAGATTGAGTCAAATGACCAAACGAAAATTCAAGAGGCTATTGATGCGCTTAAAGCCGTAGGCGAGGTTGTAATAAATAACGGAACGATCCTGCCAGCCTCAAGCCATGAAGAAGTGGAAACACTTTTGCGCTACACAGAGCGAGAGTCGGTAGCTTTGCTGGAAATTGATGGCGAATGGA
>JACCDO011513072.1_pt1 | contig 23741 bp, 26 predicted proteins | sample 7446101 | NCBI WGS metagenome assembly JACCDO01 (sample SAMN15323440, study PRJNA562643) | freshwater metagenome | isolation source: river surface water | place: USA:Blue River Watershed | collected 2017-08-16
CTGCCGTTATCGGAACCCACGCAACCGTACCGTGCCACGCACATGCTTCTGCCCCGATAGCTGCACGCCCTTTTCTTGTGATCGACATCCGAACCGACGATCCATGTCTTTTGCATAAGACATAGCCCTCGTCGATCATTTCCTTACTCGCATGCAGATACCCCATCATGACCCGTAAGTCAGCATGATTCTTTAGTTGTCTGCCCGCCGCTCTTTCGGACAGTATCTTCATACCCCGTGCATCACTTCTACACAGCGCCTTCAAAAGCGCCACCGCCTCTGGTTTCAAACCTTGCCGCCGCCCCATACTTACCCCTTAAGCAATTCCTTAAATGCCGAGCCTGGCGTAAACCGAGCCTTATGCCTCGCAGGGATTTTGATCTGCTGTCCAGTTTTTGGATTTCTCCCTTCCCGCGCTGCAACGGATGCCCTTCCAAACGTCCCAAAACCCGCTAGCTTTACGCTTCGCCCCTCACAAACCTCTTTTTGAACAATCGACAACAGACTGTCCAAAAACCGTCCCGTAGCAGCTTTAGAAGCTTCCGTTTCCGCTGCGATTGCATCAATTAGTTCTTGTCTATTCATCTATAACTCTCTTCAAATAAGCACTTAATCCACCCTTACACCTGATAGCCACTGCCAAAACAGTTGCCTATTTAAATCAGTTGCAACCCCCTTGCTGCGACTCGTCTAAACCATCACGTACTGCATCTTTTTGACCAGGCAGAGGTGGCATTACTTCATCGCCTGCTACCCATTTCCAAAATGGCAATTTGCTTTCTGCAATTAACTCATCCATCGCTTGCGCAAACTCATCACTGGCCCCAGGCTGCAGCACGTACATGGCCGTTGGCTGCGGCTCTGTATCCGACGCTACAGCGCACGCAAGCGGCCTAGCTGATGGCAAGTTGTATCTCAGGCCTTTTGTAAAACGCCGCCCCTGCTGAGTCATGGCGTCCAAAACCATCTTCTCGAATGTGCTTTCAAACGGTATCCAGTTTTCAGTTACACACATCAGCGCCATTTCTTCCAGTGATGCAACTCCTGTCATCCCAATGCCAAAAGTCCCAATCATTAAAAGATGCGAGTTTTCAATTGCATCCCACAAGCCCAGCTCAACTTCAAATCTCTTAAGTAGCCGTTTGTGGATATCGTCGTTCATCATGAAGTGAAAGTCTGGCAAATGCTTGAGCACTACTTTGTGCCCATATCTTGACTTGGCCAGCTCCTTCACCTCCCCTATCACCAGCATCAAACGCTTCGGCCCCTTGTCTGCCGCCGCAATTTGCGACATCTTTCCAAGCCGTCTTTGTGTGATTTCATCTTTGCGCTCAGGTGAGAATTGTTCCGGCATATAGAGCATTCCACCCAGATTCGCACCCTTTGCTGTTTTGTCTTCTGCCGCCTGAAGCAAGTACTTCCTGATTACGTACCAGCTTCGTTTACCCGCCATGTGCGGTGACCACCGGTTAAATCCGGCCTCTTCCCACAAGTAGTGCAATGTCCCACGAAGACTTAACTTGCTCCCGTCAGTCTTAACGCTATCGACCTCTTTACCACTACCTTCTGGTGCGCTGCGACTTGCCCCTTTGGACATTGAGAAGGCAAACTTCAGTGCAACCGTGCCCTCCTCTGGATCCTCCTGGATAGCACTTCCTATCACCTCACCCAAACCCGATAACTCTGCAGGCGGTTCGTATGAATCGCAACTTGGTGCGTGCTCCCCGCCAGAATTGGGCATACGCTTGATCAAATACCTTTCATCAAGCTTTGCGACATACATCTCCACCCCACTGACACTGCACATACAAAGCGGCCTATCACCTGACTTGTATATGCTGGCCAACAGTTCACCCATTGCAGGGTCGTCCGAATGAATCGATTTGCCATTGATTTTGTAGACTGCCATTTCTTGGCCCTCCCTTCTTAGCGTTGGTTTTTCTACGCTCTAAAAGCCTAATGCCTGCCTAGCGCCCAATTTCTCTGCCCACGTCTCGCGCGTTTTCTCGGCTTGGCTCTTTACCCTGCTCGTATACCTGGCTCTTGTCACCACCATGTTGGATGGCAACCTTCTCTCCGACTGCCACTTCTCTGTCCAAGCTTTGCTTCTCAAACCGCACCGCCACCATTTCAGACATCTTTACGAGGGTGTGATGCGATGAGTTGGCCACCACCTCCCCCTTCACATCTTGCTTAAGCTCTTGTGCATCCCGCACCACCAAACCACGATGATCAGCTGCCATGCCTATGACCTTGCGCGACTCATCCAGCGTCACGCTACCTTCGGGTACCCCACCCTTATGCAGCTGCTCTAAGATTGCCGCTCTTGCATTTGAGTAGCTGATTTCCCTTTCGCTTTGGCTGACCTGGCTTGTCCACCCCTGCTTCACTTCATGGAGTTGTTTGTATGCTCCATCCAGTTCAGGAAACCTAGCCAATGATTCGCTTTTACTGAGCTGGTCAAATGCCTGCGCTCTAAGGTAGGTAGTTGATTTCTCAAGATTTGACAGTTCATTTTTGGCAACTTCGAGTTTTGCCATCAACTCCTGCCTGTCACCAATTACTTTTGCGGCCGCACCTTCTTTGCCTGCCGCAGCATCTTCCCTCTGCTTGGCCAGCGCATTGATATCTTGCAGTGCTGATACGTAGTCACGCATTTCTGCGTGAGTCCAAGGCCTTGCACGCTCCTTTTCCAGCACCTCTACCGCACGCTCTGAGCTCTTCCACGCCCCTTGCTCTTGTGTGTTCTCGTAGATTTTTTTTTGGTTCGCGTCGTACAGCTTTATTTGGTTTGCCAGCTTCTCGCTTTCGATAGCACGCACAGATCCCACAATGCCTTCGTATGCATTGTCGTGCTGTGCTTTATTCACAAAGCGCCCCGTGCCTCGCTCCGAAACCTGCTCTTCAAATCGCAGTCGCGCCCTTGTCAACGATGTCTCTTGGTTCACTGCCAAGACACGGACTTCAACTTGATAGCCCTTTTCATTTAGACGCTCTGCCAGACCCCTGATGTTTTCAGGGTTTCTCATTGTCCCGTCCACCACAAGGTTCCTACGCCCCTCAACCGCCGCCATCGTCAGCCTGGTAGCCCATTCACCCGCTTCTTTTTGAGTCTTATCAGCTGCGTTTTGCGGATCCTCGCGCGATAACTGCTTATACCTAGGGTTATCCTCACGCAGTCTGTCTGCATCGATCACGACCACACCACCACTGCTCCTTAGTTCGCGCTCTGCCTCTGCTGCCAATGCCGACTTACCGGAGCCTGGCTGACCGCCCAGCAATATCGCCCGTGGACTTTCTTGCTCCTTCGATCTTGATAACGCACTGCGCTCTGCCTCTACGTACGCACTCTCCACTGCATACTTTGAAATCTCACGCATCGATACCACCCCTGTCTTCCACATACAGTTCGCGGGCTTCTTTACCGTAACGACTTATGACATCCTCGATCTCATCCTTCGCGTTAGGGTCAAGCCCCTCACGGACATCTCGCAGCGCTTCCTTTGATGCTTGCGCACTCTTAATCACAGCTTGATCTGGTTGATCCTTATCCATCTCGATTGCGATCGACTCAGAGTAGTGCGACATGATCGCCCCAAGAATGTCTAATGCCACTTCGTAACGCACATGGGTGCGGTTAAACAGTTGATTGGCCATGCTTTCCTCACTTACAACGTCAAAGAACTCGCCTTTCTGCAATCATCCAGCAGAAAAACATACGTCAGTCGAGAGGTGCCAAAATTCAACTTTCGCGTGCGAAAGCGCTGTCGGACACCTTCGCGCTATGGTGCCGATCTTATCATGATTGCTTTCATATTGAAAGCATTTTATAGACGGTAATCTTGACCTGAAAAGCTTTTCAAGCGCTTTTGTCAATACTGCTTTTGATGGGCCTGAGTGCCTTTGACGTGGCATCAATTACCTCCTTGATCTCCTGTAGGTAATTGTCTACCCTCCCCTTCATCCCCTCCCATTCGTTCTTAGTCGTTACCAGCTCGTCAAGAACCTCTCCCGAATAGGCCTTGCTATCTATGCATCGATGGATAGTCAACAGCCGCATTTCCATGTTTCTTAGCGCATATTCGCAACGCCCAAGTTGTTGACCATCGATAGGGGTATGGCAATACCTGACGTTTTCTATATCACGCATGAAGCCCTCGAAGTCCTTTTTATGATCACCTAGGAGTGACACAAAAGATCCCATTAATCGCACTTCTCTCTCTCTCATTTTTTCACCTTATAAAAATTAACTTGATCGCTTAAACAACCAACGATAGATACCAAAAAAACTGGTCGCTGTAAAAGCCACCTGCATTATGACAATTCCAGGTGTACTAGTTAAAAAACCAAACCACATCCAGAATATGTTGGATATCAAGAATGCTACGAAACCCCAACCAGAATTAGAGTTATTTAGCGCCAGCAATGCGCTGCCGACAATCCCAAAACCGCAACCAAGCCACTGCAGTATGTTTTCAAGACCCTCTAAAACAACCACATTTTCCCCCTCTCAATAGCTTTGATTCGCATACCGAGCGTCGGATGAGATGATATGAACACAAGCCCTCGCTCCCACTTGCTTTCTGGGTAAGCCGCACTGAGCTCCAAAAGCCCATTGATGACTGCATCTTTACCTACCCTCTCCACAGCACCCGCATCTGCTCTATATTCAAAGTACCTTCTCAAAGCCATAAAAATAACAACCCCAGCAATAAAAACCAGATTATTGTTTGTACCGTAACTTCCCAATGTAAAACACACCGCAAATGCGAAAGTTCCTTGTATATGCTTTTCTCTTACATGGGTATCCTCATGAGCAATAATTGCTTTTATTGCATCTTTACTCATAGTCGATACCAAGCCGGAAGTAACATATATACAAGAGCACCTTAACCAAAGACCAACCGCATTGGCTTCGATCTCCTTGTTTGAGTACATAAAAACGGGTGTCTCAATTCGGACACCCTTTAGTGATTCATTCAACAACCTACAGAGTTCTAAGTCATTACACCGTCTCGGTGCCAAGAACTTCGCCACATACGGCCCGCTTGCATAGAAAAAGAGAAGGAACAAGATTCCCCCAAGAGTTTGAAAAAACTGCTTGTACGCAAGAACATGGCTCAATGACCCAACCCACCAGATCCATGAGACAACTAGAAACAAAGTTGACAACCTGACGGCCCACTGTCTCACCCAGCCTGAAGGGATCATTTGTCCTCATTTCTTTTAGCGTTAATCATCTTCAGAACATCATTGCAGATAGAGTGAACCCTCTGCCTAGAAACTAGGGCATGTTTAGCAACAACTGATTGCCTGTACCCTAGCACTAGCACTGCTTCCGCTATACCATATGATTTCTCGGAGAGGCCAGTGCCTTCAACAGCTTTGACAAAGCTGGACTTCGCGATTTTTCCGCATGCTTCCAGAACCGACTTGTATTGATGAGTCATTGATGCAAATCATGGTTAACCGCATGCTTCGTAACCAACAAAACATGCTCATTTCACTACCCTACAAAAGAGGATGACAATGAAAATTTTAACCGTTTTTGCTTTCACTTTGACAGCAATCTGCGCCCCTGTATTAGCCCAACATCAGCCATCGAGAGGAGGAGTTTGCGGCGCTTCTTCATTCGACGGCCCGAATACTACATTCGATTGCGAGTACTTGGGAAAAGTAAAGATAAAGCAAATCTATGAAAAAGGGTGGAGAGTAGTAAGCATTGGCCAGGATAAGACTGGTGGAACTTGGACATATCTATTAATCGAGGAGCAAAAGTAATTATGAATAGAATCAGAAGATCAATTCCATATATCGCCCCTTTTTTGATAATTTTGGCTGCATCAATATATCAATCAACCGATTTCTTCCTTTCCATTATTGGATATTCCTTTATTTGGGTTCCTTATATCCTTGCCTGTTGGCTTTCAGACGGATTTACCAACATCAAAGAAACAGGTTCTGATTTATATTATGACGTTGATGTAGACCCATCCACAAATGAAAGCCATTTTGTCTTTAAGGATCAAAACGGCAACATAGTGATATAAAAAGTGGACTCTTCCAAGGCAGAATCCACCATCACTTACTTCTTTGTTTCTGAATTAATAATTGGGGAAGATCCAGTAGCTCTCTTCATATTTTCATTCAGTTTTGTTCCATCACTGGTACCATCCCCACCTAGCGCCAGGTCAACTAGCTTCGCCCTAAAATCATTAGCATCATTAGCCAAATTTTGCTGATTAACGTAAGCAGGATTTGCTAATCCCTTACCAATTTCCCTACCATGGCTCGCCCATGCACCAGTATTCTCATCTAATGCAGCCGTACGAGCTGGAATACTTCCCTTATTACCACTATCTAATTGACCCTCAACACTAGATCTGCTGCTGCCTACAATACTTGGCGTTGAAGTATCAACACTAACAGGTGAGACACTTCCTGCACCTGTTTGGGCAGACCTTGTTGAGTGCAATCCTTTAATATTGTTGGGTATGGTAGATTTTTCATCATCAGATATTTGACTTAAACCATTAATCCCAGCTGGTATTGTCTGCCCCGTATATCCGCTTGTATTCAATTTGGTTGCAGAATTAATAATTCCCTTTTCTTGCGCATAAGAATCCACCATACTCCATATTTGAGCTTGATCTTGATTTAAAAAACGATTCGTACTCATTCCATTACGATTAGCGACTGCCTCAATAAACGCTGGATCCTCATACAAGTCACGACTTGTATTAAAACTATTTGTGTTAGACCTATGACTTCTATCCCCACGACCATGTTCAACACGGTCTAACACATCATTGACTTCGCTCCTGTCGTTCGTTCTAGAGTAAACAGCATCTTTCGCAACCCTGCTGTTTTGTTGAGACTGAAGTCCGGAACCATTTTGTTCAGATCTTTGACCACTTGACTGGAAATTCGTATCCAACCTCGCATTTTCATCATGACTATGTTGATTGCCCTCTGATCTATCCCTACTATGAGTAGCAGAATAATTTTTGTTAATTCTTATACCTAAACCCGCATTAGTTTGACCTAACGTTTGACCTAACAAACGTTTAACACGACTTTCAGAACTGTTATCTCCACCAGAAGAAGAATTTTGCCCACCGCCACCACTCGCGTTTCTTCCACCACCACCTCCACCTCCTAAGCCTAGGTTTGCATTCAAACTGTCATTTTGACTTGTATTACTATTGAAATTAGATGCATCACGAAAAACTCTTGATACAGATTGTCCACGGTTGTGTGATCCACTTTCCCCCCCCTGCTCAGTCTGTGACGTATTAACTCCATTTTGCTGGAAGTTTCCTCTGGTTCTGTCAGCACCAACAATATCATTAGCGCTAGAACTCTCACCAGACCTATAAGTCAAACTCTGACCTGAAGAAGTAATATCTGTTCTATGAATAGCCTCATTTACTCCAGACTCAAGCCCACTACTGACCCCCATTTTTCTGATCATCTGGTTTCTGGCCTGGGTCATAAGTGACCTACCATTTGGAGTAAGAGTCATCGAATCACCATTACCCATACCAACTGTTGAACCACCGCCTGTAAGGCTCATATTGTTATCATATTTATGCATGGAAGTTGTATTAACACTAGCAGTATCCAAACCAACCTGTCCACTACTGTGATTTCCAATTGCTCCTTGATAGCCAGCACCGTGAACTGCCGAAGAGAAGCCAGCAGCCATTCTGTCAGCCACTGACATAATAGCACCCTGCCCCATTTTTATAATACCCGCAGACAAAAATGGCACAAGAAGAACCATGTAACCTATTAATGCTTGCTCATCCGTTAATGTTGCATCGAAAACATCAGAAAGCTGAAATGAAACACCATCACCAGACTCCAACCCAAGAGCCTTAGACTTATATTTCAGGTGCATCATTGAAAGATGATTAACAACAGCAAATAGGACAGGCCACATTCCAATCCACGCAAGCGCCATAATGTAGCCAACCAATATTTGTTTTGCCCCTTGCGCAGTACTTACAACAACCAAAATTAAAATGATTGGGAACATTGAATAAAGAATTGCTTCTATCCAATTCCTCATATGTGGAAGTGTTTCTTGAGCCAAAATACTGATTGAAGCGTTTGCACCAGCTGCTTGTCGAGCTGCTTGCGCAGATGACATCATTGCGTTAACTTCAGCAACACGCGCAGGGTCGTTTAATAGTGCAGGCAATTCAGTCCCTGCTTCTTTCCAAATGTTATTAAACATCGATTGCCTCAAAGCAGTTGAGGCATTAGTTGAATTATTCAAAATCCACTCATACGATGATCCAACCGCAGTGACATACATGCTGTCTGCAATTTCATCTGTTCCGGCCCGAGAAAATACCTGTTTGCCATAGTATGCCCTAGCCGCCTCTAACCCGTCTTCAACCCTTATCTTTAATATACCAGCAGCTTCGGTGCACGGAACAGTTTTTGGTTGTCCACTCATTGTGTCGTATGTCACAAACCTTGCAGGACTAGTATTCGAGAATATTGTGTTCCATGTATCAGTACCTTCAACAATATCTCTTTTTGCATCGATTTCACCATCTCTCACGTCATAAATAGTGCATTCCTTAATGAATTGCATCAAATCAGCTTTGAGCTTTGGATCCGAGATTGACGCCCTATTCACACTTTTAAGTATACGGTGACCAAATCCTACATCCCCTTTTTGCAAACCCAAAGATTCAGGCACTCCAAAAACGGTTTCATACCCACTTGTTAATGAACCAAAAACAAGATTAGTACCATAAGAAATTATCGCCAGCGCGAATGGAACATTGTCCACAACCTTTGGTGGCTCAAGACCTGCCTTGTCAGTTATACCGACTCGCGCAATAGGAAGATTTAATATACTGACAAAAACCAAAGCTTGAATAAACCACTTGGCCATCTCAAGTTGTTTATTTCCCGCGTAGGCGAATATTCCAACACCAACCGCCATCAGGAATACTGTTTTCATCAATCCTTCAAACCCTGCCCCACCCATAAAGGCAGAAACAGCATTAAAAACATAGTAAAGCGTTTCAACATTCCAATACGTTTGAATTTCAATTTCCATTATTGCACCGCTTTATTTAATACTCTTTGCAAATGTCATCGAGCTTCGCAGAGTGTGTGAAAGATTCGCATTGAGTGCTCTCTCCATATAATGAACCTCTTGCGCAATATTGTATGTGCTTACTGTTTGTGAATATGCAGTCGCCAATACACTTCTTGCGTCCATACGAAGTTTGTCCACTTCTGCACTAAACCGCTTCAACTCTTCGTTTACAGCAGCATCACCCGCTGTAGACAAGTATCGACTTAGGGCCACATTCAAGTCTGCTACAGCTTTTTGTATATATGCCTCTGCATATTTTGCAGCAATTAATTCTTCATATCTATTTATCAGATTGTCGGCCAATCCAGTATTATTTAAACTTGTAGACACAGCTATCATTTTGTAAACCGGAAGATCTGTCACGCCAAGAAATTTCCAAGTTTCCTCATCATTCCCATATGGCTGACGCGAAGATATTTTTCCAGAAATTTCATACATTCTTTCACTAACCATTTCACGAAAAGACTTGGTTTCTTTCGAGGAAATACCATCAGACAAAACTAGGCAAGAGTCTTCGCCATAACCATCTGCACATTTATAAACATTTAACTCCAATGATGGCCCGCTTTTATTTCTTCCTATTAACTCTTGAATAGTGATATTCTTTTTTGGATAGAATTTTGGTTTTGAATTGGTTGTTGTATCAAAAACTGTTGTACCAACCATAGACATTAAAATCAATCTTTGCTCATCATCAATTCCATCTAATTTTTTCAGTGCCCTCCACACTACGTTTCCTTTTGGCAAAGAGTCCCTTGATTCAGGATTTGATGCTGCTGTTCTATTTATTGTGTCGTTTGCTTTACCTTCATTGTTTTTTACACCCGTCCATGCATCAGTAATGTTTTCAAAAAAGTTCGATGCAACTCCCCAATTCATAGCCGAGTTTTGCTTACCTCTCTCCCATGCAGCTGGTGCCGAAGCATTTACAAGACCTTTTGCCGCCTCACATGAATCAATGTTAAGTCTATTAATCTGGTTTGCAGTAGCCTGTAATGACTGCATGACATTTTTACAAGTAGGACATAGGTTTTCAAGAGCCAAATAAAATCCATAACCCAAAGCATTAGAACCAATGTTCCGAACCATCGCAACAAATTGATCTTTATTAATGAATGAGAAACCACCCATGTATAGATCAATACCTCCACAACCCGCATTCCAGCTTGGAGGTGTAACACTAGCAAGGTTATAAGTTCTATTTGGTGCTCGCATGAACATGCTACCCCCCGTATACATGTTCATTGTTTGACCCTGAAGAGCCGCAGGATCTGATATGTTCCCGTTAGCATTAACACCATCAAACAGCTCGTTCATAGACAAAGCATTTGCATTGAATGTGAACACTGCCCCAATAAAGCATGCAATAAATTTTTTCAATAACATTTGACTTATACCCTTTATTAGAACTGCTGACCAGGCTTAGTGCCGGTAAGAACAAATATCCTGTTAACAATTTCGCTAAAAGCCATTACACCAAAGCCGACAGGCGCTTTGTCACCAGTCTTTTTAGACCCAATAAATAATGCCGGTACTTTTTCAACACCCCATGCCTCTGCCTGGCCTCTTCCGTCTCTAAACGTTGGAAATTCCTTCAAACCGCGCCCATCAATCGAAACCGCCAACACTTCAATACCATAGCGCTCCGACATCATCTTCAACGTTGGTGCCATTGCGTGACAATAAGGACAGTCGCTTCTAAAGAAAAAAATCAATCCATGCTCGCTTGCCAGGTTTTGAAGGTGCTCATCTTGTTCTTTTTCTCGCTGCTCTTCGTACACCTTTATTGCACTATTGTTTGCCGGGCGTTTTAATGTGTAATCTAGATTTGGATTTTGCCAAACCACTCTTCTCCAATTGTCTGCAAATGCAGAACCTTTATCCTGTACAACCTGCCATAATTCTAAGTAATCTTTCAGATTAGCATCTGTAGGATACATTACAGCTATATCTTCTCTTCTTTTAAGCTCAAGGCGCATTTCCTCAGCTGTCTTGATATCCTTTATTTCAATTCTCTTCACTTCTTTAGGCTTTACAGGCCTAACAATGTTTGCTTCAGGCCTTCTTTGTCTAGGCTTTTCTTCTTGATCGCAATACCAGTTAAATTTATTTCCGTCGCAATCCCATACGGATGGATAATCTAGCCCGCTCTTGCTGTGAGCGATTGATACCCAAAGAATCAGCGCTAATGAAGCAAGTTTCTTCATTATTCAACCCTCCCCTCAACACTAACGGGTGGGCCACCATCCAAGCAGTAACTCATCTGTGTTGTTAAGACTGCATCTGTCAAACCCTTTGGAGTCTCCACCCCCTTCTTTGTGTAAACAATCTCCAGCCTTTTGCAGTCTTTCCTTTCCAATTCACCAATCACTCTAGCCTTAACAATCAAAGGCCCAGTGCTTCTAAATTGCCTGGTGAAGTGCTCATCTACTTGCCCCGTCAAAATACCACTTGCTGTCCCTTGTTTGATCGCCTGAATCATTAAATCGTGAGGCTTTGTGTACGTACCCCATTGAGCATGACTTTCGCACGCGAAAGCCAAAGCACTAACCATGCATAAGTAATGTGCTATTTTCATATTAATCTTGGTCATAATAGTTCTGAACCCGATCTGAAACACTCTGCCCTGCTCTATTTACAGCTGCCCCTAAATTAGCCTCTTTAGGCACTATTTTCTGAATAAATTCAGAAAGATCCATAGCTGCAAAGTTCAGTGACTGTAGCTGTGCTTCATTAAAGCCACCGCAATCACTCATGTCCATTCCAACTTGTGCTCGACCCTGCCTGTTTATTATTTTTGCCAGTAACGAGTTAAAACAGCAATGTGTTTCTTTCTTTTCAATACAAGTCCTAATAATTGGCAGTCTCTTTGAGCATCTTGTACCGATGTGAACACATAGATTCTCTCCCCTCTTCAAACTCATTACCTGCTCATCTTGGTCACAGCTAAGCCACTCTTGAATTAGCATCATGCCAATTTGGAATGCAAAAGTATACGGATCAAAAGAAACGAATTGAAAACCGTTAGCAAATGAGAATTGAAACTGAAAACCATACAGAGAAAAAGTAGGATTGAACACTCCATCACCAATACCAGAGGCCCAGCTATTCATTGCCCCCAACCCTTTACCCAGAAGCGTTCCATCTACAGTACCATAAAGCGCATCGTACATATACTTTGAACCGATCGCCGCAGCTTCTCTTCCTGCTTCACCAACGACGCTCAATCCAGCACCAATCAATTTATTATTTGTGAATGCCCCACCACCTCCAGAAGAGCCACAACAACTTTTTAGTACAGTTCCACCCAATACTTTTATTGAGCACTCTTCTTTGTAGCCTTTGAATATCTCCAGTGCACCGCCGCTAACACCATATACACCAGCTTCTCTTGATGCTTCCATCAATGCAGCTGCTTTCCCAAAATCCTGATCTAGTGCCCTGTCTCTGCTAAAACATCCAGATCCATCACTTTGGCATAGGGACGTTGCCTCACATACTTCCCTAGTAGTCGTGCTAGGAGGAGTTTTTTCACAGCTATAAGACTCTTCCGTAATAGCGCACCTTCCGTCAATTTGGTATTGAACACAGTGCGTTCCATTCAATACACAGTTACCATGCGCCCTAGGCCCGCAGTTGTAATCTGTCAGATCTGTTAAGCAAGCAAACTCTTTTCTCCATTGCCAACATGGTCTATAAACTGGCACTCCATCAAAATAACGCGTATCAGCACCCTGTGTGCACCATCTTGGCTTTGTCTGTTCGCATTCAGGCCAAGGTTTTCTGTCAAGATCCGACCTTGCTTCTTTATCTGCACACTTGTTGTCCCACTTATCTAGTACATTGGGTACTTTATCTGCATATGTTTCGTATTCATTCCAACCCTGTTCCCTAATTGCAGGTATTTTGTTATTTGTTTCATTGCCTTTGCTGTCAGTTATGATAACTGTGCACTGATTGAATATGTCAGGCCCACTAGAGCCTGCTGGGCATGTCCAATTATCTACCGGTTGTTTTACTTTGCATAAAGCATCCGCTGGTATCATCCCAACACCTGTAGGCGGCACTCTTTCTGTGCCCGGAATTATCGTTGGCCCTTCTACTGTGTACGCAGGGCAGTAGTAATTCCAGCTTATATCAATCCCCAAAGTGTTATCACACTCTGAAAATTCAGTTTGTCTTGCTGTCGTACAAGTTTCGGTTACATATTCACCTGGGTGATTTTGTGTAACTGTTCTACATATTTGACCCGAATTGCCAGCTGGAATAGTGCCAGGATTCTTAATTGTCGGATCACTTCCAACAATAATTGGGTCTGTCTTTGAAACAGGAACCACAGGCCTTACTGTTGGATTTTTCGATAAGAAATTGATGGCATCGCATTCTTGCTGGTCATAAGCATTGTCAGCAACACTTGATTGGCAAGCAGTCACCTTATTCGTTCCAGCTGTCCCAAGCAAACCCCTACCCCTGTTGTAGTGCCCGCTCTCAGGTGCATTACTGTTGTACTTTGGAACTGCATTAGCTCCAGTACTATTGGTGACCACACCTGCTGCAGCACCCTTGCCAGCCGCACCAAAATTCTTACCTTCATTAAAGGCGTCTGATGGTGACATTTGCCCCCATGCACCACTGTGAATTGTCAATCCTACAATTACACCAACAGCAATTCTTTTTATTAGATTCATTATCATCTACCCCCCGTCAATTGCCTTAAATATCTCCCCGCTAATGATTCAAAATCCTTAGCTCTAGTCGATAATTCTCTTATAGCGTAATCCAGTGACACATCACCTGCTATAGCCGCATATGTATTCGGTAATGCGCAGCCCTCATCATCAACCATATCGATGGAATCTGGTTTTGCCAGCACAACAGCTGGAACTGACGTTACTTTATATTTAACAAAAGCGTTTGGATTAACAACTACGTTACCACTGCTTTCTCCAAGCGCATGAAGTGCTAATGCGGTGTCCTTATAGGAATTGTTCACAAAACCCCTTAGAACAATAACACCGCCCACTCTGTTAGTGCTCGCAATCAATTTCTTCAACGACTCCTTTGGCATTGAGAACGAAACGAACACCATCAAATCATCACTTTTTCTAGCATCAGCCTTCTGCGCGTACCTTTTAGCAATTTCCTCAATATCAATGTTCTTTACCTCTCCTATTTGTATATTAGGGAAGTTATTGGAAAATTTATTGAGTTCTGGATTGGAAAAGATCTCTTTCCTCTCCAATTCAACCTTCTCCATTTCTTTTTGGATAGCCTTGTCATTTGGCATCACATTTTTGAAACGTTTGCCATCAACATTGTTTTGCACGTCGTTTCCAGCAAATACAACACCAACTAGCGCAGCACACAGCCCTAAAGTCACGACATTTTTAATCATTAAAATATCCCCACTCCCAAGCAACAATTCTTTTTCCTGAATACCATATAGCTGAAATCTTCGCCAATATATGGGATACTTTTCCCAGCACCCCATATTGCAGTACTTCGCCCGTATGGCTGGCAACATTTCCCGTTTATTTTGTCAGTTTGTGGCACTGGATAGAGCATGTGATATTTATACTGATTTTTATCCATTACCGGTTGAGGATATATTCCACACAGCCCATCCGATCCAGAAGTACCCCACATCAAAAACTCTCTGTGTAGCTTTGCAGTCATTCTCTGAACCAATAACGAGCTTGCTTGTACATTTGACACATGTGCTTGAACATGTCCGTTTAATGGATACATACCGCCATTGCAACCAGCACACCAAAACAGTGCATTACTCCCAAATCCAGCAGTAGCCAAAACACAATCCCCAGCACATGCTGCCTGTGCAATTGGGTTCCCAAATAGATATGTTTCTGGATTAAGCAGCATTGTTAGCTCATCGTCATTCCACAATGGATCCACTTCAGTGATGTATGCCACATCAAGTGATCCTGTTTCCATACATGGATGATCTAGCACCACCTCAAGCCAATACAAAATCGGATCAACATACCAATGCACTTGATAATTTGAGTGCATTGTTAGATCTTGCTGCATACCTACAGAGCCTTCTTTTGCTCTTATGCCAGGATCTATCTGTATTCCACCAAGCGACACAAAACAATAAGGCGTCCTAGTTACATCTACTCGCCTTACAGGCTCCCAAAATCCCGTTTTGATTCCCACGATCGGTGGATTTGAACAGGTGCATAACAACCCTCCGGGATTCGCTGTGTCCTCCTGCCCCATTGATATGATCTCATTACCCCCCATCGTGATGGGGAACAAGCACGACCAGCAAATATCGGTAATTGGGTTGGCAAACTTCCCCTGGCAAACACCAGCTTGGCTTTCGCGTGCGAAAGCACTACTAAAAATCAAAACAAAAACTAAGAGCCACTTTTTCATTTCAAATCCTTTGCAGGCACCTCTTCAAGCAAAAGCATCTTTCCCTCCTGTTTGATTACAGCAGGAACCGCCCTTAAACCGAATCGCTTACTCAAAGTACCTTTTTGATCAAAGAAAACTTGCGTCTTCCATGACTTTGTTAAATCCAACCAAGAACCTGCAATCAGAATGGGTTTTACGTTCTTGTCCTTTTGCACCATTCTTCTAACCGCTTCATTCTGCTCAACGTCTCTTCCATCAAAGAAAACTAACGTTTTCGTCATTCGCATTATCTCTAGCGGGTTAATTCTTGCGCCAGCAGGTACAACTACTTGCCCCTCATCAGTCCTTACCTCATTTGGATAATAAACTGTTGGATCAATCAATCGTTTGCTACGCTCCTTGACGATAGTTAACCCATCAACAGCCGGCATGTTCTTCACGCTATTGAGTGACCTGCGTACTGCTTCTTTCTGCAATCTTGCCAGTTCACCACTTTTCTCTTTACCTTTCAGCTTGTTCATTATCATCGTAAGCGCATTTTCTTCAGCTATTGGGTAAGTCTTACCCACCACCCCATAGCTCTCTCCAATTGCGCTACTGAAAGAGAGAGCAAAAAAAACACTCGCAATAACTTTAGAATATCTCATAAGCCCTGCCAACAATATTTGCGGTCTTTATATTTCCAGACAGTTTATATCTAGAGTCCAAGCTGTCCTTATGAGGCGTCGAGACAAATATCTCGCCTTCCTTAATACTTCCACCATCAGCTGGCTGCAACGGAACACCAGCCAACGACTTCTCCTTTGCGACACCAATATATCTTTCATTAACCCAGAACTCTTTACCAACTACTTTTACACTGTCTCCAGCAACCCCACTCACTTGCTTAATAAATAGCGTATCTTTGGGGTATGTTGCTCCACCTTGCCATCTGTATGCAACCAAATCGCCCTTGGAAACAGCGCCGCGCTTATGCACCACATAAATAGTCCCTGGCAAGCTTGATGTCATATTGATCGTATATTCAAACCATGTGCATGATCCAAAAATCAAAAATGCCAAACCTGTGAAACCTAAACACCCCCCCCAATAGAGACGCTTTACAAGCATTTATTTCATCCTCTCTCTTATCAGATCCGTAAAATCATCTGCCCCACCACCGAGTAGTGCTGCTTTATTCACAAGTATGCAAGCACACTCCGCGCCCAACTTTTCCACCTCAACTGATAACTTAGTTGCAAATTCAATAGTCACCTTTTGCAAACTACTTCTTTGTTCATCTGTTAAAGACCCAGACCCAAGAATTTTCATTGCCTTCTCTTGTTCTTCTTCCACTAATTTTTGCAAATCCACACTAGCGATTCTCTTAGGCAAATTTTTATTTGCTACGTATGCAATCGGTGCTAATGCAACCATTGTCAAAATTGACGAGAAACCCGCCGTAATTAAGAAATTGACTAAATTTTCCTTACGCATGGTGCCCTCTTCTTTTTAGCATTATCGTTAGTGCATCCATAGTTGAGTAACCATTATTCAATAGCTCTGTGCACTCATTAAAGTCTTGCGCGTTTGTAGATGCCATTAATAAACTAAATGGGTCTGGTATATGCCTTACAACAGAGTCTCCATTTGGCGACGAAATCAGCATTTCAGAGAATCGCCCTTTTTCCGTCCTCAGTGAAAGCAGCATCCTTTTTGCGGCTGGCGAAAAATTAACCAAGCCATCTTCAATAAGCTTTTCAAGATTCTTTTTATCTTGACGCAGAAATATCTTCCAATCGGCATTACTGTAAGCAGCTTGCGAAGCGTCGTTCTTAAATGCGTCTTCAATACCTTGCGTTCCGACACAAAAAATCCCGTTATATTTTCTTGCTCGACGATAGCCTTCTTCAATAAAGTCTGCTGTTTCTTTATCCCCCCCCAAAAGCTGCCATGCCTCATCCACCAAACAAAGTTTCTTTCTATCCCTGGACAAATACATATCATGTGCAATTCTGGAGGTGAGCACAAATAGCACCACTCTTCTAAGTTCTGGTGCGTTTTTCAATTCCTCCAGCTCAAGACCAACCATGTCCTCATCTAAGGATATGTTTGCCTTACCGTTAAAGTAATCACCATATATCCCATCTGTTGTAAATGGCTGTAGCTGCTTTGCCAATTCAAACGCAGCTCGCTCGACACCACCAGATTCGTTCTTTATTTTGTCTAATAAATAATCTCTGATTTTTGTAGGATTTGTCTCTGGCCCGTAATCTTTCCATACTGCCGTTATCGCATCGGCAATCAACGAGTACTGGAACTCTGTTAGAGGGGCATTTGGACTCGCCATACGCCCTATCATCGGCTTTAGCATTCGCATTTCAGCCTTGAAATCCAATTCGCTATCCGTACCCACCCAACTAAATGGGTTGATGCACAGCTGCTTGTTTGAGTACGGCGTAAATTCAATAAAAGTACCCTTCTGTAGCCGTATCAGATTTTGGTAACTTCTACCAACATCGATCACCCAAACACGTCCCCCAATTCCTCTATAAGCACTCACAATTTCATTCATCGTGACTGACTTACCCGATCCCGATACACCCGCAACAAAAACGTTGTAGTTACCCTGCTGATTGCTGTAAAAATCCAGGAATGCCGGTGATCCTCTACGCCCAAAAAACAGCATGACTGGATCACCAGCACCCTTCCATTCGCCAATAATCGGTGCCATATCAACTGCATTAACAGTTGTCTTTGTGGTGATCAGCCTCAATTTCTTAAGATCGTCCCTTGCGTTCTCCGTTAATGTCATTGGCAAACTTGCGTAAAGCGTTGGCAGTTGCAACAACTTCAAAGGAGTTATAGTAAATCTTTCATTACGCCAAATATTTAAAGCTATTTGACTAGCTCTATTGATTTGTGCTTTTGGAGAAAATAACAATAGAGTGTGATACATCTCGCATAACGTACCTCCATTGTTTAGCTGATGCATCACTATTCCCCAATCCTCTGCCTGGGTACCAAGTTCAGCCTGGTATTGCGCCATCTTCGATTTGGCGTTCATCTGCGCCCTGGCGCTCTTTAATTGAGCTTTTCCGTTGACAATGTTTGGATCGAGCGTAAACACCCCGCCCGTCACAAGGAAAGGGCATGGGTACTGCAAACCATCATCAAAAAAGCTTCCAATGATGTTTGCCATCTCCCAAAGTTCTTTTTTCTGAGGATATTGCAATACACCGAATGCCCTCATTGCCACCCGTTCATCTTTATCTTCTTCACTGGCCGGCGGCATGCCAAAAAGAATTTCATCGGCTTTAACCCGAACGTGCTGCCCAAAGTCTGTTACTTGTTGCTTTAATGATTTGCCTTTGTCATACCCCAATTTCGGGAATGCTTCTTCACTAAACATTACCTCCGGGTTTAATATAGGCCAAATAAAGTCTATTAGCCCATCTGCGTCAACTTTGAAAGCCGGTAAATTAGCGGTTTTCAAAGAAGCTCCAATGGTTTCCCTGAGCTCGACCATTTCCTCTACAAGCTTACTGTCCCTGCATGATCCAGCCTTTGTTATTGATATCATCAACCTTATGTTTTTAACCATAAAGTTATCATTAACAAATAGTGGCTTGCCTTTCGACCTCCTAATATAATCAATTCTTCTTTCTGCCAAATCGAGAAAGAATGGATTTGTTATACCTTTATCAACGGCTATATGACGCTGATCTTTGTATGCCTCATACTGTCTATCCAGGATAGGACTACCAAAGAGACACCATTGCACCCCGTATCCTGGCGGTATTGGCGTAAATAGCGTCCCCAGCCTACTCGCCATCTCTTCGTCTGCACCTGTTTGTGCAATTACTTCAAAGCAAAACGCAATGGAATTGTCGTTATAGAAAAGCTCTGTATCTGGATCAAATTGGTCATAACGCAGTATGTTGTGCAAGCCGTAAACATTCGTCAGCTCGTTAGCAGCGTTCAATGGCGCAGGTTTTTTACCCGCATCAGAGGTATTACCTAATACTGTTTCATCCCAGAACTTTCCAGCCGCACTTTTAATTTTTTCCGTTAGAGTCTGTTCCATAAATCCCCCTGCGCTTCTATTCGTTTTCGTTCATCGGCATCACATCTCTTGGCTTCAACAGGCCATTCATGATTTGCGCTGCCTGGTCAGGTGATGGTCGCTCTTGAAGAGAGCCAGTTCCAACCATTCCCATTGGCACAACAGGCTGTTGACCGCTTTCACTTCGCTGTGTCTCTTTACCGTTTTGCTGGAAAACAGGCGCTCTCACCGGTCTGTAGCTCTCTTGAATCCTTCGCCTGTTGTGCTCTATCAACCACCTCCCTGAATCGACTGGCAGGTAGATGTAGCTTTGATCATGTAGGTCACCGTCACTGTCTTCCCACGGCGACAACCAGACCCTCACGATCTTTGGAGCACTTCTGATGGGCGTTCCACTTTGTATTGCCTTTGTCATTACTCCTGTTTCACCATCTTTCGCACGCGAAACTTCATCTGATTCCCTGCCTGCTTTTCTGTTAACTCTTTGCCCTGGCAAATTATTCTCTTTTGCATTTGCATATATGCCCGTCATGGATTCACACAAAATCCCTTCTGGCGCCCTGCATGCAAAATCATTCTTGGCATCGTACCCAGACATGCTGCTACAGCCAGTCAATACAAACACCGCTGAAATAAAAGCAAACTTCTTATTCATTATTTACCCCCTAGCCATTGATCAATTTTCTCTACAGGCGCAGCACCTGGCATTGTTCTCCCATCTAGAGAAATAATTGTTGGCGTTCCTACAATTCCAAAGCGAGAACCTAACTCCACATTGCTATCGATTGGATTGGCACAATTACTTGCCAATGGCTCAACACCATTAAGCATCAAACCATCCCATGCCTTCACCCTGTCTTTTGAGCACCATACAGCAATGGATTTTCTTTTGGCGTCAGGATGTAGCGATTCGAGCGGATATAAAAATGTGTAGATTGTCACATTATTAATCTTTGCCAGTTCTCTTTCCAATTTTTTGCAATACGGACAATCTGGATCAGAAAAAACAGCCAACACTCTGCTTCCATCACCTTTTACCGTTTTAATCGCGTTACCTAGGTGCTCTTTAGGAAACTCCACTTTCTTCATTTCAGATTTCCTGGCAGCAGTCATGTCGACTTGTTCGCGCATATCGAACATGTGACCGAAAATAAAATACCTGCCACTTTCATCCGTGTACGCTATGTTGTCCCCCATAACAACCTCATACAAGCCATTCACCGCAGATTTTTTAATCTCTCTGAATTTTGTATTCGGATACATCGATTTAAATTTATCAGCTATTTCTGTGCTTGCATTATCTTGTGACAACGCACAAACACTAAAAACCAAAGCCAATGCACCTACCAAAACCTTCTTAATCATCTTCATAACCCCTTGTATTAGATCGTTTCAATAGACCTTTGTATTCATCACCAATGTTTGATTTACCTGAATAAACAGCACCCTTGGTGACTAAAAGCTCTATAGTTCTACCGCCATCAGTCTCAATTACTGGAAATAACTTATCCGCGGCCTTGAGGTAGTACTGAGCCAACATTTGCCCCGCCTGGCCAACACCCCCACCGATTGCCGCATCCCAAACTCTGTTTGGATCAACCGTTTGAGTAGTCCCAAGGCCACTGCTAGTGCTGGTAGTCGCTGATTGCTGGAAAGCTCTTCCTATTCCCGATAAAGCACCCGCAAACAGCGCGTTAGCCAGCAGCTGTCCTTGCTTGGTCACCAGCCTTCCTCTGAGCCCAGCTTTGCCGTCCTCGCCTATCGCTTGTCCCTTAATGGCCATTTCAACTGTTTCGCCATTTCCAAGCACACAAGAAAGTGTCTCCAGCCTTATCATTGATCTCTCGGATGACAAGTCTCCCCATGCGGCACCAATTACCCGGCAGTCTTTGATATCAAGCTTGTACTTTGATGGCAGATTCGCAGGGTCCAAAACATGGAACGCGACTGGCAACGGATTGCCTTGTGCCTGCCCCCCTGTCGGCGCATCAATGCCGTTGAGCATTGCCACACGAACGAAGGAACCAGCAGGGATAAATTCGATTTGCTTATTCTTTTCAGTCCCGCCCTTTGGAGTTCCAAACTTCTTTGCACTCTCATCCACAGGGAAGCCCAAAACTTCTTCCTCTCCACCATTCTTTGAACCACCAGCTGCCCCCCCGATAGAGCCAAAGCTAATAATTTCAATTTGCTTTTTGGGTTTAGGAACTGGAGCCATGATCGGTGTGTTCAGATTGCTCACAGGGATTCCTGTCTTATCTCCTCCCCCATTGACCGTTGGCGGTGCCAATACTTTCTGACCAGGCCCCGTATTGGCAGTTATCGGTGTTCCTGTGGGCATTGGCGTTGGTTGTGACGGCAAAGGCAATGGCTTTTGTAAAACATCATCGTCTTTCACAGTTTTATCAATGCCAGATGACGACTTGTTTTTTCTTAACTCTTCAATATCTTTAGCCTGCTTTTTAATTAACTCTTCTGCCTGAGTTAATTTGCTACGAACTTCTTTAATTTGTGACTCGTTCGTTTTTTCTTGTGCCGCTTGCTGCGCTCTCCAAGCATCCCTGTCTTCAAGTGTGCCTGGTGCTGTGATGTTCACAGTTTGACCCTTTTGTCTACCACCACTTGGCGGCGATGAGTCAAATAGAAACATGCCGGCAACCATCAGAATTAGTATTCCCCCAATCGCCCCACCAACAAGAAGAAACTGCCTTCTTTTAACTTCCACATTCGGATCACTCATTTTCTTTTCTCTCCCTCACCAAGAAGATATTTGTCCCCTCTCCTGGCGCTAGCGTGTGCTGTTCGATTGCAATTGCCCTTACACCTTTTCTGTAGAGCTCTTGCTCTGCAAGAACCATTTCTGACGGCGATACGTTGGTTAACCTGTACTTCTCACCGACAAACCCAGCATCCAAGAATTTACTCAGAAAGAATAACTTCCCCTCTTTCCATAATGGCACTTCCTTGTTAACAGTTATTTCATCAACTGCCTCTTTCAAAGATTCATCGGCCATCATCAGCATCAAGTCTTTAATTTTTCGCTGATATGAAACGGCCCTGCCCTCGCCCCTTGATGTCGCCGCTCTTTGAACAGCTTTATCAACTGGCGGTTTGATCACAATGTCTTCGCCAGATACAGGCTTTGGCACCAAAATCAGTTTGTAGCTGGTGCCTTTATCATCTGTGACAAATACCGTCGTATTTCCCGCCATCGATGACTCATCTGTTAATGAGAAATAAAGCACACCAAATTTCTCATCTTTCGCTGTTGTGAGCACCCCCTCCTTTGTTGGTACAACACTCACAATTCGCCTGCCTTCCACAGATAATCTGTTTTGCTCCTTGCCAGAGATATTTACTTGCACATTGTTTTTATCTGCGCCCTCAACAATCTGACTTGCCCAACCAGCCGAACCAAGACTAATCAGAATTATTGGTACCGCTATCTTTTTTAATGATTTCTTCAATTTTTGAAACATAAAGACGCCCTGATGTAGTGATAGTGAACTCGACAATATAATTTTTTTCGCGCTCTGATGTTAATTTGTCCGCGATATATGTCTTTAACTTTCCATTCACCTTTACCCTTTTATCTCTTTCAAATACCTCCTCTTTACGTGGTACCCAAATTGTTGTTACCTTCTCTTGCCTGATTCGCATTGCTGCAGCATCCAAAGCAGTCTTTAACGTCGGATATCCATCTGGATGCGCCATCTTTAGAATTACTTTGTTGTTGTGATCTGCATTCTCTGGCGTTACGTTAAGAACCGTGCCAAGAACATAGTTAGCCATATCTAACAAGTATTCTTTATTGGCATAATTCGCCCCTATTTCGTAGGGCCTTCTTATTTCAGGTGGTAAAATTTTTGTCGTGTCCCTCACCAGGACATATCCAAAAATAATCATCCCACCAAAAATAATCACCGCAAGAATCAAGCTCATTAGCTTGTGGAAGCGTATCTGTGACAATAGAGCGCTTCTCTCATTGTTTGCGTTATCAGGTGTCATTTTTCAACCATTCATTTCACGTATATGTGACCCTGGCAATTCTTTTGGCTGCGGAAAACCAGTGAACCAATATAAAAGATGGTTGGCCATGCCTGGATGTTTGCCTGCCTTCAATTTGTTATAGAAGTATGCAAGAGTTATTCCAAAAATAATACCCATTATTGGAAACTCTACAGCCACCCC
>JACCDO011333272.1_pt1 | contig 23737 bp, 20 predicted proteins | sample 7446101 | NCBI WGS metagenome assembly JACCDO01 (sample SAMN15323440, study PRJNA562643) | freshwater metagenome | isolation source: river surface water | place: USA:Blue River Watershed | collected 2017-08-16
GAACGATTCGGGCGACACGAAGCCCTGGAAGCTGGCGAACATCGCGCCGGCCACTCCGCCGAAGGTGGCGCCCATGCCGAAGGCCAGCAGCTTCATGTTGCGGGTGTTGATGCCCATGGCCTTGGCGGCGATCTCGTCCTCGCGGATGGCCATCCAGGCGCGGCCCACGCGCGAGTTCTCCAGCCGGTGGCAGATCAGCACGCTGACCACGACCAGCGCCAGGAACAGGTAGTAGTACAGCGTCACCGACGGCAGCGTGAAGTCGCCGATCTGCAGCGGCTTGCCGAGGTCCACGCCGAACACATGGAAGGCGTCGATCTGGCCGATGCCGCGCGGGCCGTTGGTGATGTTGACCGGGTCCTCGAGGTTGTTCAGGAACACGCGGATGATTTCGCCGAAGCCCAGCGTGACGATGGCCAGGTAGTCGCCGCGCAGCTTCAGCGTTGGCGCGCCGAGCAGGATGCCGAACAGCGCCGCCAGCCCCGCGCCCAGCGGGATGACCAGCCAGATGGGCGAATGCAGCCCGTTGGGAAACGCCGCCTGGAAGGCCTCGAAGTTGCTGCTTAGGTGCGGGCTGGCCATGAGGCCGAACATGTAGGCCCCGACGGCGTAGAACGCCACATAGCCCAGGTCCAGCAGGCCCGCGTAGCCGACGACGATGTTCAGCCCCAGCGCCAGCAGCACATACAGCAGCGCCAGGTCGATGATGCGCACCGGGCCGCTGCCGTAGCGTTGGGCGACCAGCGGCACGAGCAGCAGCCCGATGGCCGCCGCGACGAAGGTGAAGAGTTTCTTGGTGTCCATGTCTTGGCTCCGGTCAGGCGCGATCGGCCACACGCTCGCCGAGCAGGCCCGAGGGGCGCAGCGTCAGCACGAGGATGAGGGCGACGAAGGCGAAGATGTCGGCGTAGTGGCTGCCCAGCACGCCGCCGGTCAGGTCGCCGAGGTAGCCCGCGCCGATGGACTCGATCAGCCCCAGCAGCACACCGCCCAACACGGCGCCGGCCAGGTTGCCGATGCCACCCAGCACGGCGGCCGTGAAGGCCTTGAGCCCGGGCATGAAGCCCATGCTGTGCTGCACGGTGCCGAAGTTCGCGGCCCACATCAGCCCCGCCACGGCGGCCAGCGCGGCGCCGATGACGAAGGTGGTGGAGATGATGAAGTCGGGCTTCACGCCCATCAGGCCGGCCACGCGCGGGTTCTCCGCCGTGGCCCGCATCGCGCGGCCCAGTTTGGTGTAGTTCACGAGGTACATCAGCGCCGACAGGATGACGACGGTGAGCCCGAGGATCAGGCACTGCGTGACGGTGATGACCGGCCCACCCAGGTCGATGGGGTCGGTCGGCAGCAGCAGCGGGAACGGCTTGGGGTTGGGCTTCCAGATCATCTGCGCCAGCACCTTGAGCAGCAGCGACATGCCCATCGCCGTGATCAGCGGGGCCAGGCGCGGTGCGTTGCGCAGCGGCCGATAGGCCACCTTCTCGACGGTGAAGTTCAACACCGCGCACACGACGATCGCGGCCACGAGGCCGATCAACATCATGGCCCAGCCCGGCAGGCCCGAGTCGGCCAGGGCGGTGACCAGCGTCCAGCTGACCATGGCGCCGACCATCAGGATCTCGCCGTGCGCGAAGTTGATGAGGTTGATGATGCCGTACACCATCGTGTAGCCCAGCGCGACGAGGGCGTACATCGCCCCCAGCACGAGGCCGTTGATGATCTGCTGGATGAGCGTCTCAATGTCCATAAGAGGCCTTGCGAATTTGAAGGGCGCAGCATGCGCCCATCGACCCGGGACAAAGTGCAACCCTCATGCCAAGCGCGGCGTTTCAAGGGTATTCACCGAGCGTCGGCGCGGGTCCGGCGTTTGATCCATCCCACGAAGCGCGTCCGGGTCGAATCGCAGGAGTTTCCACGCGCGACGACTGAGCGGAAATCCGCACAAACCGCACGCGCAGCGGGCGGTTCTTCGCCAGCCCGCAAAAAACCCTCGCGCAGACGGCCGCGCCGGACTGGCGATGGGCACACTACGAGGCCGTTTCGCCATGCCCGTGCCCGACTCCTTTCGCCCTCGCGTGCTGCGCCTGCTGCGGCCGCTGAGCCGCCCCGGCTTCCATCTGTTCCTGACCGGCTTGCTGATGGTGCTCGGCTTCGTGCTCGCGCACCGCTTGAGTGAACGCGCCGGTCGCGACGAGCTGTCTGCGCTGAGCACCGAGCGGCTGGGCCTGTACGCCGCCAACCTCGCCGCCGAACTGGGCCGCCATGCGTCACTGCCCAGCCTGCTGGCCATCGACCCGACGCTGCAGGCGCTGATGCTGGCGCCGCAGGACGCCGAACGGCGCCGCGCCGCGAGCCAGACGCTCGCGCGCGTCAACGTGCGGGCCGGCACGCAGCAGATCTTCGTCGCCGATGCGAGGGGCCAGGTCTTGTCCGCCAGCGAGGCATTGACCCCGCCGGCCCGGCTCAACGAGGCGATGGCCCAGGGCCGCACCCACTTCTTCGCGGCCGACCCGACGACCGGCAGCACCGACTTCTACCTGTTGCACGCGCTGCCGCAGCCGGGCGCGGCAGCGGCCGTCATCGTCGTGCGCTTCAACCTCGCGCCGCTGGAGGCCACCTGGGTCGACCTGGGCCTGCGATCGCAGGGCGAGCGCATCCTCTGCGCCGACGACCAGGACGTCGTCATCATGAGTTCGGTGCAGGCCTGGAAGTACGCCGCGCTGGGCCATGCCGATCCCTCGCGCCGCCAGGCCCTGCAGGCCAGCGCCCGCTACCCCCAGCCCATCGGCCCCGACCTCGCCCTGCCGGCCTCGCTGGAGGTGCACCAGGGCCAGCAGGTGCAGCTGCCCCTGCCCGGCGCGCGCTCCACGCAACCGATGCTGGCGCAGCAGTTCCAGCTGGTGCCGCTGGGGCTCAAGCTCGTGGCGCTGTCGGACCTCAGCGAGGTGCGACAGCGCGCCCAGCTCGCGGCCTGGGGCGGGGCGGCCTTCGGCGCCAGCATCGGCCTGCTGGCGCTGCACCTGTCTTCACGGCGGCGCGCGCTGCGCCAGCTGACGCAGGCCCAGGCCGACCTGCGCCAGACCCACGCCCGGCTGGAGCAGCTGGTGGACAGCCGCACCGCCGAGCTGCGCCAGACGAACGAAGCGCTGAAGACCCAGATCGCCCAGCGCCTGCAGACCGAAGGCGAACTGCTGCAGGCCAGCAAGCTCGCGGTGCTGGGGCAGATGTCGGCCGGCCTGTCGCACGAGGTCAACCAACCACTGACGGCGCTGCGCGCCCTCGCGCGCAATTCCGTGCGGCTGCTCGAAGGCGGCCGGTACGACGCGGTCGCCACCAACCTGCAGCTGATGGACGACATGGTGGAGCGCATGGGCCGCATCACCCGCCAGCTCAAGAGCTTCGCGCGCCGCGCCGACGAGCAGCTGGCCGGCGACATCCCACTGCTGGCCAGCGTGCGCAACGCGCTGCTGCTGCTGGAACACCGCACGCGTGCGCTGGGCCTGCAGGCCGACGTCGACGTGCCCGCCGGCCTGCGCGTGCGCGCCGAGGCAAACCGGCTGGAGCAGGTGCTCGTGAATCTGCTGGGGAACGCCATGGATGCGCTGGACGCACAGGGCCCGCTGCACGCGCCGACCACGCCGCAGCCCCGCCCCCTGCGCGAGTTGCGTGTGCGGGCCACCGCACTCGATGGCGGGCGGCGTGTGCTCGTGCAGGTGCAGGACAGCGGTGGCGGCATGACAGACGCCGACCTCGCCCATCTGTTCGAGCCCTTCTTCACCACCAAGCCGGCCGGCGAAGGGCTGGGCCTGGGGCTGGTCATCTCCGCCAAGATCGTGCGCGAGTTTGGCGGCACACTGCGCGCCGAGCGCCTGCCGCAAGGCATGAGTTTCGAGTTCGACCTTGCCGTCGAAACCTGGGAAGCCGCACGGGAGTCTGACGATGTTTGAGGGCTACAAGGTCGTGTTCGTCGAAGACGACCTGGCGGTGCGCGTGAGCCTCACGCAGACGCTGGAGCTGGAGGGCCTGGCCGTCGTGCCCTGCCGCAGCGCGGAGGAAGCCCTGCCGCATCTGCAGCCCGGCGCGCCGGTGGTGCTGATCACCGACGTGCGGCTGCCGGGCATGGATGGCCGCGCGCTGCTGGCCCATGTGCAGGCGACCGACTCCAGCATCCCGACGGTGCTGATCACCGCTCACGGCGACGTGGCGATGGCGGTGCAGGCCATGCGAGCGGGCGCCTACGACTTCATCGAAAAGCCCTTCGCGCCGGAGCGGCTCGTGGACGTCGCCCGCCGCGCGCTGGACCTGCGCACGCTGCGCCACTCGGCCGACGAGCTGCGCGCGCAGCTGCACAGCGCCAGCGGCATCGAAGCCGCGCTGCTGGGCCAGTCGCCGGCCATGCAGCAGCTGCGCCGCCAGGTGCTGAACCTCGCCGGCACCTCGGCCGATGTGCTCATCGTCGGCGAGACGGGCACCGGCAAGGACCTCGTCGCGCGCTGCCTGCACGACCAGAGCCCGCGCCGCGACCGCCACTTCGTCGCCATCAATTGCGGCGGCCTGCCCGAGGCGCTGTTCGAGAGCGAGCTGTTCGGCCATGAGCCCGGTTCGTTCACGAGTGCGGCCAAGCGGCGCATCGGCAAGATCGAGCATGCCAACGGCGGCACGCTGCTGCTCGACGAGATCGAGACCATGCCCATTGCGCTGCAGATCAAGCTGCTGCGCGTGCTGCAGGAGCGCCGTGTCGAGCGCCTGGGCTCCAACGACGAGGTGCCCGTCAACCTGCGCTTCATCGCCGCGAGCAAGTCGGACCTGAAGGAGCAGTCGGCCAAGGGCGAGTTCCGCAGCGACCTCTACTACCGCCTGAACATCGCCACGCTCACGCTGCCGCCACTGCGCGAACGGCGCGAGGACATCCCGCTGTTGTTCGAGCACTTCGTCGCCCAGGCCTGCGTGCGCTACGAGCGCGCGTCGCCCGAGCTGACGCCGGAGAAGCTGCGCGAGCTGATGGCCCACGACTGGCCCGGCAACGTGCGCGAGATCCGCAACGCCGCCGACCGTTTCGTGCTGGCGCTGGACGACCTGGACGCCCAGGCCGCGCTGCAGGCCGTGCCGGCCCTGAACCTCGCGCGGCAGATGGACCTCGTCGAGAAGACGCTGATCGAGCAGGCGCTGCGGCGCTGCCACGGCAAGATCGCTGCCGCCATGGAGCTGCTGGGCACGCCGCGCAAGACGCTGTATGACAAGCTGCACCGGCACGGGATTCAGCTGGATGACTTTCGCTAGCGATAGCGCTCCGGGTCCGACGAATCCGTCGGACTGGCAATGACGCGCCGGAATGCCGCGCTCATGGGCAGGCGGAGATTGAGTCCCTGAGACGGCAGCGGCTGCTCGAACCAGCGGCGGTAGATCGCGTGGATCTCGCCGCTGCGGTAGAGCCCGGCCAGCACGCCGTCCACCAGCGCCTTGAACTGCGGGTCGCCCCGGCGCAGGCCGATGGCATAGGGCTCCACGGTCAGCGCGGTGTCCGAGATGCGGTAGTCGTCCGCCCCCGGGCCCAGCTGCGCCAGGAAGGCGCGCAGCAGCACGTCGTCCATCAGGAAGGCCGAGGCCCGGCCGCTGCGCAGCAGCTGAAAGCCTTCCGGGTCGTCGACGCCGCCGAGGATGCGGATGTCCAGCGCCTGCTGCTCGTTGACCTTGGCGAGATGCTGGATGCTGGTGGTGCCGATGGTCGACGCCACGGGTTGGCCGCGCAGGTCGGCCAGCGCCTGCACCGCATGCTCGGCGGCCCGCGTCATAAGCCGGGTTTCCGCCACGAAGATGGTCAGCGAGAAAGCCTGCTGGCGCGCGCGCTCCGCCGTGTTCGTCGTGATGCCGCATTCCAGGTCCAGCGTGCCGTTGATGACCAGCGGCATGCGCGTGGCCGACGCCACCTCGACGCGGCGCACCTCCAGCGCCGGCAACTGCAGCTTCTGGCGCACGGCAGCCACGATGCGGTCGCACAGCTCCACGGTGTAGCCGGTGGGGCGCAGCTGCGCATCGAGATACGAGAACGGCAGCGAGGCCGGCCGGTAGCCAATGACGATGACGCCGGTGTCGCGCACGCGCGTGAGCGTCGGGCCATCGGCCGCGTGGGCGGCCACGACGGCAGCACCCGCCGCTATGCCGGCCAGCAGGCCGCGCAGCCATCGCCATGTCGTCACCCTCACGTCGCGCCAAGTCATCGGGTCTCACCCAGGCCGAAAGCGCGGCATTGTCCACGCGCGCCAGAACGGGTACCACCCGGCAAGCCTCGTTACTCTGTGTCGACGCTGACACAGAGGGCATACGCCGATGACAAACGGCCGCGCGAAGCTGGCGCCCCCCACAACTCCAAGGTTTGCGCCGCATGACCACCAACGCCCCTTCGACGCCCCGCCCTGCCCGCCGCCAGGCCCTGGGCGCTCTCAGCATGCTGGGCGCGCTGACGCTGCAGGCCTGCGGCGGAGGCAACAATGCGGCGTCCGGCAGCAAGAGCAGCAACGCGCTGCTGCTGGGCTTGAGCCTGTCCAGCGGCAGCCTGTCGCCGGCCTTCGCGAGCGACACCCTGGTCTACGTGGCGGCCGTGCCCAACGCGACGACTGCGCTGACGGTCACACCGACGGCCTCCGACACCGGTGCCACCATCCGTGTGAACGGCAGCGTCGTCGCCAGCGGCGGGAGCAGCAGTGCGCTGCCGCTGAACGTCGGCGGCAACACCGTGTCGCTGGTGGTCACGGCCGCCGATGGCAGCACCAGCCGCACCTACACCGTCGTCGTCACCCGCGCGGCGGCGGCGGCCTCGTCGGACGCCTCGCTGGCCGCGCTCGCGCTGTCGGCGGGCAGCCTGTCGCCGAGCTTCGCGGCGGGCACGCTGTCATACACGGCCGACGTGGCCAACAACGTCGGCATCCTCACACTGACCGCCACGACGAGCAGCGCGTCCGCGACGATGACGGTCGGCGGCGTGACGGTGGCCAGCGGCGCCGCCAGCGGTGCGCTGGCACTGGCGGTGGGCACGACGACGATCAGCATCGTCGTCACCGCGCAGGACGGCAGCACCACGCGCACCTACACGGTGGCCGTCACGCGCGCTGCGGCCTCGGTGTCCAGCGACGCGACCTTGAGCGGGCTGATGCTGTCGGCCGGCACGCTGACGCCCAGCTTCGCGTCGGGCACGGGCAGCTACGCCACGTCCGTCGCGAACGGCGTGGCCTCGCTGACCATCACGCCCACCGCCACCGTCGCGGCATCCACGATCACGGTCAACGGCACGGCCGTGGCCAACGGCAGCAGCTCGGGGGCCATCGCGCTCGCCGTGGGCAGCAACAGCATCACCATCGTCGTCACGGCGCAGGACCGCTCGACCACCCGCACGACGACGCTGACCGTCACACGGGCCGCGGCTACGGTCTCCAGCGATGCCAGCCTGAACGCTCTGACGCTGTCGTCAGGCAGCCTCTCGCCCGCCTTTGCCGCCGCGACGACCAGCTACACGGCCTCGCTGGCCAACACGGTCACGTCCGTCACCGTGACGCCCACGACGGCCAGCAGCGCCGCGACCGTGAAGGTCAACGGCAGCACGGTGGCCAGCGGCAGCGCCTCCGCGTCGGTGGCGTTGTCGGCGGGCAGCACGTCGACCATCTCCATCGTGGTGACCGCGGAGGACGGCGTGACCACGCGCACCTACACGCTGCTGGCCACGCGCGCCAGCGTCGGCACCTGCACGCTGACGCCCACCGAAACCCAAGGCCCCTACCCGCTGCTGGCCATCCTGTCCAACACCGCCATGGTGCGCAGCGACATCCGCGAGGGCAAGACCGGGGTGCCGCTGACCGTCAAGCTGACCATCCTGGACCTGAGCAATGGCTGCACGCCCGTGGCCGGAGCCGCCGTCTACATCTGGCACTGCGACAAGGACGGGCTGTACTCGGGCTACAGCGTGTCCAACAACGCCGGCCAGGCGGGGCTGACCTATCTGCGTGGCATCCAGGTGACGGACAGCAACGGCCTCGTCACGTTCACGACCATCTACCCGGGCTGGTACGCCGGGCGCATCACGCACGTGCACTTCCAGGTCTACCTGAACAACAACCTGAGCGTGACGGCCACGGCCACGTCGCAACTGGCTTTCCCGCAGGCCACGACACAGGCCGTCTACAACACGTCGCTCTACACCAAGGGGCAAAACAACTCGGTCACCAGCTTCGCGGCCGACAACGTGTTCAGCGACGGCACCACCTACCAGATGGCCGGCATCAGCGGCGACGCGACCAGCGGCTACACCGCCGAACTGCAGGTGACGATCGCCTGACGTTCAGGTGCCGGATGCGCCAGCCTCGTCGTCGAGCTGGCGCAGCCAGGCCAGCTTCTCGGCGATCTTGGCCTCCATGCCGCGCGGCACCGGCTCATACCAGCCCTGGCCTTCCAGGCCGTCGGGCAGGTATTGCTCGCCGGCCGCGTAGGCGTTCGGCTCGTCATGCGCATAGCGGTAGGCGCGGCCGTAGCCCAACTCCTTCATCAGCTGGGTCGGCGCGTTGCGCAGGTGCACGGGCACGGGGCGGGAGGTGTCCTGCTTGATGAAGGCCCGGACCTCGTTGAACGCCTTGTAGACGGCGTTGCTCTTGGCCGCCACGGCCAGGTAGACGACGGCCTGGGCCAGCGCCAGTTCGCCCTCGGGCGAGCCGAGGCGCTCGTAGGCCTCGGCGGCGTCCAGCGTCATGCGCAGGGCTCGCGGGTCGGCCAGACCGATGTCTTCGCTGGCCATGCGGATCAGCCGGCGCGAGATGTAGCGGGCGTCGACGCCGCCATCCAGCATGCGCGCGAACCAGTACAGCGCACCGTCGGGGTTGCTGCCGCGGATCGACTTGTGCAGCGCGGAGATGACGTCGTAGAACTGGTCGCCGCCCTTGTCATAGCGGCGCAACTGCTCGCCAAGCGCACGCTCCAGCAGCGCCTCGTCGATCTGGGCGCCCTGGGCCAACGAGGCGGACGTGTCGAAGGCGTTGAGCAGCCGGCGCGCGTCGCCATCGGCGTAGCCGATGAGGCGCTGCGCGGCCTCGGGCGTGGGCTCGGGCACGCCCAGTTCGGCCGCGCCGCGGGCGATGAGCTGGCCCAGTTCCTCGGCGTCCAGACTCTTGAGCACCTGCACCGTGGCGCGTGACAGCAGCGCCGAGTTGACCTCGAAGCTGGGGTTCTCCGTCGTCGCGCCGATGAAGGTGAACAGGCCCGCCTCCACGTGCGGCAGGAAGGCATCCTGCTGCGACTTGTTGAAGCGGTGCACCTCGTCGACGAACACGACCGTGCGCCGGCCCTGCGCCGCGGCGACCTGCGCGCGCTCCACCGCCTCGCGGATCTCCTTCACGCCGCCCAGCACGGCCGAGATGGCGATGAACTGCGCGTCGAAGGCGCCCGCCATCAGCCGCGCCAGCGTCGTCTTGCCCACGCCCGGCGGGCCCCACAGGATCATGCTGTGCAGGCGGCCGGCGTCGAAGGCCACGCGCAGCGGCATGCCAGGGCCCAGCAGATGGCGCTGGCCGATGACGTCGTCCAGCGTGCGCGGCCGCAGCCGCTCGGCCAGCGGGATGCCCGCCTGCGGCGCCGACGGAGCGGCCGCCGGCTGCGGCAGCGGGTCGTCGTCGAACAGCGAACTCACTGCTCGATGAGGTCCGCGCCAGCCGGCAGCTTGAACTGGAAACGCTCGGCCGCGAGCGGCACGTTGGCCTGCACGGCGCTGAAATCCAGCCGCGAGCGCTGGCCGAAGCCGTCGACGATTTCCATCGCCGCCAGGCCTTTCTCGCGGAAGCCCAGCTTGAGCGACTGGATCGTCGACTCGGCCTGCTTCGGGACCGCCTGCACCCAGTCCAGCCCACCCTCGCTCGCCAGCGCCTTCAGCGTGAAGTCACGCTCGAGGTTGGTGCCGGCCAGCAGCGCGGCGGGCGTGGCACCGAGGGCATCGGCCAGCTTGCGCGAGCTGGCCTGGTTGAGGTCGGCGTCGTAGATCCAGACCTTGGCCCCGTCCGCGACGATGACCTGCTCGAAGGGCTTGGCGTAGGCGAAGCGGAACCGGTTGGGCCGCTCGAACTCGAAGGTGCCGGACGACACCTTCTTGCGCTTGCCGTCGGGCGAGGTCACCGTCTGCGTGAAGCCGGCCTTGCCGGTCTTCACATCGCGCGCGAAGTCGCGCAGCGCGTCGACCGCATCGGCCTGAACCGCGGTGGCTGCCGCCAGCAGCGACAGGGAAAGGAGAAATTGCTTCATGGGTCTCGTCACTCGTCCCGCTTGGGAATGATCAGTTCGCGGCTGCCGTTGGAGGCCAGCGCGCCGACGAGGCCGGATTTCTCCATCTGCTCCAGCAGCCGCGCGGCGCGGTTGTAGCCTATGCGCAGATGGCGCTGCACCAGTGAGATCGACGCCTTGCGATGCTGTAGGACGATGGCGACGGCCTGGTCGTACATGGGGTCTTGTTCACCACTGGATTCGCCCGGCGCGGGCGCCTCGCCGTCGACACCGTCGAGCACGCCGCCTTCGAGGATGCCTTCGATGTAGTTGGGCTCGCCCTGCGACTTGATGTACTCCACCACACGGTGCACCTCGTCGTCGCTGACAAAGGCGCCGTGCACGCGGATGGGCAAGCCCGTGCCGGAGGGCATGTAGAGCATGTCGCCCATGCCCAGCAGCGCCTCGGCGCCCATCTGGTCGAGGATGGTGCGGCTGTCGATCTTGGAGCTGACCTGGAAGGACAGGCGCGTCGGGATGTTGGCCTTGATGAGGCCCGTGATGACGTCCACGGACGGCCGCTGCGTGGCCAGGATCAGGTGGATGCCGGCCGCGCGCGCCTTCTGCGCCAGGCGGGCGATCAATTCCTCGATCTTCTTGCCCACCACCATCATCAGGTCCGCCAGCTCGTCGATGACGACAACGATGAACGGCAGGCGCTCCAGCGGCTCGGGCTCTTCCGGCGTCAGGCTGAAGGGATTGGGAATGCTCTGGCCCTGGGCCTTCGCTTCGTCGATCTTCTTGTTGTAGCCGGCCAGGTTGCGCACGCCCAGCTTGGACATGTATTTGTAGCGACGCTCCATCTCGCCAACGCACCAGTTCAGCGCATTGCCGGCCTGCTTCATGTCGGTGACCACCGGCGCGAGCAGATGCGGGATGCCCTCGTACACGCTCATTTCCAGCATCTTGGGGTCGATGAGGATGAGCCGGACGTCGCGGGCCTCGGCCTTGTAGAGCAGGCTGAGAATCATCGCGTTGATGCCCACTGACTTGCCCGAGCCCGTCGTGCCGGCCACGAGGCAGTGCGGCATCTTGGCCAGGTCGGCCACGATGGGCGCGCCGACGATGTCCTTGCCCAGGCCCATGGTCAGCTGGGAGGCGGCGTCAGCATAGACCTGCGAGCCGAGGATCTCGGACAGCCGGATGGTCTGCCGGCGCGCGTTGGGCAGCTCCAGCGCCATGTAGTTCTTGCCGGGAATGGTCTCGACGACGCGGATGGACACCAGGCTCAGCGAGCGGGCCAGGTCCTTGGCCAGCCCGACGATCTGCGAACCCTTCACGCCGGTGGCCGGCTCGATCTCGTAGCGCGTGATGACCGGGCCCGGCGACGCCGCGACAACGTGCACTTCGACGCCGAAGTCGCGCAGCTTCTTCTCGATGAGGCGGCTGGTCATCTCCAGCGACTCGGGCGTCACCGTCTCCTGGCGTGCGGGCGCGGCGTCCAGCAGGTCCACCTGCGGCAGCTTGGCATCGCCCGCGTCGACGAACAGCGTCTGCTGGCGCTCCTTGGCCACACGGGTGGACTGCGGCACCTCCACGATGGGCGGCTCGATGACGAGCGGCACGTCATCGATGCCCAGGTCTCGCTCGAACTGGCGCTCGGCCTCGCGCCCGCCCTCCACCTCCTGCTCGCGCTCCTTCAGCGCCCGCTGACCGGCCTTCTGATCGGCCTTGATCTCGCGCTGCTCGAGGTACTGCTCGCGCAGGTGCTCGATGCGCTCGCCGATGCGCTCGGCCAGATGGCCCCACGAGAAACGCAGCGCCCACGACATGCCCGTCAGCAGCAGCACGATCCAGACAACGCCTGAGCCCGCAAAGCCCAGGCCTTTCATGCCCAGCGGCCCCAGCATGTAACCCAGCATGCCGCCCGCATGGTTGGGCAGGTGGGGCTCGACGGCGTACAGCCGGCTCCATTCCAGGGCGCAGCTGGCGCAAAGCAGCAGCACGACGCCCAGCCACCAACGCGTCCGCTGACTCCAGCGCGGCGCGGGGGCCACGTCATGACGCAACAGGCCGGCCAGGCTGCGCAGCCAGCCCCGCAGCGCCAGCAGCGGCAACCACCAGGCCGAGAACCCGAACATGAAGAGCAGGCCGTCCGAGACGCAAGCGCCGATGCTGCCCACGCGATTGCCGGCGATGGCGCGCTGCCCGCTGGTGCTGAAGGCCGGGTCTCGCAGGTCATGCGTGGCCATGGCCAGCACGAGCAGCGCCAGCAGCAAGGCCGTCAGCGCCAGCCACAACGGCGTGCGCAGCAGCCGCGACGCCGCAGACGGCGGGGGCACATCGCGCTTGGGCGCCTGTCGGCGCGAAGGCTTGGCGGGCGCGGCGGGTTCGCCAGCGGGCTCGTCGCCGCCAAGCAGGGAACCGAGGGGAAAACTCATCCCCGCATTGTCGCCGTCAATCGTGGGTCAGGCGTTCCTTGATGACCACCGATCCGTTCTCAAGCGTTTCGATGACGCCGCGCTCCTCCAGGTCCTTCATGACCCGGCTGACCATCTCGCGCGACGCCCCCACGACCTTGGCCATGTCCTGGCGCGACACCTTGCCGCGGATGATCTTGATGCCCTTCTCGTCCTCGGCCATCTCCAGCAGCGTGCGCGCCACGCGGCCATAGACGTCCAGCAGCGCCAGCGACTCGATCTGGCGGTCGGCGTTGCGCAGGCGCGCGACGAGGCCACGCAGGATGCCGTAAGACAGGCTGCTGCTCTCGGGGAGGCAGCGAGCGAACTCCAGCCGCCCCAGCACGAGCATGTCGGTCTGCACTTCCGCCCGCACGGTGGCCGAATGCGGCTCGTTGTCGATCAGGCTCATCTCGCCGACGTAATCCCCCGACTGCAGGACAGCCAGGATGACCTCCCGGCCGCGCTGGTCGGCCGTCAGCACGCGGGCACGACCGTTTAACAGAATGAAAAGGGCGTTGGATTTTGTGCCCTGCTCGACGATCAGCTCACCACGCTTGAATCGCCGCTTGACGACGCTATCTGCAATCGACTGGGCCTGATCGGTGGTCAACATCGAAAACAACGGAACCCGGCGGATCAGATCGAGGTTGGAAATCATCGCCATATGAAGTCTCCAGGTTTGAGCCCACAGGCCAACTCATAAATGCGCCTGCCTAGAATCACGTGCATTGTGCACACGCGGCGGGCCTCGCTACCCCAGTTAAGCCTGGATTTCACCCCTAAAAGGGCCTTGCGATACGCCGCACCCTCCTCAATTTGCCCACCATGACTGCCAACACCCAACACCACGGCCTGCTCATCCTCGGGTCCGGCCCTGCCGGCTACACCGCCGCCATCTACGCCGCTCGCGCCAATCTCAAGCCGACGCTGCTGACGGGCATGGCGCAAGGGGGTCAACTCATGACCACCACCGAGGTCGACAACTGGCCCGCAGACGTGATGGGCGTGCAGGGCCCGGAGCTGATGCAGCGCTTCCAGGAGCATGCCGAGCGCTTCAACACGCAGATCGTGTTCGACCACATCAACAAGGTCGACTTCTCCAAGCGCCCCTTCACGCTTTTCGGCGACAGCGGCACCTACACCTGCGATGCGCTCATCATCGCCACCGGCGCGTCGGCCAAGTACCTGGGCCTGGAGTCCGAGCAGTCGTTCATGGGCCGCGGCGTCAGCGCCTGCGCCACCTGCGACGGCTTCTTCTACCGCGGCCAGGAAGTCTGCGTCGTGGGCGGCGGCAACACCGCCGTCGAAGAAGCGCTGTACCTGTCCAACATCGCCAACAAGGTGCACCTCATCCACCGCCGCGACAAGTTCCGCGCGGAGCCCATCCTGATCGACAAGCTCATGGAGAAGGTCGCCGCCGGCAAGATCGAGCTGCACCTCTTCCAGCAGCTCGACGAGGTGCTGGGCAATGAAGCGGGCGTCAATGGCGTTCGCACGGTCAATGTGCAGGATGGCAGCAAGGTCGACATCCCCGTGCATGGCTGCTTCATCGCCATCGGCCACCAGCCCAATACCGAGATCTTCCTGGGTCAGATCGAGACCAAGGACGGCTACATCGTCACCCGCAGCGGCCTGAACGGCTTCGCCACGATGACCAGCGTGCCCGGCGTCTTTGCAGCGGGCGACGTGCAGGACCATGTGTACCGCCAAGCCATCACCAGCGCGGGCACGGGCTGCATGGCCGCGCTCGACGCGCAGCGCTTCCTGGAGCAGGAGCACGGCTGAACGGCCGGCGGCGCGGCTTTCAACGCCGCGCAATTACCGCTATACTCGCGGGCTTGCCTGCCGGATGGACCGCATCGGGCCATCGCTTGATGGCCGGATTTAGCAGGCATAAGCGGTCAAAGGGCTGCCCGAATCGTTTTGGGCGGCTGGTCAAACGTCAGAGTGGAGAAGCGTCATGGCACGCGTCTGTCAAGTCACGGGCAAGAAGCCCATGGTCGGGAACAATGTTTCCCACGCCAACAACAAAACCAAGCGCCGGTTCCTGCCGAACCTGCAATACCGCCGTTTCTGGGTGGAATCCGAAAACCGCTGGGTGCGCCTGCGCATCACGAACGCCGCTCTGCGCCTGATCGACAAGGTCGGTATCGACCAGGTCGTCGCCGACCTGCGTGCCAAGGGCGAGCTGTAAAGCGCGCCGTTCACTGACCTACTGAAGGAACACGACCATGGCATCCAAAGGCGGCCGCGAAAAGATCAAGCTGGAGTCCACCGCGGGCACCGGCCACTTCTACACGACGAACAAGAACAAGAAGACCACGCCCGAAAAGCTGGAATTCATGAAGTTCGATCCCAAGGCACGCAAGCACGTGCTGTACAAGGAAATCAAGCTGAAGTGACACCTGGCGGCGCATGCCGCCACGGGCGATCAGCCAAGAAAAACCCGCCTCGCGGCAACGCAGGCGGGTTTTTTACTTCTGGCCGGCGAAACCGCCGGCCAGGCGGGCCTCAGTGCGATGCAACCGACGCGGTATCGGTCCGGAATTCAGTCTGGAACCAGTGGTCGATCATGCGCTTTTCATAGCGCAGCGTGTCGGAACTGAAGTAATTGTTGAAGCCGCTCTGGTAGTTCATGTCGCGCAGCACCGCCTTGCCCTGGCGCACGACCTTGCCGTCCTCGCGCACTTCATAGTTCAACCAGATCGTCGGCAGCGTCACGGTGCGCATCACGCGCACCCAGGTCGTGCTGCGACCGATCGGCTCCACCTGCCCCGCGAGATCGACATCGGTCACGTCGATACGCACATCCTTGCCAGGCAGGTACTTCTGCGCCTGAACCACCAGGTGCTTCTCGATGTCCTTCAGCACATCTTCGTCACGAAAGCCGCTGTTGTCCTTGATATCGACAAAGCTCTCCGGCTTGATGAAGTTCACCTGCACGTCCGCACGTGCGGCGCCTATGGCGGCCAGCAGGCCCAGGGCGATCCAGCGGTATTTCATGGCATGCCTCCTGAATGAAAGACGGCGTCGACAAAGTTTAGGCCAGACGTAAAAAAAGGCGCCCGGCAGGGGCGCCCTTTACTCCGGGAAACGGAATGCCGCTCAGGCGTGAGCCGAGCGCAGCCGCATCGAGAACGCGCGAAGCTCGGCGATGCCGCTTTCTTCGGCGCGACGGCACCAGGCCTGCAAATCGGCCACCAACTGCTCGGCAGACACGTTGGTACGCGTCCACAGCTGGCGCAGCTCTTCGCGCATGGTCACCAGCTTGTCGATGGCCGGGCTGGCCGCACGCGCATTGGCCAGTTCGCCATGCACGTCGACGGGGATGCGATCCTCGTCACGATGCAGCCAACGGGCAGCCAGCTTGAACTGGGCAAAGCGCTCCGTGTGACGGCCGCCCTCTGCCTTGATCTTTTCCAGCTCGGCAGAGCAGGCCGCCTTCAGGTCACGGGCGTAGCTGGCCATGACTTCGTAGCGGTTGGCGATCAGCGCCTCCAGCGTGCGCGCATCGGCCGGCTTGATCTCGCCCAGACTCAAGCGAGGCGCGGTCTTGCGCACCTTGGCCCAGCCCAGCATCTCCAGGCCACGGATATAGACCCAGCCGATGTCGAACTCGTAGGGCTTGACGGAGAACTTCGCCGACGTCGGGTAGGTGTGATGGTTGTTGTGCAGCTCTTCGCCGCCAATGATCAGGGTCCAGGGGATCAGGTTGGTCGAGGCATCGGGCGCCTCGAAATTGCGATAGCCCCAGTAGTGGCCAATGCCGTTGACGACGCCCGCCGCCCAGAACGGGATCCAGGCCATCTGGATGGCCCAGATCGTGGCGCCGATGGCGCCAAACAGCGTGACGTTGATGATGAACATCAACAGAATGCCCTTCGCGCTGTGCTTGAGGTAGACATTGCGCTCCACCCAGTCGTTCGGCGTGCCATGGCTGTACTTGGCAATGGTCTCGGCGTTCTTGGCCTCGGCGCGGTAGAGCTCGGCGCCCTCCGCCATCACCTTCTTCAGGCCGCGCGTTTGCGGGCTGTGCGGGTCTTCCTCGGTCTCGCACTTGGCGTGGTGCTTGCGGTGGATGGCCACCCACTCGCGGGTGACCATGCCGGTCGTCATCCACAGCCAGAAACGGAAGAAATGCGACGGGATGGGCCCCAGGTCCAGCGCGCGGTGAGCCTGTGAGCGATGCAGGAAGATCGTGACCGAAGCGATCGTGATATGAGTCACGATCAGCGTGTAGATCACCAATTGCCAGGCGCTGAAGCCGACCAACCCGTCAGAGAGCCAGTTCAACAGCGCGTTGAGAAAGTCGTTCATGCGTCCAGGACCTCACCCTCGAAGGGGCATGCAAAGGAACTTCAATTGTAGGGGCGCGCCCCCAAAAACAAGGGACATGGCCGCGCGCAAACGTGCAAGCACGTGTGATGCGACGCGGTTCCTTGATGCGGATCAATCCGCCCGCTCCCAGGCCACGGCGAAGAAGCCGTCCGTCGCGTGCCGGTGCGGCCACAGCCGCAGCGCGCCGTTGTCGACGAGGGCCTCGGCGCCGTCCACCTGCGCCTTGGTGAGCGCTTCGGCGGCGTCCAGGCGCTTGAACGCCGGGTGCGCAGCCGAGAATTCGTCGGCAATGACCTCGTTCTCCGCCTCCAGCAAGCTGCAGGTCGCATAGACCAGCCGCCCGCCCGGCTTCACGAGGCGCGCCGCACTCGCCAGGATGGCGCGCTGCTTGGCCTGCAGCTCGGCCACGGCCTGCGGCGACTGGCGCCATTTCAGGTCCGGGTTGCGCCGCAGCGTGCCGAGACCCGAGCACGGCGCATCGACCAGCACCCGGTCGATCTTGCCGGCCAGACGCTTGATGCGGTCGTCCCGCTCATGCGCGATCTGCGCCGGGTAGACGTTGGACAGCCCGCTGCGCGCCAGCCGCGGCTTGAGGGCGTCGAGCCGGTGGCCGGAGACGTCGAACGCATACAGCCGCCCGGTGTTGCGCATGGCCGCACCCAGCGCCAGCGTCTTGCCACCCGCGCCGGCGCAGAAGTCGACCACCATCTCGCCGCGCTTGGGCGCGAGCAACAACGCCAGCAGCTGGCTGCCCTCGTCCTGCACCTCGACGCCGCCCTGGGTGAACAGCTCGAGCTTGTTCAGCGCCGGCTTGCCCTGGATGCGCAGGCCGATCGGCGAGTACGGCGTGGGCACCGCGTCGATGCCCGCCGCCGTCAATTGCGCCTGCGCCTCCTCGCGCTTGAGCTTGAGCGTGTTGACGCGCAGGTCCAGCGGGGCCGCCTCGTTCAGCGTGGCTGCCAGCCGCCAGAACTCGCCCTCGCCCAGCTTCGCCAGCAGCGGCTCGGCCAGCCAGTCGGGCAAGTTGTGGCGCAGCCGCGGCTGCAGGCTGTCCGGCGAGATCGCCTGCACCTGCGCCAGCCACTGCTTTTCCACCGGGCTGAGCGCGGCGCCGAGGAAACTGTCGCTGCCGCGCCAGGCGAGGATGGCCAGGCGCCGCGGCATCGGGCCGCTGCCGCTCTGGGCCAGGTTCTGGAACTTCAGCCGCTCACGCAGCAGCGCATAGACGGTTTCGGCCAGGCTGGCGCGTTCGCGCTGGCCGAGGTTCTTGTGTTGACGGAAGAAGGCCGAAACGGTGGCGTCGGCGGGCGCGTCGAGCTTGTTGACGGCGGACACCAGTTCCGCGCAGAGCTCCAGCAGGGCATTAGGATGCATCGCCGCATTATCCCAAGGCGCCCCGCCCACCTCGCATGAATCTGCTGACGCAGCTGCGCCTGCGCCCCCGGCTGCTGACCGCCCTGCTCGTGGGCATCGCGATGGCCAGCGCCTGGCCCGGCCCGCTGTCCGTCGTCACCCGCGCGCTGCTGGGCTGGAACCTGGTGATCTGGATCTACCTGCCGCTGGTGCTGTGGATGATGCTCGGGCGCGGCGACCGCATCGACGTGCAGCAGCGGGCGCGCGACCTGGCCGAAGGCATTCCCGCCATGCTGTTGCTGGCCGTGCTCGGGGCGCTGGCGAGCATGGCCGCCATCACGCTGGAGCTGCAAGCGGCCAAGGAGTCGCACGACACCCGCTATGTCGCGCTCGCACTGGCCACGGTGGCCGGCTCCTGGCTGCTGCTGCCGGTCGAGTTCGGCCTGGCCTACGCCAGCCTCTACCACCGGCGCGGCCAGAAGACGCACGGGCTGGAGTTCCCCGGCGACGACGGGCCGCCCGACTACGGCGACTTCCTGTACTTCTCGATCACGGTGGCCGCCACGTCGCAGACCTCCGACATCACCGTGAGCTCACGCTCCATGCGCCGCCTCGTGCTGCTGCAGGCGCTGCTGTCCTTCGTGTTCAACACCGGCGTGCTGGCCCTGTCGATCAACATCCTCGCCGGCCTGATCAGCTGACGAACAGCTGCTGCGGTGCGCCGTCGCGGTGGCGCACCACCTCGCCCTCCCACACCAGCGCGCCTTCGACGAACCAGCGCACCGACTGCGGATAGATGCGGTGCTCGGCTCCCAGCACACGGGCCCCGAGCGCCTTGGCGTCGTCGCCCGGCAGCACGGGCACGGCGGCCTGCATGACGATGGCGCCGTGGTCGAGCTCGGCCGTCACGAAGTGCACCGTCACGCCGGCCAGCTTGCAGCCCATCTCGATCGCGCGCTCGTGCGTGTGCAGCCCCGTGAAGGCCGGCAGCAGCGACGGATGGATGTTGAGCATGCGGCGCGCATAGCGGGCCGTGAAGCCCGGCGTGAGGATGCGCATGAAGCCGGCAAGCACGACCAGGTCCGGCGCGAAGCCGTCGATGGCCTGCGCCAGCGCCGCATCGAACGCCTCGCGGCTGTCGAACGCCTTGTGATCGACGACCGCCGTGGCGATGCCATGCTGCGCCGCGAACGCCAGGCCGGCCGCGTCGGGCCGGTTGCTGATGACGGCCGCCACTTCGGCCGGCCAGCCTTCGGCGTTGCAGGCCTTGACGATGGCCTCCATGTTGGAGCCGCGGCCCGAAATCAGAATCACCAGTCGCTTCATCGCCGGGCCGCCCCAGGATGAATAACGCCCTCTCGGGGGGCAGTGGCCACACGAAGCGTGGGCGCGTGGGGGTCATGTGTCATGGGGCGGCAGTGTAGGCCGCCCGCCCCTGACGACTGACGCAGCAAGAGCCATGAACGACAATCCGCGCCCCATGTCGACACCCGCCCTCACCCGCCCGCGCGTGCTCTCGGGCATGCGCCCCACCGGCGCACTGCACCTCGGCCACTTCCATGGCGCCCTCAAGAACTGGGTGCAGCTGCAACACAGCCACGACTGCTTCTTCTTCGTCGCCGACTGGCATGCGCTGACCACGCAGCGCCCCAGCGGCGAAACGCTGTCGCACCATGTCTACGAGATGGTCACCGACTGGCTGGCCGCTGGCGTCGACCCCGAGCGCTGCACGCTCTTCCTGCAAAGCCGCATGCCCGAGCACGCCGAGCTGTTCACGCTGCTGGCCATGTGCACGCCGTCGAGCTGGCTGGCGCGCATGCCGAGCTACAAGGAGCAGATCGCCGCCGACCCCGAGCTGGCCAGCTACGGCTTTCTCGGCTACCCGCTGCTGCAGGCCGCCGACATCCTCATGTACAAGCCCGCCGGTGTGCCGGTGGGCGAAGACCAGGCCGCCCATGTGGAAGTCACCCGCGAGGTCGCGCGGCGCTTCAACCGGCTCTACGCCGCCGAGTCGCCGGTGTTCGTCGAACCGCAAGCGCTGCTGACCGAAACGGCCCGCGTGCCCGGCCTGGACGGGCAGAAGATGAGCAAGAGCCTGGACAACGCCATCGCGATGCGCGATGCGCCCGACACCACGGCCGCCAAGATCCGCACCATGCCCACCGATCCGCAGCGCGTGCGCCGCACCGACGCTGGCGAGCCGGCCCGCTGCCCCGTCTGGCCGCTGCACCAGATCTACAGCGACGCCGCCACGCGCACCGCCTGCGAGACAGGTTGCCGCACGGCAGCCATCGGCTGCCTGGACTGCAAGCAGCCGCTCATCGAGGCCATCCAGCGCGAGCAGGCCCCGTGGCGGGAACGCGCAGCCACGCTGGACCCGCAGCAAGTCAAATGGACGCTGGAGCTCGGCACCGAGCGCGCCCGCGCCGTGGCGCGCAAGACGCTGCGCGAAGTGCGTGCCGCGATGGGACTGGTCGCTTGAGCCGCCTGCACGTCACCGACATCGAGGCCGCCATCAACTGGTGGCGCGAGCGCTCGCCGTCGCCCGACGGCATCACCGCCGCGCGGGAGGTGCGCGCGCTCGCCGAGGCTTACGCGGCGTTCGCCTGGTCGCACGCCACCGAGCTGGACGCCGCCGTGTTGAGCGACGACGCGCTGGACGCCTGGTTCGCGTGGTATTCCACAACGCCGGACTCGCCCTGCATCGCCATCTGCTCCACGGCCCAGGGCGACCCCGTCTGCAAGGGCTGCGGCCGCAGCTTCGATGAAGTGCAGCACTGGCCCAGCCTGGACCCGTTCGAGAAACGCATCGTCTGGCACCGCATCACGCAGGACGGCACCGCCTGGCGGTTCAACCGCTACGCGGAACGGGCCGGCCGATGACGCCGGGCGACCACGGCACTGCCGCCGCATCCACCGCCCGCGGGGCTGGCGCGCCGCGCATCCGCTTCATCGACAGCGTGCGTCGCCTGGTGCCGCAGGCCTGGCCCGTGCTCGTCGGGCAGCTCGCCGTCATGATGTTCAGTACCGTAGACACGCTGGTGATGGGGCGCGTCGGCGCACAGGACCTCGCGGCGCTGGCGGTGGGCGCGGCCGCCTATGTCTCGGTCTTCGTGGGGCTGATGGGCATCGTGTTCGCGGTCGGGCCCATCGCCGGCCGCCAGTACGGCGCCGGCCACCTGCCGGAGTCCGGCCAGACCTTCGTGCAGGCGCAATGGCTGGCGCTGCTGCTGTGCGTGCCGGGCCTGGCGGTGCTGTGCTTCCCCGATCCCCTCATCTGGCTGGCCCAGCTCGACACCGCGCAGGCCGCCAAGGTGCGCGCCTACACGCAGGCCGAAGCACTCGCGCTGCCGGCCGCGCTGCTGTTCGCCGCGTTCCGGGGCTTCTCGACCGCCGTGAGCCGACCCAAGGCCGTCATGGCCATGCAGTTGACCGGCCTGGCCGCCAAGGTGCCGCTGACCCTGCTGCTGGTGTTCGGCTGGGGGCCGATTCCGGCGCTCGGCGTGGCGGGCTGCGGCTATGCCACCGCCATCGCGATGACGTCGCAACTGCTGGCCGCGCAATGGCTGCTGCGGCACGACACGTTCTACCGGCCCTTCAACATCCCGCACCTGTGGCGCACCCGGCCGCACATGGCCGAGCTGTGGCAGCTCGTGAAGCTGGGCCTGCCGATGGGCGGCTCCATCCTCGTGGAGGTGACGGGCTTCACCTTCATGGCCTTCTTTGTCGCGCGGCTCGGGGCCACGCCGGTGGCCGGCCACCAGATCGCCGTCAATCTCGTCGCGATGATGTTCATGACCGCCCTCGCGCTGGCAACGGCCGCCGGCACGCTGGTCGCGCAGCACCTGGGCGCCGGGCAAAAGCGTGAAGCGCGCATCACGGGCCGGCACGCGATGACGCTGGCCTCGCTGGTGGCGGCCGGGCTCGGCGCCATCGTCGCACTGGCTCGCGAGCCCATCGTCGCGCTCTACACCGACAACCCCGAGGCAGCCGCTGCGGCGCTGCCGCTGCTGGTCTGGGTATGGTTCTTCCACCTCGGCGACGCCTTGCAGACCGTCGCGGCCTATGTGCTGCGCGCCTACCAGGTGGCCACACTGCCCATGGTCATCTATGTCGTGGCGCTATGGGGCGTGGGCATCGGCGGTGGCTATGCCCTCGCCTTCGGCCCTCACGCGGGCGGCGCGGAGGGCTTCTGGCAGGCGGCCACGGCCGGGCTGCTGACCGCCGCGCTGCTGCTGAGCCTGCTGTTGCGGCAGGTCTTCAACGAGAACCGGCAGGCCGCGACACCGGCAGGAAGAGGATGAAACGGCTGCCGCCGCCATCGCGCGGCAGGCAGCGCACATTGCCGCCGTGCCGCTCGGCGATCTGCTTGACGAGGCTCAGACCCAGGCCCACGCCGCCAGCGATCTCCGCATGGCCGGGCAGGCGGTAGAAGGGCTCGAAGATCCGTTCCCGCAGTTCGTCCGGCACGCCAGGCCCGCGGTCGGCCACGACGAACTCGAAGCCGCCCGGCACCGTCTGCAGGGACAGCGTCACCTCGGGGCCGCCATAGCGCCGCGCGTTGTCCAGCAGGTTGCGCAGCGCGCGGCGCAGCAGGCGCTCCTGCCCTTCGACGCGCGCGGAATCCGTCTCGGGCTCGAAGCTGACCTCGGCATGGGCCGCCTCCTCAGCGCCCAGGGCCAGCAGTTCGACCACACTGGTGTCGCCCACCGAACTGCCGGCCTCCAGGCGGCTGGCCAGCAGCACCTCTTCGACGAGCGCATCCAGCTCGCCGATGTTGACGTCGATCTCGCGGCTCAGGCGCTCGCGCTGCGCGGGGGCCGCATCGTCCAGCATCGCAAACGCCATCTTCAAGCGGGCCAGCGGCGAGCGGAGCTCGTGGCTGGCATTGGCCAGCAGCGTCTGGTGCGAGCGCAACAGCGTCTCGATGCGCTCGGCGGCCTGGTTGAAGCTCGTCGCCACGGCAGCCACTTCGTCGCGGCCGCTGTCATCCACCCGGTGGTGCAACTGGCCAGAGCCGAATTTCTCCACGCCGCGCTTGAGCACCTCCAGCCGCCGCGTGAGCCGCCGCACGACGGGATAGGCCCCAGCCGCCACGCCGACGAACAGCAGCAACATGACGACGGCCAGCGTCGACACCGCCGGCGCACCGGGCGACACGGGGCGGTGCATCCACGGGCCATTCCAAGGCCCATCTTCCTGACGCGCGCGCGCATCCGGCGCCGCCAGGGGCACCACCACCGGGCCCTCACCGCGGCCGAACGGCGGGCGCCCCTCCGGGCCGGACAGCGGCGCCCCCGCCCCCTGCGGCCCGTTGGGTGGGCGCACGCTGCGCACCGTCTCCAGGCTGCGGC
>JACCDO010896915.1_pt1 | contig 23732 bp, 32 predicted proteins | sample 7446101 | NCBI WGS metagenome assembly JACCDO01 (sample SAMN15323440, study PRJNA562643) | freshwater metagenome | isolation source: river surface water | place: USA:Blue River Watershed | collected 2017-08-16
ACCTTAACTGGTTGATGTTTGTCAACCAGAGTGCAGAGAGAAGCCCAACGCTTGCCATAGTTAACAGGGCATTCACCATCTACAAAATACAAATACGGAATTACATCCCAAACAGTAGCACAAACCTTTTCAGCTTCAGCTTGAGAGATTGTACCCTTGTTTGCTTTATTCAAAATACCATTACCAGTTTGACGATCGAGAATCTTACCATCTTGCTTAACAAGCAACTCACCATCAAACACACAATCAACATCACCTGCCAACTTTACAAAGTCAGCGTCAAGGTTTCCTAGCAGTTGAATTTCTTTGCCATTGCGAGAGCGATACTCCACCTTGCCATCCCGAACGATTGCGTTGAACCGCATACCATCCATTTTGGTTTGAACCATTGCTGGGAACTTTACCTTGTCCACCAGCTTTTGCTCGAACTGGCTGCACAACATTACTGGATATTCTTTCAGCAAGCCAGTCCATACTGCGTTTGCCGTAGATACTGCTACCCCACATTTTAAATCCTTTTCAATAATACGTTCAATTACTTTAGCATCATCTGGTTCAAGAGCACAGAGAATATTCCTTAGGAACTCAATTGCTGCATTGCCAGTGACATCACGATTCGATAACGAATACAATTGCTCAAGTGCCCAACCAAGAGTCATTGTGTTATACTTTTCAGTATCACGAGTGTAAGCTGGGATTTTACGAATATAGAACTGAGTAAATGGGTCAAGTGCTAGACGGACAACCTCGCGAAGAAGTTCGTTGTTACGATTGGCTTCAAGCTGTTCAATTTTAAAATTACGAGAACTGTTCGCAGCAAGACTCTCAAAAAACTTATTCAAATTCATTCTATATCCTTAATATTCTTTTGCATCACTTCAAACTTACGATAACGTGTATCAATACGGATCGGTTTCTTAAACATCATAAAATCTTTTGGATTATTAAATTTGAAGTAACCATAAATCTTACTTTTACTATCTGACATCAAATAGGTATGATTTGGTTGTTTGGCTACCTCTTTCCAAACAGTAGTTTCTCTTGCTAGAATCATGCGAACTCCGCATTCAAATCTGAGTAATCAATTTCTGGCTCACGATGAGTAATTTCACCCTCGTAATCTAGTTGGCTTTTTTCAAACCAGCTAAGATAATCGTCACCCTCAACGTTGTAACCGATAATGCTAGTTTGGAAATATTCGTTGTTACATTCAATCTGGTCACGAACCATATCAACAACAACTTGGTGATCAACGTTTGACGGAACGTTGGTGATTTTGTATTCTGAACCACCCTTGGCTTTCCAATAGAAAGTCCCATCAAAACCTTGGTGGGCAGCATAGTTCTCATAGTCTTGAGTAGCAATCACAATCATCATAATCAATCACCTTTCTTTACTGTATAAGAATATTATACGTGATTTTACAATAAAAGTCAAGCACTTTCTTCCATGAAAAAACCAGCCCGAAGGCTGGTCTAGAGGGGGTTTGCAGGGTTATTTTAGCCCTGCAAGTACACCTGCGGATACTACTTCAATTCCAGAGCCGAAGATTCGGTTATATTCATTAACCATTTTCTGGTCTGGTTCTCCCTCTGATGCAATTGCATTCTTGTAAAGGTTTACATTACCCTCAACGTATGGCATGTATGGTGCGATACCAACACCCATCTGCCCACTTTGCGTTGGTTGTAACATAATAGTTGCTGGATTTTTTAATTCAAAGTGATCAGCAAATACATTAAATACTTCAGAGATAATCTCTTCGCCATTGATCATTTTAAACACTTTTACTTTATTCATATTATTCCTCAATTGCTAATTGGTCTATAAATTTTGCTGCTTCATCATGATGGTCAAAGTGTTTAACAATTATTTGTTCAGTGGCATAATAGTTTTGAGCAACTAACAAAACATGTTTAGTTTTAAACACAGAAATTTTCATGACCCAATCTCCTCGTCTTACTGTGACGAAGGATATTAGATTAGGTGATACTTTTGCTCTCATCATACAAATATTTAGGGGATCCGAAGATCCCCGTTGTATGATTACTTGCCTTTTGGTGTTGGTGGTACTTTACCGTTTACCCAATCCCAATCTTCATCTGTCATTGGAACCCAGTTATTCATTTGCGCTCTCCTCTACGGTGAGATTTCATTTCATGGATTCCTTCCAGAAGTGCAAGGAAAAAGTCTTTACAACCTTTCAGCAGCTTTGTCATATTCATTCTCCTGAAGTAATTGCTTTCCTTTACCTGACTTCACAGGAACTTTCTTTGCTTTCTTTTCTTCTGGGATAAGACGCTCAAGAGCGATCTTTAACATACCATTGAAAATCTCAGCATCTTTAACTTCCACTTGGTCGTTAAGTGCGAAAGTACGAGTGAAAGCACGTGCAGCAATACCCTTAAACAAGAAGTCTTCCTCTTGTTCAGTAGACTGAACATTACCCTTAACAACTAACTTACCACCATCGATCTCGATGTCAATTTCGTTCTGACCAAAGCCAGCAACTGCCATCTCGATAACATAGTGAGTGTCATCAATCTTACGGATATTGTATGGAGGATAGTTAGGGATGTTTTTAGTGATGTCATCGTGTAGTTTCTGCATCTTTGTGAATTGATCATCGAAACCAACGAAGAACTTGTCGAAGTCCTTGAATACATCTTGACTAAAAAATGAAGGGATGAATTGTTTGCTTGTCATGTGTTTCTCCTTTATTAAGCGAAAAACTCCCAAGTGAACCCGAAGCGAACAAAGGGAGCCATATTTAAAATGCTGGTTACTGGTTCCAGCGATAGCTTAACGCACTACCAGCTTTATGCGATTCGTACTTAGCGGTCCTAAGGTGAATTCTTAAATTAGTTGGTGGTTTTATATACCGTTATCACCACCATCACGGTTCCCATCCCGAGGGATGCTATTTGTTCATTACATACATTGTAACTTCAAAGCCAAAACGCATTTCAGTAGCAGTTGGTTTAGTCCACATAATAATCTCCTTAAGAAAACCCGATTCGGGTATATTACTTAGTCCCATATGGCGAAAAAGCATCTAAGGGAAATTATTAATTGTATATAATTCTATTTTTATTTATATCAGTTTTGCTCGCTTGGACGAACTTTTTTACCAATATTATATTTTGCAACCAAATTCCAGTCATTCTTTTCTTTGAAAGAAACAACTTTAATCTGGCTCAATGATGCTTTCTGTTCTGCTTTACTGGTGTTCACTATTTTTAATAGATCCCAATCCTGAAGCAAACCAGCGATAGCATTACGACGCTCAATATCACCTGAAGTGATATTCGAGTCTTTACCATCCAATGCAAAGAGTTCTTTGAAATGAACGATAAAATACCTACCCTGTTTATGTAGGATATGGCAAGATTGGTACAACGTATTATCTTTTTTAGATGCGATGCCGATACGTGTTAGAGTCTCACGAACCTTCAAGAAGTTGTCTGGTTCAGCAAGAGTAACCTCTAGCATAGAATCGGGTGTCCAATCATAGTAAATCATTTCTACTGTCATTATTTTCCACCTTTATTTAATTTTTGTTCTATACATTTCAATTGTTCATCTGTAAGGATGCGTAATGCTTCCTTAGCTTTTTCACTGGAATACCCGAAATATTCCTGAACCAGAAGCAAAGAGTCTGTAGCTTTGTCGGCTTTTGCCCACTTGCTGAACCTTTTCTTCTTGGCAATACTATTTAGTAAAAATGTAAACTGCCACTCTTTTGGAATAGAAGCATACTGATTCATAGTATTCGCTTGAACAACTGTGTCGTGGAAATACGACAGTCCCCTATTTACTAGGAAAGGGGAATAATCCTTTGCTGCTTGCGGATCGACAAATAGGTTTTCTTTTGTCTGATTGATGGCATTAATAAAATCAAACGGACTCATGATATTTTGCACCAATCTCTTTTAAATTATCCTCTTGTACCGAGAACTTTTTCTCTGGGAATCTTTTACGGATTGCCTCATCCAACTCGCTCAAGTCTTTACCCTGAGCAATAAAAGTTCCATCCTCTTCATATGCATAGATAGTTTCACCGAATCTTTCTAGACGCATCTTTGTTCTTTGAACTTCTGGTTCTTCAACCAGATTTTCCATCTCTTCAGCTTGAGCAATGAGTTCTTTAATTTTATGCATAGCGTGAAGTTCTCGAAGGTGCCATCCAGCAAATGCACCAACAATCACTGCGCCGAATAGAATAACGAATTCCATTTCACCCTCACTTGAATTTACATTGAATCATAATCTCTGTAAGAGCAGCCATGATATTTAATTCATGGTCGGCTACGAATGCTGCCTTATATTGATAGTCAGCAAGGATAAGAATTAGATTATGAATCGTAGATTGGTCAAGGAATGTACCTGCGTTATCGTAAAGTTCTTTAAACAATACAGGTGTGTCGGCATCAGAGTTTTTAGCGACCCACTTACGGACTTCAGTGAAGTTACGATCTTTGAGGTGCTTATAAAGTTCTCTGTAAGATTCTTCAGCTAGGTTTACGAAGATACCTGTATCAATTTTACCTGTAACAGAGTAACGTTGTAGTTCGTTTAGAACACGACGGTAGTCTGGGAAGTGTTTAATGATAAGTTCAGAAACAACTTTTGGATCAAACTCAACCTGTTCGTTTTTAAGAATTTGGTTTACACGTTTGAAGAAAGCTGCAGCGATTTGTTGCTTCTCAGCTGAATCAACTTTGAACTCGATATTGGCACAACGTGAACGAAGTGGCTCAATAATACGATGTTTGAAGTTACATGTAAAGATAAAACGGCAGTTATTAGAGAACTCTTCAATGAAAGAACGAAGGGCAGGTTGAACTGAATCAGCGTTCATATAATCTGCTTCGTCAATGATAACAACTTTCTTAGCGTCAGTCAAAGATACAGTGGACGCAAAGTTCTTAATCTTGTTACGAAGAACATCAATCTGACGACCCTCGTCAGAACCGTTAATCATAATCCAGTCAGCACCAACTTCTTGACATAGTGCTTTAGCGACTGTTGTTTTACCCACACCAGCTGAACCGCTGAATAGGAAAGTAGGGAGTTCACCCTGCTCAATGTATTGCTTGAATGTAGTCTTCATAGACTCTGGAAGAATACACTCATCGATAGTTTGTGGGCGATATTTTTCTACCCAAAGAAATTGGTCTTTTTGCGCATCAATCATAATAACTCCATAATAAAGAAAAAAGGGGAGTGGTTACCCAACTCCCCAAACATCACAACAATTTAGAAGTCGAAGGTGGAGTCAGCTTCTACTGCTACATAATAAACTAAATCGCCAGTCGTTGAAGACTTGAAGCGAGAGATTTTCTTGCTAGATACACTGACGGTATAATCTCCAGGAATCATCTTAAGGTTTTCAACCTTCAAGTTTACCTTGAATGACTTATCGGTTGTACCAACAGGTTCACTGAAAGAGTTACCAGTTGCATTCTTCTTATCACCAACAACGATAGTGATTTGACCATTTGCTCCAACGATTGAAACGTCAGAAGACTTCAGGACAGAAGCTGTACGTTGAATCATAGTCAACATTTGATTAGAAAGCTCAAAGTTAATTTCAGCTTCAGGGAAAGTAATACTCTTACTTGGTGCAGTTAGAACAGATGCATCAGCAGCGAAATACTTGATGCTCATATTACCCTGTGTAATCTTACAAACTTTATCTTCAAAGGTCAACTCAGGGTCTTCAAAGATCGACATTGCGCCAAGGAATTCGTTAAGATCGTAGATACCAAAATCTACAGGGAATGTTTCAGTTACAGTAACGTCAGACATAACGTTCTTTTGCGAACTGATAGTTGCAAGTTTATTACCCTGCTTCAAAAGTAAGTTGCTATTAATACCAGCATAGTTCTTAAAAAGGGCAATGGTGTCTTTACTTAGTTTCATTATTTCTCCTAGTCAAAAGGTTCATTAATATATATCGCAATTATAGCGTGTTTTTGATTAAATATCAAATTTATTTCTGCATCATCAGTGCATTAAAGTTAGCAGGGACAACAATAGTTTGAACCTTACCATTCTTAATACCTTCAGAGATGTTTAGTGCAGCTTGAGCGTTCATAAACGCAATAGAACTTGCAGAGTTATTTGCCAGTGCTGCCATACGTTCTGCTTCTTTCTTGGCAGTCTGTACTTCAACTTCTTTTTGCTTGAATTCATTCTTAGCACGAACTAAAGCATTGGCACTTTCAACAACAGAATCGGCTGGTACAATGTTACGAATTAAGACTTGTCCAACGACCAAACTACCATCTAGTTTTTCTTCAGCTAGACTCTTTTGAATCTGCTCTCGAATAGCCTGTTCCATTTGTTGACGGTTGTCTGCCATATCCAACGCTTCATACTTGCGTGCTTCTTTGTAGATAGCATTGCGGGCAGCTTGTACAATGTAGTTGTACATCAGGTAGATGTCGCCATTATGTTTAGCGTGAAACGCTTGGCTTTTTTGACTATACAGTTCAGCAACCTGTGATTGATTAATGTTGTAGATAACCACAGCATCCAAGTCTTTCATTGTGCTGTTATCTTTGGCAACAGGTGTCATGTCTTCCAATTTGACATTAACATCTTTAACAGGGAATGTCAAAACATCACCAATCAATACTTGGTTAAATGATCCAGGAAGCAGTTCTCCTGGTTTAACCTGTTTGTCAAATCCAACACGCACACCAACTTCACCAGTCTCAATGCGAGTACAACCAGTGGCAAGAGTAACTGCTGCGACCAGAGCAGAGATTTTCAAAAACGATTTCATAATTAATCCTTAAAATAAAACAACGAGGGAAACCAAACAAGCAATAACGAATATCGAAAGAGCTAAACTATACGAGAATGTTTTAGCAACTTCCCATCTTTCTTGTCCAGTCATCTTACGAACAATTTCAATGCCAGTGTAAAAGATGACAAACAAGAAAATAAAAGATAAAACCATTTTAAACATTATACATCCTTAGAATATTTTACATCATGTTCGTATAAAAAGAACAAGCAACACATTGCGTGCGCTAGATGATGAATACCAGACTCGGGGTCAACTTCTTCTCCCTCTTTCCATGCCCATACATGACGTTGCATTGCATCAAAATATCTACGCTTGGATTCAGGAACTTTTTGCCAGTTATCACGATCGTACTTTTGAGCACCAAACGTGAGAACTTTGACCATTTCTTTTAATGCTAAAGGTGGAACCAATCCATATTCTAGTTTACCACCATCAAACTTTCTACCATCAGCGGTCATAATATCTCCTAACAAAACCAACAATGGGTACTCTAGGAATACCCATTAGCAGTTCAATTAACCACTGAACGCTTGAGCACCAAGAATTGCATTAGCAGCAGCAACCATACGCTTGCTTGGGCGACCAATGCGATACTTAGTAGTTTGAGTGCCGTCAGACAAGGTTGCTTTATTTGCATAAACGCAATTGCCTTGCTCACGGAGATAGTTGATAGCACGTGATGGGCTCTTCAAACCAAAGTAACCCTCAATTTGCTTTGCTGTAACTTCATTACCTGCGTTGAGGTGGTTTAGTAGTTTAGCATGCTTTGACATAAATGTCCTCCATAATATACCATCATGACGAAATGAAACCGTGTAGGCGATGGTGTTACCTACACGGTTGTTGAATTAAACTTCGATGCCGTTTTCGCGAAGAATCTGATTGAAGTCTTCAACGTCAGCGTCAAAGGGTTCAGATTCGGCAATAATACGGTTCAAACGTGAACCACTGATTTCAACTTCACTTTCGTCCTCGGTTACAACAGGGGCAACCTTCTGAGCCTTCACAGGCTTAGTCTTAACAACCTTAGCTTGTTGCAGTTTAGCAACCTTGGCTTTGGCTTTCTTAACAGGGTTAAGTTTAGCGTCTAGTTCTTGCTGATACTTCGACAGTTCTGCGTCGGTAGGGATCGGCAATTGATAAACACCACGCTCAATTTTGTTGTTAGCGAACAACCAGTTAGGATAACCGATCTTTTCACCTTTAGAACCTGAACGAGTTGCACGGATGGCATCGTACAAGGCTGAACATTCCTTCAGAGTAATCTGAGGATTTTTCTTATAAGCAGCATTGGATTCAATAGCTGCAACGACAAAACGCTTCTGAGCGAGAGTAAGAGTAGAGAACTTCAACATAATATATTTCCTTTTCAGTAGTTTCACAAAGATGGAACTTCCAATTCCATACTAGAATTATACCCTAATATGGAATTAAAGTCAAGCATTATTTTAGAACGGAACTTCGTCTGTAGGTTTAGGTTCTACAGGCTGTTCTACTGCAACTTCAGGTTGCGGATTTGCAATCTTATCGTACAAGTCGATAAATGCAGTCTTCGTTGCAGTATCGAATCGGTTGCAGCAAAGTTCAATTGCTTTAGTCTGATTCTTGAAGATTGCATATGCACGAACGATATGGGTCATACGACGAGTTGTAATCGTTTCGTCAACACCACCATCGTCAAAAGTCTTACGAATTGCATCAGCCCACTTGACTAGGTTCTCAGCGAAATCAACGTCAAGGCAGTCGTATGAAGTCATAAGGTTTTGAACGATCTTAGATTCAATCTTAGCTGAAGGATATTCTTGGTTGAACGTCACTGCAAAACGCTCAAGGAATGCTTCGTTCAGAATGTTGGTACCAATATAGCGACCATCGTCTGAACCTTTACCTTTGGTGTTTGCAGTTGCGATAACGTTGAAACCCTTAGCAGGAATAATCATTTCGTTCTTCAACTTGAAATAGTAAGGTTTACCTTCAAGGATTGGTTGCAAGCAAAGCAAAGTGTTTGCAGCACCTGCGTCAATCTCGTCAAGCAATAGAGTCGTACCAGTACGCATAGCGATAAGGACTGGTCCTTCAATAATTTCAACGTTACCATTCTCCAAAGTCTTAGAGCCGATAAGTTGTTCTTCGTCAGTCATCATGTTAAGGTTAACACGAATCAAAGGACGTTTATGTTTGGCACAAATCTGTTCTACCATAGTTGACTTACCATTACCAGTTGGACCACTGATGTAAGCAGGGTAAAAGATTTGAGATTTGATAATGTTCTCAAGATCGGTAAAGTTACCGAATGGAACAAAGTTGGAATCTTTCTTAGGGATAAGAGATTCAGTGTTTGTATAATCAACTTCAAACGATTGCACAGGTTCTTCCTTCAAAACAGCATTAGATTTTTGACCACCAGAAATAGCATACAAACCACGACCTACACGGTTCTCCATATGCCACACAGGGTACGATTTAGTGGCTAGGGCAGCACGGACTTCGTCAATTTGTTTACGTGATACGACACCATCAGTAAAGGTATCGGGGAACATTTCTTGCAGTTTGGCATCGAACTGTTCACGGAACTCGGCTTTTTTACTCATCACATTCTCCATAATAAAAGTACAACATCATCAATCTATAATAGAATTATGCCTGAATTTCCAATAAAAGTCAAGCATTATTTTTCAACCCTGGGAGCCTTGCTCCCACAGGGGTTAAGCCACATAGTTGATGAAACGGCTCAATAAAACACGAGAAGTTTTCTTCGTATTCAAGAACTTACCAAGGCTGTTGGCAAGTTTACGAGAAGACATATCGCTTGATACTTCCAACTCACCTTCATTAATTGCAGTCTTCTCAGCTGGTACGATAAACAAATCATCACGACCAGTACCACGCATAGAATAGAAACCATTATCACGGAATGACTTGCGCATTTCATCAATAACCAAATTAGAATTACCTTTGTAATCATACAAGTTATCACGCAAAGCACATTCCAAAGTGCGACGACGATTTGGGCAAATATAGAAACCAATCGTACGAATATTGTAACGGTCTTTAATCATCTTCAACAGAGTTTCAGATTGTTGAGTAGAGTCATAATCAAAAGGATATGTCTTCTTAGTAACAGTGTCACGAACTAAGTGTTTGATTTTGTTACCATAACTATAACGACTGATACCACCAGTCGCACCAACACTACCACCTGCGCCATCAGAAAGGGTAATGAGGTTCATTTTCTCAATACGATTGTTCTTCATGTAATCGCCGATGTTATTGTAAACCCAAATCAATGCTTCATTCAATGGTGTACCGCCAAGGTCGTAGCCTTTGTGCCAGAATACACGTGGGTCAAGCAACTTCTTAATCATACTGTTGAATTCAGTAGTTGACATTTTGTTGCTGAACAATTCAAGCAGATTAAAACCACTACCATCAACAACAGAATCTTGAGGGTTCGCAGCAATACGGTCACGAAGTTGACGCATATAACCATTGCGTTTCTCACGCAAGGCTTCATACTCGTCTGGACGATCGTTGTATTGACTAGTGAAAGCAAACACACGATAAGGAATCTGAGCCTTGTTACAGAACATAGCAAGGTTGATAACCTGTTTAATTGTGTCCATGATAACATCAGCCATGGAACCTGACCAATCGATCAACATAACCATTCCATGGTTTTTACCCTGTGGAATAGTAGTTACACGCTTAAACAAATCGTCTTGTAATTGGTAAGCATATACTTTACGCATATCTAAAGAACCAATCTTAGAAACCTGAGCACGTTTGTAAAGTTGAGCAGACTTCTTCATTTCAAACTCTTTGATCAAGTAGTTAACTGAACTCAAAGAGTCAGATTTGAATTTAGAAACTTTTTCTAGAACAGAACGATTGTATTCGTCTTCAGATAAAGTACCATAAACACGACTGGTGTAGTAAGTGCTAAGGTGTTCATTGAAGTCAAAACTCAAGTCTTGTAAAACTTTTTTGTAACCAACAATAACATCGTAAGGAAGTGGTTCAATTTTATGATACTGATATACAGTAGTTTGATCAGCCAAATCTTCAAGACGTTGTTGGAATGCACGTTCAGTAACAGACTCAAGTTCATCTTCAGTTTCTTCAGAGCCTGCACCTTTACCCGTTGCAGATTTTTCTGATTCATCAGTTTCTTCTGCGTCTTGCTCTTCCCAATCATCACCATCAAGGTCAAGGTCTAAGTCAGTGTAAATAGGATCTTCATCTTCTTCGTCACTAACATCTTCACCTGCATCAATACGCTGTTGCTTGCGTTTCTCTGCTTGCTCTTTAGCATAAGTGTAGATATCTTGCGCAAGGGTAATAACCTCATCGATAGTTTCAGTGCGTTCAGCACGGTTGACGAATTCTTTTTCATCAGCCGAGAAAGTAACACCACATTGAAAACCTGCTTTGAAATACAAGTTGATGCGGTCAATCAAGTTAAGTGCTTGAAGCGAAGGAACTTTGGAAATACCAAAGAAGTCTTTATCGTTTAGTTGTTTGTATCCCTCATTCATGCGTTTACGCAGACCAGGATACTTGCGTTTGATAAGTTTCTCAATACGAACATCTTCGAGAATGTTCATATAAGATTTAAGTTTTGGATTATCTTGGATTGGTTTGATGTACTTGTCCAAGGTATAAAGAGCGTGACCAACTTCGTGACCCACGAGCATATCTTCGATTTCTGGGGTCATCTCTTTCCACATTGGAAGAGTCAGTACACGTGATTTAATGTCAAACGATGCAGTAGGAACGTTTGAACGAACAACTGTTAAGTTCTCAGTTGCTAGCAGACGAGCTGAAAGGTCAGTTGCTTGCATTTCCATATTTATTCTCCGAAAGCCAAATCATGTTCAAGTTCAGTCATATATTGTTCAAGACGAGCACGGTTGGTTAACCGAAGGTCTTCGTTGAACTCAATCATATCAGCCATACCATGGCGTCCTACGAGTTCGGCTAGTTCAAAGTCGGAAAAATCGTCCCACATAATATACACTCCTATCAATCTATAAGAGTATTATACGGGATTTCTGAATAAAAGGCAAGCACTTTTTTAGACCCTGTGCCTGCAAGGGTTTGCAGGGTGTTACCCCTGCGCAATAACTGAAAAATCGTTGCGTTTTTCAAACTTAATTACAGAACGGAACTTATCGAACAGTTGATCACCTTTATGACTAATAACAAAAATGTTGGTGTTTTCGCCAAAGCTGTTCATAAGATTCAAGAAATAATCAGTACCAGCTGTATCTAAACTTGAATCAAAGATTTCATCTAGTAATAGTAAGTTAGTATTAACTGAGTTCTTCATCTTTGCAATTTGACGCCAAGTGAAAAGGATAGCCAAGTCAATACGCATCTTCTCACCTTCAGAGAAACTTGCATAAGTAAACTCATCACGGAAACGACTCTTCACTACTTCGTTAAATGCCTCATCAAGTTCAAAGTGAATGTAAGCATCCATTTGGTTTAGATACTTGTTAATTAACTTATTCATGATTGGTAGGTATTCACGAATGATAGCTGTCTTAATTCCAGTATCTTTTAATAAGATGGAAGCAACCTCTTCAAGATTACGATGTTCTTGTAGAGCAGTCTTAGATTTAATCTTTTCCATTGCGTCTTGCGCAAGAGATTTTAACTTAGCTTTCTCCTCATCAATATTTGTCGTGTCCGTTTGATGAGTTTCAATCTCTCTTTCGAGGGTAGAGATTTGTTTATTAATAAGGGTGATAGCAGAGTTCTTTGTTGATAACTCAATGTTCTTTTCTGTAATCTGGTCCAAGACCAAATTAATGTTCGATAGTCTTTCATTGAGAGTCCCAAGAACGGTCTCGAGTTCAGTAACTTTAGAATTTTGGTCTGCAACCTTTTCGTTAAGGTCGCTGAGGATTGAGTGTTTGTGTTCTTCTGGGATAGTTTGAGAACAAGAGGGGCATACATCATGTGAAGTAAAAAATTCTTTATGATGTTCACACGTTTCAATTTTGGAGTGAAGTTTACTTCTGATTGATTTAGCTTTGTCGAGGTCTTCTTGTACTTTTGTCTTGTCTTTAATCTGATCTTTAAGATTTGTAATTTGTCCGATAAGGTCATCAACCTCAAGTTGTGTTCGGCTAACTTCTTCAGTGCTTGCTGCGATTTTCTCTTGGACGGATCTAATATTATCTGCCCTCGCATCCGAGATAGTTTTAATAATTGCATTTTGTGCTTCGACTTTTGTCTTCGCATTCGCAATCTCGGTTTCGATGCGTACGATTTCTGCCTTGGTATCATTGGCTTTATCCTTCAACAATTGATTCATTGTCGAGAAGATACGGATGTCTAAGATGTCTTCAATAACTTCACGACGTTGAGCAGACGATAGCTGCATAAATGGAACAAAAGAAGCTGAACCAAGAATAACTACCTGTGTGAATGTTTTATAATTCAGCTTTAAGATTTGCTGCTCAAGAACCTTTTGATAGTCTTTTGCAGCTGCGTCTTGGTTTAGTAACTCATCATCGCACCAGATCTCAAACTTATTAGGTTTGATACCACGAATGACTTTATATGACTTACTATTAACAGTGAAGTTAATTTCAACCAAGCAGTTTTTCTGATTGATTGAGTTTACCAACTGACCCTTATTAATGTTACGAAATGGTTTACCAAACAAAGCAAAACATAACGCATCAAGGATGGTTGATTTACCTTCACCATTCTTACCAATGATAAGAGTAGTTGGTGATTTAGTTAGTAGAACTTTGTTTGATGAATTGCCAGTTGATAGAAAGTTTTTCCATTCAATAGATTCAAATATAATCATACAACCTCAACGTTCACTGCTTCAGTATATAAACTGCGCATATAATTTTTAATCTTTTCTTTATCTAAGTCAGTTTCAATCGAGTCAACATAGTGACCAAGAACAGACAAAGTATCCTCAAGGTTGATTGATTCATCAATCTCACCTTCTTGAAACTCAGACATATCTTCCACGATTTTAATATCGTAGCAACCTTTATTATATAACTTTTGTATGAATTTATCAAATTTATAATAGTCAGTTTTATTTGCAACGACTAATTTAACATACTTACTTGCAAGGTCTAGTTCATCTATATCGATAGGTTCTTGCTCTTTGTCGTTATACTCAAGTCTTTCGAACATACTATAAGGATTTCTGATGAACTCGAGTTTCCTACTTCCAAGATCAAACAGGTGAAATCCTCGGGGATCGTTGTAGTCTTGCCAAGTAAGTTCATACGGGTTTCCGAGGTAGTAAATATGTCCATCATCAGAACGGTGATGGTAATGCCCAGAGAAAACCATATCAAACTTGTCGAATGTTTCTTTAGAAAGTCCTTCATGTGACTCCATACCCCTATACATAGCAAACCCAGCGATTTCAAAATGACCCATACAAATTTCAGCTTTGGTATCTTTAATAGTGTCTAGAGAATCTTGATAGTTCTCTGGACAAATCCAAGGCATCATACAGATTGGGGTTTCATCAACGTAGATTGTCGCAGGGTGATCAATGACGTTGATATTTTCATACTCTCTTAAAAGTAAGTCAGGGGAATTCACGTCATTAGTATTTTTAAAATACGTGTCGTGGTTACCAGCAAGCATATGAACTTTGATGTTACGATTGGCTAACTTATCAAAGAACATTTCTTTGGAACGTTGTAGTGCATAGAAGTTTACATATTTTCTTCTATCAAAAGTGTCTCCAAGAATTAGAACTGTATCAATTCCTTCTTCTTCTAATTTTGGAAAGAAGATGTTGTCATAGAACTTTTGAAAGAAGTCAAGAAATGCGATACTATCATTTCTAGCACCGAAGTGTTGGTCAGTAATAATAGCTACTTTCATTCTTCACCCTCAATGAATTGGTCCAAAGTTGTTTGCTTGGCTTTTTTCTTCTTCTCTTTACGTTGAATAAAAGAGTCATCGAATGTACCGTGCTGTTGCATAAACTCCAAATATTGATTATGAAATTCTCCAGAATCATCTTGGTCTTGTAATTCAAATGCTTCAAAGGGCATGTCTTGAATCATCTTACCTTTGATGTATGACTGTTTCTTTTCCTTTGTAATTCTACGAAGGAAAGCATAGTAGATGATTTGGGTGAAGTACGCAAATGGGTTGCTTGATTTATCAGGGTTGAAGTTGTCCAAATATTGGATGCAATTTTCAATACCATCAAGAACCATATCATCACGATAGGAGTAGTTGATAAAGTTAGGTTTGTATGCTAAATGATTAGCAATTTTTAAAATACACTCACCAACATAGTTAGGAATCTGCGGTTTAGGCAATCCGCTTTCTTCTGCTTCCTTAACTTTCTTTTTGTGTTCAATAAGTGCTGCCAAAAACTCAGCGTTGTTTACATAGTGTGCCATTTATATATTTCCTCTTTTAATATAGAGGCATAAGTCATAGTATAGTTGAAAAGGTATAAAAAAGCAAATTTAATTTACAGTATGCAAAGTTGTAAGATTTATTTGCTTTTTATTTGACTTTGAGGCATAATAACGGTGTTGGGGTTGATGCTGATAAGATTAATGTTTAGTATCGTTACCAGGAACAAAGTTTATGATATCGTCTTGCTCTGGTTCTTCGTGAGATGATGTTCCTGCAATAGCCTCAAGTATATCCAATCTTCTGTTGACTTCTTCTATTGTCAACGTGTCTTCCTCGTCTCCAAAGATTTCCTCAAGCTGATGTTTTATCTCTTCTGAAGATTGCCTTGTTGCAGGTATTAACGCTTCATCATAAGATTTCAAGAAGTTTTTATAGTGGGGAACAAACTGTTGGTGAAGTCGTTTGATGTAAACGATATGACTTTTTTCTAATACAAAAGCTGTAGAGTCGCTGAATTGACAATATGGTGATGCATGAACAGATTCACGATTAATCCCAGGAACAATCATTGTTTTTATTTGTATAGGGTATTCAACCTTAACAAATCTTTCATCTTCTCCATGGAACATAGCCATAACTGTTTCACCAGTGATAAGTTTTAAAACTATGTAATCCTCATCCTGCATCATATAAATTAACCTCTACCATTTTTAATTTAAATTCTTCTTCAACATACGTTTTGTAGCGTTCAGCTGCATGATTCAACGTATGGTTTTTCCAAGACTTCCAATGCAAGTCATCTGCAATATCATATAAGTTGCAAGACTCTTTTCCATCTTTTAATCTTAGTCCGCGACCAATACTTTGCAGGTTACGAATCTTGGATTTACTTGGCGATGCGAAAATGACATTCTCGATAGACGGTATATTGATCCCAGTTGAGAATGTACCAAAACTAGCAACAATAATAGCATCGCTTTCTTTTTCTGTGATATGGCGAATAGATTCTCTATCGGCAACGTCAGTGCCTCCGTGCACAAAGAACACGTGTCGTTTATCGTGTACTTTATTACTTATAAGATCGTATAGAACTTTGCCGTGCTTTTCAACGTATTGAAAAAGAACCAGCGTATTGCCTTTAGAATTTACTGCCAGATTCCGAATAAACTTGTTACGCTTTTCATTGCTTACAAGAAAATCCATCTCATCTTGGTACGTGTTCTTATTACGTTCTTTACGAATCTCTTCACTATATTTCAGTATCAGACAAGTAATATTTAGGTTTGACAACCTCCCAGAATCCATCAGTGCTTTAGTAGTGGTTACACGGTGGACTGGACCAAAGATACCTTCAAGAACTAGCTGGTGAACTTTTTTATTATCCAGTGTACCAGTAGTTCCAACACGATACCTAACAGTATCAAGTTTCTCCATAACAGTGGTAAGCGATTTCGCTTTGAATTGGTGTGCTTCATCGCCGAAGATTACATCAAACTGTCTGAACCAAGATTTTGGTTGCAAGTAAATTGACTGCCATGTGGTGATAAGAACATCTTTAGTAAACTCCTTAGGAAATCCGCTGTATAGTTTTTGACAATGGGCTTTAACATCAAAGTCATTAGCTGACGAATAGTCTTCAAAGTCAGCATACATTTGTTCAACTAAAGAAGTAGTAGGAACAATCAACACACACTTACGATTATTATTTAGATGCCAACGCATTGTACTGTAAATAATAAGTGACTTACCAGAAGCAGTTGGCGATAATAGTAATGTTCTTTCTTTACTCAACGCAGTATGTACCGCTTCTAATTGATAGTCACGAATTTCAATAGGCTGTCCACGACCTCTTAAATTCAACCATTGAGTAAACTCTTGTACTGTTTCTAAAGCGACTGGTTCGCTATTAACAATATCGTTTTTATTTTTTAAAACATAACCGTTGCGTTCGCAAAACTTTTCTAAGTATTGGTACAAACCAACGTATAGAGTTTTTCTTATTTGGTCATACAGACGTACCTTACCGTCCCACAAACGTGCTTTGTATTGAGGAGTAAACCTTGCGCCAGGATATTCATATGTAAAGAAGTCAGCGAGCTCTCTTTCTAAAGAGGCATCTCCAAAAACTCTAATATAAACTTCGTCTAGCTTTTCTGCGTATAAAGTATTTTGTTCGATTTCCATTACATTCCAGCTAAGAATCTCTTCCACTCAATTGCAGATTTGATTTGCCAGTCTCTGGCTTTAAGCTGTCCTAAGATTGATTCTAAAAGGTATATCATTGTTTCAAGGTATTCAATACGAACTTTTAAAGTATTGAGTTCAGTATCACCTTGTAAAAACTCATCCATTTCGTTCTTTAAAGGTTTAACACCTTGCCATTGATCCCACTCCAACGCTTGTAGCTCTTCTCTACCGAGTTCACCTCGATAGTATCTAAACTTATTTTTACGGAGTTGATTGTAGTCTGCTTGGAGTTTGGTGTGTTTAAGTTTAACACCAATAAGCAATTTAAGATATTTGGAATGTAGTTTGGGAGTTAGGACTGCGTTTTCGCCAAGATAGTTATCGTCAATCTCAGCATCTTTTTCCCACTCATTTTGTATTTCATCAAGGGTCATAATAATCTCCAACACGCTTTCAGCGAAATTAAGTATCTATTGTAAAGTATGAATATTTAAAAGTTGCAGAACCAATTACATAGTTAACGTCCATTGCAGTAGATTCTAACTGAATAGGGTCTAATGAAATTGGGAATAAATCGTAAAACTTAAAAAAGTTCGTAGGGTTGTTTTGGGCATCAAGAATACCAACTGTTGCGTCAGAATAGTTTCTTGCTAGTTCTGAATATACAGTAGCACCTTGGCTATTTACAAAATTAGAATATTGTCTATGGTCTTCTGGGAAACCTAAAGCAACCATCCAATTGTATATAGCTTTATAATTTTCTAACTTATCATCAATAAGGAATTGAATTGACAATTCGGTGAACGACATGATTTCACCTGGGATTGGTGTATTAACGAAAGGTGTCGGTCTATCAATAGAAGCCAACGACATTGATGGAATCATTACACGTTGACAGAAGAACGAAACATTCGGCAATTTTGAAATGCTGAATGTAAATCCGTTGGGCGACAACGCATTAATATTGTTTGGAAAAAGTGAATCTGAAATAGACATTATTTACACCCGCAACCGTTAGGACATCTTTTTATTTCGTAATATTCAACCCAAGGTCTACAGTGTGCTATACTCATTAAGAACCACATTATAGACATTTCATTAGAATAACTGCCACAAATATTTATATCTGCTATAAGACTATAAAATCCCATAACTAGAAAAACAGGAAAAGGGAAAAACAATAAAAATTGTTTTATTCTGTAGAAGAATAATAGTCTTGACATAACAGTATTTATACTCCATAAAAAAGGGGATCCGAAGATCCCCTTGAATTACTGCTTCTTATCGTCAGTTTCTTAGAAACCAACCCAATGGATTACATTAGGTTAGTAACTTTAACTTTACGATAGTAGTAGTTTGCATCAGAAGTCAAGTTGTCTTGACCATCAGTACCATCATCCAAGTTAACGAATGGGTTAGCAACTAGACCGTAACGAGTCTTGAAGCCAATTTTTGGCTGGAAGCTGTTAGGATCAACTGCGCGAACCATTTGTAGAGGAACGTATGGGCAGTAGAAAAGACCTGCATCGAATGCAGAAGTACCTTTGTAACCAACAACGAAATACTGGTTAGCAGAGATGTTAGCAGCATATGGATCAACATATACTTTGTACTTGCCGTTTAGAACACCAGCGAAAGTAGTGCTTGTGTCATCAACGTTTAGAGAAGTGTTCAATGCAGGAGCGTAGTCTAGAACACCAGCCATCGCTAGAGCTGAAGCAACGTCAGCTGAAGTGATGATGAAGTTACCACGACCTCTACGAGTTAATTGACCAACAGCGTTCGCTTCGCGTTCGATTTGGAACAATAGACCCTTGAACTTTTCAACAGACCAACGACCGTTAGAGTCAACGTCTAGGTCAAAAGTACCAGCAGTAGCAGTACCAACTTGAGCACCAACTTTAGCAGTACGGTAAACTGTACGAACAACTTCACGGTTGATTTCAGTTAGGATTTCTGCAGAAAGGATGTTGCTCAATTCGCCTTCAGCGTCAAGACCATGAACAGATTTCATATCTTGAGCTAATTCGATTGAGTACTCAGCTTTTAGAGCACGAGTCTTAGCAGTAACGCTTGCCTTCTCGATAGAGAATGCCATTTGACCGAAAGAACCGTCACCAGAACCACCTTGGCCAAGACGCTCAGCAGCAGAAGTTGCTAAACCAGTACCGTTAGTTTGAGATGCTAGAGTATCACCATCTAAAGTAGTAGAGTGAGTACCAGTACCAGAGAAATCAGTATCAGCTTCGTTGAACAATGCTTCAGTACCACCCATTGAACCATAGCGTGACTTCATTGCGAAGATCAAACCAGTAGGTTGAGTCATTGGCTGAACACCAGCGATGTCATAAGCGATTAGTTGAGGCATAGCACGGCGAACTAGGCTGATCAATACTGGATCAAACTTAGCCATACCACCAGTGTCACCATAAGAACCAACTGCGTTAGTAGGAGCTGCTTCGAAAAGAGCTTCTTGTTGCTTGCGCATTTCGCGTTCTTGGTTTTCTAGAAGAACTGCAGTAACTTCTTTACGATAGTTATCAGCAATCTTTGGAGCACCTTCGTGGTTTAGGACTGGTGCCCATTTTTCGATTAATTGTTGACGAGTTGTCATTTTATTTTCCTTTTTTAAAAAGTAAATTACTTAGTTAGAGCAGAAAGGTATGCAGCCATTACTGGGTCAACCTTTTTCTCTTCAGTTAATTGCTCAACTGGAGTATCAGTTACAACTGATTTAACTTCAGCAGCTTGTTTAGTGAAATAGCTTTCGCGGATAGTCTTTACTTTCGCTTGGAATGCTTCAGCTGATTCGTAAGTTAGTTCTTCAACTAAACCTTGGAATTTCTCAGCTTCAACATCTGAAAGACCTTCAGCAGCTTCAGAAACGATTTGTGCTTTAGTAGATTCAGCAATTGTCTTGCTTAGTTCTACGTTAGCAGCTAATTGTTCATCTAGCTTGCCTTCTAGAGCAGCGATAGTCTGTTCCATTTCGCCAAGTACATCATACTTCTCAGCTGGAACGTCAATATAATGCTCTTCGAAAAGACCCTTCATACCAGTGATGAAGCTCTCAACGATTTCGGACTTAATGCCATTTTCAAGGGCTAATTCATTCTGTGCAATCCACTGCTCGGCAATATAGCCAAGGTATCCATCAACTTGTTCAACAAGACCCTCAATTTGTTGTGCAGTAGCTTCTTCTAGCTTTGCTGCAAATTCTTCTTCAAGACGTGCAACTTCTTCGTTAACGCGAACCATTACAGCTGCTTCGAAAATAGTAGTTGCTTTCTCTTTGAACTCTTCAGTAAGTTCTTCGCCAGTGAATAATGCGTCCATATCTTCTTTAACGCCAGCTTTAACTGCGTCACCCTTGCGGATAGAAGTCTGGTCACCGTTATGAGGGTTCATTGAACCACCCTTAACTTCTTCAGCTTGCTTTTCATCTTGTACGTTGTTGCGTGCATTGTCTGGGTTTTCGCCAGAGTGAGCAGGCTTAACAGCGTCACCTTTAGATGGGTTAGTCTGATCACCAGCAGCAGCGTTGGCGGTTGCCTTGTCGCTCTTGCCAGATTCAGCACCATCGGGTTTAACTTTTTCTTCTTGGATTTCCTGAGACTTACGTGACTCAGCAAGAAGTTCAGCGATTTTTTGTTCGATTGACATCGTTAATCTCCTAACTTGGATAGTTCTATTAGATTATTTATAAATTATTTAATTTTACTCAGGAAATGTTGGAAGGCTAAAATCTTTGCTTCTTGCAATTGCTTGCTTGATGCCTTTCTAATAAACTTCTGTGTTTCCTCAATATTCTTTTCCACGAATTTTCCATCCACAAATACCCACTCCTTACTTTCCATGATACCACGGACATAAGCATCAGGAGCAGATGGATCAGCAACGATGTCAGCTGCGGTTGACAGCATAAAGTCGTCCTGAACGATTTGTACACCTTCGTTGTTCATCTTTAATGAACCAAGTGCTCGACTTGAAACGCCAAGGTTTGCGCCACCATCTAGAAGACCTCTAGCGATATTGCCCATTGGAGTTTCCATAATTTTTGCTCGACCAATATAATTAGTACCTTCTTTACGAAGATTAACAATCATATGTGACACACGGTCAAGGTTGATGCTTGGAGTATCTGGGTGACCTAATTCACCGTAAGCACGATTCTTCTCAACTGATTCAGTAATATAACGGGCAACTTCTTTGTCCATTACTGATTCAGGATACATACGACCGTTACGGTTTTTTAGTTCTGATTGAAGGAATACACCTTCAATAAAATAATCTTTTTTACCTTTACGTTCTTCGACGATAATATTAGTAGTGTCGAAAACTTCTTTAATTAGTTTCATTTGTTATTCTCCAACAGCGTTAACATTATCGTAAACAGAGTAAGTAGCAGTTTCAACTTTAGTATCCCAACCTGCAGTTTTACGCAGAACTAGAAAACCTGAAACATCTTTTGCTACACCGTTAGTAACAACGATATCAAAAGTGTTATCATTGTTAATAGGAATACCCCATGAATTAGCTTCCATATATGGTGCGTTTTCTGGTGCGCAAGCAATAACGATTTTGCTATTACGATTAATTGTAATCTTTGAACCAAGTTCACCACTCACACTCCACTTAACGATATTAACTACTGGATCGTCAGAGTTACGTGCTTGAGTAGCAGCTGTTAAATCAGCGATAGTAATCGTACCTGATTCTGCAGCTGAAGAAGTGAAATGAATCACTGTTTCTTGGTTAGTATTTTTAACAGTAGTAAACTGCATTTTTATTCCCCGATTCTTCCAAGTACATATAAAAAGTTCTCTTTAGACTCTTTCATATACTCGATTATTTCGTTTTGGTTTTGTAATAATTTATTTAGGTAATCTTGTGTTGACTCATTTATTGCAATAACGCTACCGTCATTTAATGTATAGTTCAACTTACCTTCAACCAAAGTATCTAACTTATTATATTTGCGCAACTCGCAGATAACTGGATCAACAGAAAAAATATTAGAGGAAGCCAATTCAACGTATGTTTCTATTAGCGTATCAGTAACTTTAACATCGTGATATTCTTTAATAATTTCTGCCACTTTAGTATTTGGAATTTCTTCGTAAATTTCTTTTGTGACTTCCTCTACAAGAGAATTAGTTTTTTCCTCTTGTTCTTTGATTTTTAAATTATTTAAGAATTGCTTAAAGTGCATTTTATTCTTGTTCTTCTGTTCCGTCTTGATCAACCTGTGGTTGTTCTTCTTGAGGGTTGAACATAGCTTTAGCGACGTTAATTCTCATATCATCTAATCTTGCTGAAATCTTCTCAGCCATGGCTGCATTAAATGCATCTTCAGTAGCTGTAGCATCTCCAGTAGAAATAGCGTTAATTAATTCTAATGTTGTAGACATAATATCTCCTTAGTTATTCCAATCAAATGAATCTTTTTGTTCACCAGTTGTTTTCTTTTTACCAACTCTTTCTGTCTTATCAGCTTGTTGTTGAGAAGAAGCCTCTTGTTCAACTGCTTGCTGAGGTGATTGAGTTTGTTGCGGTTGTCCAGCCTGCATAGCTTGTTGCTGTTGAGCTTGGAATTCCATAGTTGGTTGTTGTTGAGCCAACTGCTGCTCGCCTTTATTTTGAGCGAATGAAACGTTATTCTGTAAACTGTCTTTAATCTGTTTATCCATTTGATCAATTTGATCATCTGTCATACGCAACAAGTTACGTTTAATCCACTCGTCAGAAAAGAAACGACCGATATATGGATCAATTTGTTGCAACAGAGTAACACGTTGTGTTAATAATTCAGCGTCTTTTAGTTCAGCGTAGTGGTTATCTTCTAGATAATCAAAACGGATACCTTGACGAATATCATCCCAATCTTTGATGTTAACAATATTCTTTGAAACTAGTTGAACTTTAAGAGCTTCTAAAAATAAAACCGCAAACTTCTTACGAAGTCTAACGATAAATTTATTGAACTTAACTTCATCACGAGTAATCTCATTTGAACGACCAATACTGAAACCTTCAGACTGTTGCATACGGCTAACAGGAACGTTCAATGAGTGATAAAGTTTATTTTGGAAGTATTCAATATCTTCGATGGCGCCAAGGTTTTGACCGCCAGGAAGTGTAGAGATTTCTGTACCCTTACCACCTTCGCGACGTGGCATCCAGAAGTCTTCCATCATTGATAGATGGCGACGATCGTCACGAGTCTCACCAGTAGTTGCATCGTAAACAATCTTGTTACGGAACTTATTCATGATGTCGTTAACATACTGTTCAGCTTTTAGCTTTGGTAAGTTACCAACGTCAACATAGAAAATTCTACGTTCTGGGGCACGTG
>JACCDO010361038.1_pt1 | contig 23723 bp, 21 predicted proteins | sample 7446101 | NCBI WGS metagenome assembly JACCDO01 (sample SAMN15323440, study PRJNA562643) | freshwater metagenome | isolation source: river surface water | place: USA:Blue River Watershed | collected 2017-08-16
GCATTATTAGGGCTCTTTTCCATAGCAGGTGTACTTGTTCCGTTGCCCATTTTTCTATTAAAAGCAGAGAAAAAAACAATTAGTTGGTGTCGGACACCTATTAATTATTTTTTGTATTTGTAGTTGTATTTGTATATTTATTTATATTGAACAGCCCAAGATATTGTCGCTTAATTATTTAAGCAGCAGGGGCCACCTTCTCCTTCTTGACGTAGAGCTGGTAGAGGTAACGCTGGATGTTCTTGTAGGTAAGGGTCTCACCCGCACCGATGCCGAGGACAGAGCACATCTTCTGGTCAGGCTTGATCTCGTGCTTGTCACCCTTGAGCTTGTGCTCATCAATGTAGACCTTGACGGCCTTGGTGACATCAGCAGGAGACATCATAGTACCCTTGGGCTTACCGAGGAAAGTGGCGAGCGTATCCTTGAGGAGAACGGGCGTGGTGAAGACGGAGGGACGAGGCTCCTTGTTCTCACCAGCCTCCTTCTTCACACGCTTACGCTTCTTGGCCTCCTTGAGCTCAGCCGCATGACGCTTCTCAATCGCCTTGAGGGCAAGACGGGCAGCCTTGAGAGCATTACCCATATTGTCAATCTCGGCAGTGAGACGCTTGACCTCCTCCTCAACCGTAGTGACAGGGGCAGCCACCTTAGGAGCAGAGGCCTCAGGGGCAGCAGTTACAGCAGGGGCAGCAACCTCGGGAGCAGGGGCCTTGGCCTTAGGAGCCTTGGCAGCCTTCACAGCGGCTGCAGGAGCCTCAACCTTAACCTCAACAGTGACATCGGACTTCTTCGCAACAGAGCGCTTGGCCTTAGGAGCAGCAGTAGACATGTTGTTCGTGTTAGTAACAGAGGTATTCGTATTCATCTTTTAACGCACTAACTTCCAAAAACTGCCGGATTCAATATCAAATTTAGGGGTGCGGCGCAAAAAATAGGCTTAAATAAAGGGGTACAGTACCACCTCTTGGCAAACAGGGCTAGATTTTTTTTTTGAAAAAGGAAAATACAACCCCTATACTAGAGGGTGTTTTTGAGAATTATCGATAAATTCTAATACAAATTCTATTCTCCGACTAAGTAGATGAGGCGCTGTATACATGTACAGAGTCGTAAACACCCTGATGTTCAATGTAAATCTAACGCTACGTACGGAGATTTCTGTCAAAATCATAAAAGTGGTCTTAGACGGTTCTCGAAACCCCTTCTCGAGTACGTACTCGAGCAGACGCAAGCCGCCAGCCGACTCCAAAGCTGGTGGCGTTCCCTACAGCTGTTGACCAGGCGTCAAGGTCTTGCTGCACTCGAGTACGATTTAGCAACAAATAAACAGGAATTACTGAGTTTTGATGAAATCTCTAATATTCCACGTATCTATAGATGGTCATATTATGATGAAACCGGTCATTGTTGGTTATTTGATATACGCTCATTGTATCATCTTCAACAAAGGAACCCTTCATTTAAAAACCCCTATACACAACTCCTATTTCATAAAAGTGCCTTACAGTCCATGCATAATAGATTACACTGGCTAACTGTTCGCCATTATCCCCTCATACATGTTAAAGATCCAAATGACCCGATAGCCGCATATACAATGGCAGTTGTAGAGGTGTTTGTCACTATAGATGCTCTTGGCTACAACACAAGCGCAGACTGGTTCCTATCATTAAATGATAATGACCATTACGAATTTCGTAGAACACTCTCACATATATGGAATCAGCTCAGCAAACAGCAGCACAAAGCTATTCTTGGACGTAGCACAAACCTTGAGATTTTTGATGGCCCTGCTCCAACCACCATGCTATTACGACCTGGTGGTAGAAAATGGTCCAGTCCCAACAACTCCCCTGGTCGTAGACTACAAGCACAAAAAGATAATCTTGCTGCTATCAAAACCCTTGTAACCAGCGCTAAAGGTCGTGGCGATAGAAGTACCGGTGCACTCTATGCTCTTACAGCACTCGTACATGTTAGTCAAGAGGCCGCTGAAGCATATCCATATCTAACCGACGTCTTCGCTAATGAACCTCGGTTTGAATTCCATTTATGAATGTTAATCAAGTATAATAAATATTATAATACAAGCTAATTGTAATATTTATTATTATGGGATAAAAGTATTAAGAAATACGGAAAAAATTTTTCAAAGGGTACCCGTCGATAAAATTTGAGCCGGCGCCGGCGCTATAAATAAATGTCAGATACAAGCCACACAAATGTCCTCCGTTATGCCAATCACTGCCGACAACTTCGATGTTACTAAGCTCACTTTCTCAAAGGTCCGTACTCTAGATTCAGGCGCAAAATCTGCATATGTTAGCTACAATGGCTCCAAGTTCTATATTCAATCCGCATGGGAGATGACCGCCCCCTATGGCATTAGTGCCCCTTATTCAGCTAAGGATGCCGCCCCTGGCGCACCTGTTACTGGTGATTATAGCATTGACCTTTCACTTGCTGGCTATGACCAGGATGGTACTGAGGTTGCCGACTACTACAATATGCTTCAGTCAATTGATGACCTCATGAAGGCCGAGGGCCTCAAGAATAAGGTGGAGTGGCTCAATAAGCCGAAGGCTACTGCAGATATCATTGAGGACAACTACTCCCCTCTGATTAAGCCTGCACCCGTAGATAAGGTTACTGGTATGCCTAAGCCTTACCCTCCTACGCAGAAGCTCAAGCTCAAGCGTGACAAGGCCAACAATTTCACGGTTGCAGTCTTTGACCCTGATAACAACAAGCTTAGTGGTGACCCCCAGAAGGTGATTACTCGTGGTTCCAAGGTCACAGTTATCAGTGAGTGCGGGGGTGTCTGGTTCGCTAATGGTAAGTTCGGTCTCACTATGCGTGCTATCCAGGTAATTGTTCACTCATCCGCCGCTGGCTCCATTGCAGAGAATGCATTTGTCCGCCCTAATAAGGCATCAGCCTCTTCCTCTAATCATGTTGAGGATGATGATGAGATGGAGTCTGCCGCTGCAGCTATGATGACTGCTACTAAGAAGCCTGTAGCCGCCCCTGCACCTGCTCCAGCAACTGAAGATGCATTCGCTGATGTGGATGTAGATGGAGAGGAGGTTGATGCACCAGTGATTCCCAGTAAGAAGCCTACTCTTACCAAGAAGAAGCCTACTGCACCTAAGCTCGCTAAGTAAACAGCTAAATGAAGGGATTTAACTAATTAAATAACAAACTACAAAACCCCCTAATTTTTATTTTAACTAACTAATAGTATGCTCAAACAACTTGAGTCTTTTCTAGATTTTTATTATGATTTTGAAACTACATTGCTAATAGTTCTTGTCATAGTTGGTATGATATATTTTATTGTAGTACATTTATCAAAAAAGAAGGAACATTTTGCAGACCCTAACCAACCACCTGTACCTGTAGAAAAAGCTTTACCACAGATAAAAGCTAATCTACAAGAGGAGCTTAATTTGATTGATAAAATGACTGGATACTATAATAATTTCCTCGAATCAGCCGCAGGTAGCAAAGCAGAAAATCCACAGGATATTGAAAGAGCCAAAAAAGAGGTTGAGCAAGATATGGCAAAAGAGGCGCCCGGTAAAATCATCAGACTACCTTTTGTTAAAGCCCTCCAAGAGTACTTAAAGACATTTACGAGTGCTCCCGAGATAAATCGCCTATATGTTGCATATCTATTACTTCCATCGGATATTAACCTCTATATCTCTACAGGTGATTATCTAGACAAGAAAGGTAAACAGTTATATGACTTTGTTGCATCATTAGGTAAAAACACCCCTACAGGTGGTACTAAAGAGGAACAACAACAGCGCAAAGAACTTGGCGAAACAACTTCAAAGGTGCAAGGTTCAACCGGTACAACCTTTGGAACACAAAAAGCATTTGGTGGAGAAGGTTTCCAAAATCCAGAGATGCCCGATTGCTGCACAAAAAATAAGGTGGAATCCCTAAAATTAAATCCCAAGCAAATCAGCGCATTATATTACGTTAGTCAAACACGGGTGAGACTATTAAAAGATTCCTCCATCAACGCCACGCTCGATAGACTTGCAGATACATATAAGAAACTCAATGCACTCCAGGAGCAGGTAAAATCAGGAGGCGGTGATACATTTGCTAAAATCGCCGGCGGCCAAAGTCCTGAAACTGCACTCACCGCAGGATTCACTGATTATAATCCTAAATATGCATTCCTCATACGGTAATACAATATAATAGTACTATTATAGATATATTATATATACCCTAATAGTATTTACTTAGCTAATTTCCGTGTACGCTTAATCTGTTTTCTAGTAGTTTTATAACTTTTATTAGTTTGCGTACTCGAGTGCGTACTCGAGTACCCCCTCCGCTCTGCCTGAATTCTCTTGAATCTCTCTTTCAAGAGCGTCGGCAAACCAACCTGATGCCCTGTGCACTCGAGTGAGATAAACGGAAACTGACCACGCTTAGGATTTCTTCGTAAATAACTACTTAGTTCCATCGCCGTCTGTGCCATGCACAATATTGACTGCGGAAATATCTTTTTAACAAGTGGCCTATTTGTCAACATTAGACTCAAATACAACGTTATAATTGTATCTAAACTAGCAATCCTAACAATTTTACCTGAACGCATACTAAGTGTATTATAGGCATGACATGCCGTCTGCTCAACTAATAAAAGTACTGGCTGATTCTCAAGTTCAATTACTATTAATCGTGGAATAAAATCCCCAATATTATCAATCTCAGTTACCTTAACATTTGTTCCAAGTAACTGCTTTATATCAATTATATCATTATTTAATGATTCCGAATACATAATTATTGGCAAATTAGTAGCCAATAAATCATCCCCGCTTACTGTTTGTTTGAGAGACTGTTTATATAAATTCAATACTGAAGAACCGGCCAATACATAATCTTTATTAATTGCATAATAAAAAATACTACGATATACCCCTAAAGGTATTCTCGTCTTCTTTATTGCAGGCGCCTTACAGTTACGAGGCACATCGGCATGTTCCAATAATTTCAGACGCTCATAAACTTTGCGCCAACGTGACACTTCACCTCGTGGTCTACTTAACTCTAAATACATCATCATACGTAATGACATAACATCCATATATGTAATACCTTTTTCAGTAATTGCATGTTTTTTAAAGAGATTGTAAAGTGATTTATCAATCTCCGTTATATCAGCAATAGGCACAAAATTAAGATAGAGTTTTGTGGTCCCTTCATGTACACCCGCCCGTGAGCCAATCTCTGAAAAACCGGCAGAACTCAGGCGCTGCTCTAATGCCTTCACATCCGCTGCCCCATTTGGCGTCAAAAAATCATAGTCTGGAATTGTTACATCAGAATCATAGAACTTGTACTTCTTCGGTAACTGTACATTCATTGCCGTACCACCATAACATACTCGCCCCGTTGACCGCAGAAAATCCTCCACAACTTTGATGCCATCCAATATCTCGGTGTCATGCGCAGACTCAAAATCAATACGCCGTTGCGCCTCATCCGCCGCTATATCTATCTTTTCCAATTGTTCATCTAATTTAATTAGTTTCCTATATGTCAATGACATATCGCAATCTAATTATAGTATTATATTATTCTAAACCGTTGGAACTGGTAATAAACCCGCCTTAGCATCCAACTGCCTATTAGGTGATGCAAGCTGCACCGGCGCAGGCAACTTATAGCGTAAATCAGGCAACTTCGGCCTGAAACTCACCTTACCATAAAAGTCGGGCGCCAATCCAGCCTCCAATAATGCCTTAGGGTCATCATCAAATAGATTCAACGGCACACAAGATACACCAATCTTATCCAGCATTAATGACAGGCTCTGTCTATTAGGATTTGCAGGTGGTGTTGCACCATCCATTGCTATAGTCCATTCAACCTTGGTCCTAGATGTAGCAGTTGGTAAACGTTCATCCGGAATATTTGTAAAATATAATGGGGTCTCTAATCTTGGACTAACTATCTTAGTATCACGAGGTACCTCTGTAATACCAATCTTCTCCGTTGTATCAGCATACAAACGTGCATGCACCCATAGGTCAAGGTCTTCAGAGCTTGTAACCCTCTTCTCCCTAAATACCTTTGTGTCAGCATTAGTTAATATGATAAACTTACCATCATATTCATTTCGGTCATATATAAATAGCTTATCAGCTAACCCCTGGCGTCTGAAATCACCTTTCGGTGTCATCCCTAAATGTCTGTTCTTCAATGCACCTAGACCCTCAGCTACCTTCTGCATGAAACGCTGGGACTCCACACTATAGGCATTACCATTTGGTAAACGATTAAAGAATAAAATAACAATTATTGGCTCTGCCGCTGCACCTGCAGGGGCATATTTTGCAATAGCATCAACTGTCTTTTTAATACTACCTACATTATTACTTATCTTATCTCCACCATTATTTCTAACTACCAATACAGGGTCCTTAGTCTCATCCACAGTATCTATTCGCAAGACAAATGCACGTGCACCTGCCCTGTATGCAATACGCACTGCATCATCCTCCCTGAAAACTCCATTTGCTCTTGGACCAAGATAACCAGCATTATTACATGTTAGAATAGAGTAGTTAATTAACGCCTTTTCATCAGCAGCTAAAGGTGGTATTGTTATTGTTGTATTTGATGTTGAACCTTTGCTACTGGTATTCCTGCCTAACTTAGAATTAATTTTAGCAACAAGACCTCTAATTGCAATTTGAGCTGCTGATAAACGTTCAGGACTAGAAATATACATTGACTCAAACTTCTTAATTTGCTCATATGCAATACGAGTATTATTTGGTTGATTTGAAATATTGTCTTTAGACTTATTATATACATCATTTAACCATTTAGCCAATGCAAAAAGAGCAGCAATTGCAGCAACGGCTAATATTACGTAAAAAATATACTGTAATACTGTACCAAACTCTATTGTTTTTTTTGTAACAGGAGATATCCCTAAATTTAATGCACCGGTTGCACTCATCTATTTTATAACCCCTAATTATTATACCACAAACGCATCACGTGCCACCACAGGAATACCATACTTCTCTGCTGCATCAACCTTTGTACTTGTAAACGGCAATGACGGCACCACAAGATACTTCAGCCCCTTACTAACCGTTGCCTTAACAGTCCATCCAGCTAACTCCAACTCCTTTTGCCACGCTGCATCACGAAAACCTGTCAAACAGATAGCACCCTTATCAGTTACAGCAACAGCCGGACGAGGCGCATCAGACGGAAATTGTGCAAGCCACTCCTTAATAGTATTCTTAGCACCTTGCATAAGTTCCCATGTCTGTGGTCCAAATCCATCTGGCATAGCCCCATCAAACTTAGCCCCTGCATCCACAAATGCCTTAAACCTACTTTGACCCAGACCAGCAGGCAAACCTGGACAGGTCATAATACGCTGTACCATATTTGCTCTAACAATCGCCTCGGCCAAACCAGCCTTTAGCTTATTCGCACTACTATTACCAATCAGCCCAGCGACCATGGATTCCTTGGCTCCATGCACTTTAAAGATAGTATCCAATCCTCCCTCAACCAACTTCGCAGCAATTGCAGGACCAGCACCCTTCAAATCCAGCACCTTGAAGGCATGCAGAAGCTGGGCTGCAGGGTCACCTGCACCATCAACCGCCTTTACATGTACTGAGTCCCAGACATAGTCACATGCCGGCATCACTGGTTCAACTGGCTCCGTTACCGAGTCAATAATAGGAATCACATCACCAGAGCGGATAATCATTACTCCCGCACCGGGACCAATCCCCTCATCACAGATAAACTTGGCATTATGACCCGTAACCTTGCTAATTGTTGCGCCACCAATAACCACTGGCTCAATAATAACCCGAGGCACCAATACACCGTTTCTACTCAAATTCCATTCAACCTCCTTAACAGTTGTCTCGGCCTGCTGGTCATCTAGCGCCATCTTGAATGCCATAATATCAGATGGCTTTGCAGCAGTCAACTGACTCTCTGGCTTCTTAGTGGCAGAGGTGACTACAAGACCATCAATATCATAGGCACCCTTGTCACGCCAGTGCTGATACTTCTGCATTAGCTCGTCCAATGTTCCAGTAGTTGCAACAACCTGGCCGAACTCAGGGACCTCAAAGCCGGCTGCCAACAATGCTGAGAACTGGTCTGCCATAGGCAAATCACTTCCAACAATGCGATAAGCCACAAAGCGCATCAAACCAGCCTTCACCTGAGGCTCAGTTGGCTTTCTGTGAAGTGCGCCATTGACCCAGCTACGAATCAGCTTAGCATCTGCAGGAGCCTCTGCACGCCGAACAATAATCTCACCACGAACCGGCCAAGGTGCCTTCACTAAACCCTTAATGAGCCCAGTAAACCTGGTAATCTCAGTGCCTTCAAGTCCATCTCCCCGATTATAGAGACGACCCTCATGCCAGAGGGCTGAGATTCCATCCAGCTTCAGAGACCAGAGGAGTTGTCCCTTTTGCTTAGCCATCCAACGATCATACTCTTTTTCACCGGGCTTAATCTTTTGGAGTGACGGGAGAGGGAAAGGCAATTTAATGGTTGTATCACGAGGTTTACTGCCAACCGCCTTCAAGACCGCCGCATCAGGGGCCTCTCGAGCAACGATTGTCTCCTCTGCATCATATTCTGCATCAGTCATAATAGCTTTTCCAGTGTTGTAGTATTCGTCTTTGGCCTTCTCGAGTTTCCTAATGCGCTTAACAACATCAGTAGTGGCTTCGGGGCTTTTGCGCTTAATAGTAACTGGCTTCATCATTCTTTGGCTTACTGTCAAGAACAGTAAACCATAGCATTCATTTTTTTTAAAAAATAGAACTAATATTCAATTCTTATAGAGTAATTAGTGAGACCTCCTTTGTATGATATTTAATAAGCTTGACAGGATTATACTTCTTTAATGGTAGGAAGTCGCAACTGAGGCTCCTAAATCCCCCTGCCTTAACATTTACATCATCCTGTTTTTGATTACAGCAATTAACAATTAATACATATTTAAATTTACCCGATGCTACAAGCCAGTCCATAAATCTGTAGATATCAGCCAACGGCCAATGCTGCAGCACATCCTTTAAAATACAGAGGTCGCCATTCACTATCTCATCCCTCTTATTACAGAAATCTAGATGAATAAAACTGTATTTATTACCAGTGCCATGAGTAGCAATATTATGCTCAATCACCTTATTGTAAGCGTCATAACCAGTATACACAACATCTAAATCACCGTAAATGTATGGACCACAACGGAAATCACCGCAACCAAAGTCAACAACGGTTTTAATATTCTTCGTCCGAATAAAATCCTGTAAAAAAGGAATATACTTGTCCTTGTTATAGTTTAATGCACTCCCTGGACCAGAGCCACCCTTATAGTCTTCAGCCTCATTATTACCCCATACACATTTCTCGTAAATATCTGTAAACACCTGTTCCATTATTCTTACAACTAAACAACCCTTTAAAACACTATAAGACGAAACTCCAAATAGAAATCCTCATGTATTGCCCTAGCCAATTTATTCCATTTGTCTTGTACACCCTTAATTGTTTCTCCTAACTTTGGAATAAAGTTCAACATCTGTGGACCATAACCATCAGAATCTAGTTCTGTTTTCCCAGGAATATGCATAACTGTTCGTAATACGCCGTCTGCCTTACCTTTAGGGTATGGGAAGAGATATCCAAGATTTTTATTAATAGTTGCCGTAACTGGTGCTTCAACTATCTCAAGATGCTTCACGTGCATCTGCTCATTGTAGTCTGCTAATATACCCTTAAAAGTCGCTTCACTTAATGCCTTCTTATTTGCAATAAATGTGGCTGCACGGAATCCTGGCACAGTCTCTACATGTAGACCAAAGGGTGCACCATCCCAACCCCGTAAATGATTGGACATAATTGCCATATTTCTCAGACCAGCACTAACCGCCTGGACGTTAAAAGCCTCATCTATCCGTTTTTTATTTTCAGCATTGAAAATAGCATTAACTGTTTTATAAGATGTATCATTTATACTATTAAAAATCTTTATAAATGTTGCACTCATTACGCTCCCTGTTTATAAGGATATATTATTCTTCATATTTAACAACAAGAATAGTGGGTACAGAAAACGTCATAGTTTTGAATAAATCCACCATAGCCGCATTTACAGGTGAAAAAGAGTACTTAATCTCAAAATCTGGAAAATCCTCTTTGTCGGGCATATATTCCCTAACATAAATACAATAACAACTATAATGAATTGCCTTGGCCTCTGGCATTATATCCATGAAAAGTTTTGGCAACTTTGTAAAACGTCGCACATGCATTAACGCATCATAATCTAAAATGGCCTTATTTTCATCTTTATATATTAATAGCGGACCCATATACTATCTATAATTGTAAAATATACTTTTCTTTAAAATCAAATTCAATATAAGGTTGCAAATCCCTAAATATATTTAGTGATTTTAACATTAGCAGTCCATCTTTTTTCTTATTTAGCCACCGTATAACATTTTGTTTCTCTTTTTTATGACACCAAAAAGATGTTACAGTTATTTTACCATATTCTGTGCCAATTATAAAATCAACGCCCAGTCGCTCTTTCTCATCCTTAATATACATTGCTTTTTCACTACAAGGGAAATCAAGTGCCTTACCAATACCTCTATGACTCCCTAATTGTTTATTATTAACTTTATCATTGTGTACTATCCATCTACCATTATCAAATAGTATCAAATTCAAATTGGCTATTTCACAAACCTTTAGAAAGGCAGCTTGATATTTTTCAGAAGCTGATGTAAAATATACATCATCAATATCCATGTAATACATATTTCTTATATGTAAAGCAACAAGTATTACATTAATTGTATTAGTCCATCTTTTTTTAGTAGTGACCTTTATTAACTGTTTTATAGCTTTTGTAAAATTCGTGATATCCATCTTACTACATACCATAGAAACTATTGGCAACCTTATCCAAGAGCGCCAATTTACTATCGGTTGACCCCAACTCCAAACCCTTCTTCACCTTCTTAACCGGCTGCTTCTTAATAATTTTTGATGGCGCCGGCCGACTCAGAACCTCCTTGAAAAAGGCCGGCACCTGAGCAACAGCACGACCTAATACAACCGGGTCTTTCACAACTGGTCCAGCCGCCGGCACCTTCCATTTTGGCACTTCACATAACACCTGTAATAATATAATCACAATATCCAGTTTGCGACGCCCTGTCAATAATGCAGGAGGTGCATTTATATAGAGGGTTGCCAATGCCTGAACCTCGTCATTCATCCGTAAAAGTCCCTTTGCAGCCATCTCCTTGTATTTCTCGATACAGCATTTGAAGAGGAAATGAACCGGTGACGCCTTTGCTTTTTTACCACCATTAATGCCATGGTCATTCGTTGTTAAACCACCGCCCATCTCCTTCTTTACCATAGTATCCTCCTCGATAACCCATTTTAGCCAGAATAGTGCTCGTTCTAATGCTCCCTCACCACATGCGTACAATAGTTCATTGCCAGCAACAAATAACTCATTCATATCAGTCCCTCGAGACCAGACCTTCTGAACCGCTGAACTATCAGGTGCCCGCCGTGTACTTGAGAGCCATGTAGGATTCTTATGTGTCTCTTTGCCAACCGCAGGCCACTTCAGTTTCCCCGCCCTGGGACTGGCCTGTAAAACCAGCACTACTTCACCAATCTTCCGCTGTATCTCTTCACTTGCATAAAAGTCTTCAGACGGCATTTTGTCCCATGCTGCATCTAGCTCTCTGAACCGACCATTAAGGTAATGGAATACACGTAATGATGCTAGACCCACATGGTCGAATGCATATTCATAACAGAATTTACGCCACATATTGTAGCCACCACTGCAAACCATGTCGGCGCTAAAATGCAGTGCACGACCCATACTTGTTGTTGATGGGTCCGAAAGGGCAGTCTCGAGCGCTTTAATACAGTCATTAGCAGCGTAGCCCATCCGACTTTTAAGAATTGTGTCTGGATCGAATGACCCAGGCGTAACTGTTAGTATTGGTACGGATACTGTAACATCCTGCATCTCACCTCCTGCTCTTTTCTTTTCTCTTTTTTACTATCCATTCAACGCTGTCAGGATAGTGCGCAGGTTTTGTAAAAGAGTACATGCGCTCAACATGCGCTTTCCATTTCCGCTCTGCACTCGAGACATTCTTAATTGTCATTGGCTCGCCAATATAGATGCGAACACCTGACCGTCGCAAGGGACGCCTAAACCAAGCCACTACACTCTCGAGAGAGGGGACTGCTCGAGCATGATCATCTTCATCCACACGCTCAAACATCTCGTTTTCACCGTAACAGAGTACAGGTATGATTGGCAAACCGGTTACTCGAGCAAGTCGCAAAAACCCTTGCCGTCCATCAACCAATCTCATATTATTATGCTTTGTATACATCATCTCACGAATACCACCGGGTGTTATACATAATGATGTACCTTGATTCAATACCCCCTTCATATTCTCCATATCAGCATTTACAAGCCCAGCACCAATTGCCACCTCTCTCAACGCCGGAGTATTGAATAAGTATGATGCACAGCATAATGCGACAGGCCTCTTAAATGTATTTGCACCCATCTCACCACAAAATAGACCGTAAGGTATCATTGCAAAATGACTGTGAGGATACCATACATAGATGGCCTGTTGCTGATGATTAAACCCTGAGCGGTCTGTTATGCGCCAACCAGCCTCCTTAAGAGTCGGGAAAGCGTCACGTAAGCCAGCTCTGAACCACCAGTTGTTCGGACTTGTATATGTTGTGCTCGATAGACAGCGAAGCCCCGCCATTATTAGGGCTGCAACCATAATTTGATTAGCAGCCGGATAATACAATGACAACCAAATACTAAGTGTAATTATTGATAATACTATTATGGTTATTACTGCGGGCCAAAATAGTATTATGTGACCAAGCATCCGCAATTACTTTTACGGGTTATATTTTAAAGGAGTATACAGGCGCATTATTTTAAGAGTCCCGTTGGCATTGGAGCAATATTACGGTTACCGCTGCATCCACACCCACCCCCTCTACGTGTTTTTAAACGATTATTTATCTGTCGTCTTGTTTTTTTCCTATTACCACCCATCTTGCTACTTAAATTTGGAATACCCTCTGAATATTCTGCCTCCAATTCTTCGAATCTTGGTTGTATTTTTCTAATACCAGTCCATGGGATATTGACAGCACCGGTGGTATTTCTATATTCTCTCTCAAAGAAATTAAAAGGTAGAGGTGGTGGTCTACGCCCTGTAAATTTACTTACATTAATTGGTTCACCAAAATGATTAGGGTGTTCTGGTGGATTTTGCCCTGTCATATCATCTACTAATAACATAATTTCCTCTATACTTGGAATAGTCCCACAACCAACAGCAGTAAGCAATTTTTGAGCAGCTTTCGCAATTGTTTCTGTAGTTCTAGCCTCCTTAATTGCCACTATATTTGACATTTTACCTGGGGCATTAAAAAAACCATAACGTAGCTTATATTTAACAAATGCCAATAGACCACCACCAGGAATAATAACTTTTTGAATATTTTTAGAGCCTGTATTTGGATTATTAATAACAATTTGGAAACTTGTAGGTGTACCTGGTTTTCTTAAAATATTTTTACAAACAATTTCAGGTATTGCAGCTTCTGCGTCTTCGTGAAGTAATTCAAATAAAATAATTTTCGTAGCTTGTTTTATAGCTTTATCTTCCAAACTATTTGTGTTCTTTTTCAACTGAATAAGAGGCTTTAATTGTGTTTGAACAAAATTTAATTGAAATTTATAATAGTCTAATAAATTCATTCGCATATTGTATCCATAGTCTTTATATGCTTGTAATGAATTTGCATATAGTCGCCGTGAATGATTTATATCATGTATAAAAAATTCAGCTGGTGTTTGAATAAATTCGTCAACATGATTTAATTCTGTGCTAACTCCAATAAAGTATATAGGAGGACCCCTCATTGTTATAAATGGAGTGGCACCAATACTTAAATATGTTGGCATTATTACAACATCGCCCTTCGCACTTAATTCTAATAATTTATCAAAATAATACAAATATCTAAATTCATGATATAAAGGTACAGTTCTATTAAGAGCTTTATCAATATACCTATGATAAATATCAAAAAATTGTAAGGCATGATAAATTGCTTTTATTACGGATAAGTATGGATACCATGAATCAGACTGACTCACATGCCATAATCCTAAATCTGCATGTCTACGTAAATTACTAAATACATTATCACTATCGCATAATTCATTAATAGCAGGTTCATGTAATTTTTGCTTAAGATAATAAATAACCGGAGCATACTCTGGTACTTCAGCAAATAGACCACCAGCTTTTAATCTACGCCCTAATGCAACAAATGCCTCTAAAGGATATTGTTGAACAAATGATATTATTGCCTTATGCATCTCCACAGGGTTAGCCAATGCATTATTTTCAACAATAGTATTATAGGCTGTAGCTAAATCATTATATATTGGATCATCCAAATTAAATGAAGGTATATTTTCAGACATCTAATAGTTATTTATATTTAGCACTAACAACCTTCTTGCCCTTCAGCGCCTTACTTGTACGGGGTATTAGACCTTTTGCCTTGAGTGAACTTGTAGCGGTAAAGCCAATACTCTCGCCTCTGCGCCAGCGCCTCAAGGTTTCGAGATTCTTTTTAGTTGGCTTGTAACCTCCCTGCGAGCCGCCAATCTTCCCAAACAACTTATTACCACACCCACAACCTTTTCTGCTCGAGCAATTATTTCGTCTGGTTTTCATTTCTTACTAATAGTAGCTATATTATATGTCAAAGAAGACCAGAAAACTATTTCTTCCCGAAAAATATTTTAAGGGCCTCTCGAGAGCGGCACGTTCTCGTAGGGTCAAAGAGATCGCCAGAGGTGTCAAGCTCCACTGGAAGAATCCTGCGGCCTACCGGCCTTTCAAAACAGATCTCGAGTTTCTTGCTAAAGCAAGAAACCGCCGCCGAACATGCAACAAAGTTGCATGTAAGGACGAGGTCCCTGCTCGAGCGAAAAAGACATCAAGTTACACTGAACAATGGCGTAAACTATTCCCTAATAGTACTTCTCTTGGGCAAAAAGCCAAGGCAACAGGAGTACCATTAAAATATATTAAAGAGAGTTATAATCGTGGCATGGGAGCATGGCGTACGGGCCATCGTCCCGGTGCAACAGAGCAGCAATGGGGGTATGCTCGTGCCCACTCCTTCTTATTGTGCGGAAAAACCCATTACACTACTGATAGTGATTTGGTTCGTGAAGCAAAGAAAGCCAGTGCCTCGGCCGCTAAATGGTGGAAGACACAGTGTGCCAAAAAACGTTGGCATAAGTAGAGAAATGGCAAGAAGATACAGAAAACATGGTGGAGACTATTCTATTAAAGTTTTTACTGATCCATTAACGGGAAAAAGGCGTACAAGACATATAAACAAAGCAAACACAAGTTCTAAAAATAATTCATCCAATTTAAATCGTATATCATTTAATCCTATAACGGTTCGCCATCGCAATAGACGTAATAGACGTAATAGGCGTTATACAAGACGCCTGCATTAAGCAGGTAACCCGCTTCAAGCGGGCCGTTAATTTAACTCGTCATGAGCCCCCTTCAAGCGCTTCACAAGCGTCTCAACAACCGACGTCCATGTGTACTTCAATACTGTGTTACGAGCCGCAGCACTATGCTTCGCTCTTAGTTCAGAGTCATTTAGATACTCCTCCATACCAAGGCAAAGGTTATGAGGGTCAACTGCCTCAGCCTCGCCTCCCACAGGACAAAACAGTAACGGCATATAATACCTAACAGTAGGCTTAACTAGTACAGAATTTTCTGCATTACAGTACTCCTTGTATCCGCCAAGTGCAGGAACCACCTGCGGGCATCCAACTCCCATAGATTCAAATGTACAGAGGCCAAAGCCCTCGCCATCTGCAGCAGAAACCGATACATCTGCTGCATTATAGAAGGTGTTAATCTCCTCATCCTTGAAATCCATGTCTCTATTTGTTACCATAAGACGATTACCAAACTGCTCTGGTGCAACACCACGCATCTTCAGTTCTCGAGCAAAGATTTCAAAGAGAGGCCAGCCACCCCGCTCACCCTTATCACAAACACACATAAGTGCAATTGGCTTATTAGGATATTTTACAAGTAGTTCAACAAACGCCATAATCAGAAGGTCATAACGTTTCCTAGGCTGATTGCGATTAATACTCAGCATCAAGAAAAGGTCATCAGGAAGATTCAGACGACGACGAGCAACCGCCTTTGACATTGGACTAAACATCTTCTCGTCAAATCCATGACCAAGAACATCAATAGGACGGTGTATACCTTGTCCCTTCAAACAATCACGCCAAGCCTGTGTAAAGGTAAATACACGGTCTGCCTCACGATTAATTACATCCAAGAACATACTGAGCTGACAGTTATAGACCTGGTCAACATAAAACCAGGTCTTGAAATCACGGCGAATATTTGAGCGCTTAATTGCCTCCATAAATTGCGTGATAACAGCCATGTCATTGTAAATCATAACAACATCTGGCTTAATGCGGTCAATCTCGGCAGGTAACTGTGCATATCCAAAACCCTGGACAAGAGGCTTCTCCAATGCAACGGCATCAATAACCTCTACATTAGGTGGATAAGCACGAGCCATATCAGCAGGTTTATTAATCAGTTTCTGGAACCCATAATGGTAAAGCTGAAGCCAGGGAATAGTTGCAAGTTGCTGAATAAGATTATAGGACACCTTGCTGTAACCTGTAACCTGTTGACAATGGGTACTTACAAGCAAAAACTTTAATTTACGACCAGTATATGATTCAACAGGTACAGGTGTCTGACTAGGCTTTATAAGAATATTCTGTAGACTTGCCAAATAGTCATTTACATCAAGAACTGTTGTTGCAGGGGATGCAGGAGGTACAGGAGGTGCAGGAGCAGGTGTTGGTGCAACAACAGGAACATTAACAGGCGGTTCTTTTGATACAGATGTGTTTGAAAACATCTTTTGCAAATTAGCCAAATAATCATTTACATCAGGAGCAGGAGCTGCAACGGGAGCAGGAGCAGGAGCTGCAACGGGAGCAGGAGCAGGAGCAGCAGCTGCAACGGGAGCTGCTTTATAAGTACCAATTAATTTTTGAAGAGTATTCAAATAATCTTCAGCCGTTCCTGTAGAAGCCATTTCTAAACACTTATACATTCAATCCCTTAGACCATCAGCAGTTTCCTAATGGTTGTCTTCAATTCCATTTTCCAATCATCCCATGCATTCATTAAAATATTATTATATTTTTGCCTATGTTCAGTCTGCAATGCAAAGAACTGTGTAGCCTTAACAGCATCCTCAACAGTTGCAAGATTTAGCAAAGGAAGCTTATTACTTACCCAGTCCCAGAACCACCAATCCTTATCTTCACGAACTACAATAGGTACACAACCAGCCTCTAAAGCCTCATATAAACGGAAGGTCTCAAAATGATTCCCTCTGAAAATAGGAACCATATAACTATCACGTAATAGTGCCTTGTATTCATCAACATTCAGCTGCCCTGGATCATTCCAATTATCATAGAGCTTATAGTTCCCACCAGGGACCTGAGAAAATGCCGCCACTTTTTCCGCACGGTCAAACCATTTCGTGCCATGGAATGACCAGGTCCATTTACGATTTAGAGGTGGAGCTCCCTCTTCACGCTTCCTACCAATTGCATACCCTAAGGGTATAGTAACAATATTAGGGCTATTTGCAGCAGGGTCAGGACGATGGTAGGTACGAACTACCCATTTAGCATCAGTATACCAATTAATATTATCAACCCCAAACTCGTCACTTAAATGTATTGCCGCCCATTTACGTCCCTCCTCCTTAAAATGATGGAATACAGTCAACCAGGTATTCAGATCCTGTCTGCTGACAAGCACAATTGGCTCCTCATCCTTAGCAAACCCTTCAGGAGAATCGGGCATAGTCTTAATTACAATATCCTTACCAAACAGCTCATCAAGCCACTGAGCCTCTAACAGTTTACTCTTAGAATCTGCGTCAGCATTAATCATATATACTGTTAGCGCAGATGACGATACAACCTTTTCTGCAGAGGAAATAGACTCGGTAGAAGGTATAGCCTTCTCTGCAAATGTCATTTGCATATATGCATCTTTGAGTGCATTAGCAATATTTAGATCATCTGCAGCAGACATTGAGGTTTTAGTACGCACCTCCTCCAATGACCAGCGCTCATCATTAGTCCACAAATCACTATCAAATGTATCAATCCTATCAAAGTTATTGAACTTTGAGTTATCGTAGGCCGGATCACCCTCTTGAGTACATCCTGCCATTAGTGGATCGGGAAAATATATATTTAGCTTATCTCCATGATTACAGATCATATGGTCGCCACTTGTGAAGAATCCATCACGCTCCTTAATAATATCCAGCACCTTCTTAGCACCACGCTTTGACAGAACATATGCATAATTACAGAAATGGAAATAGCGGTTTGGTACACTTTGTCCAAAGTTCTGGTTTAGCGCAACACGACACCATCCAGTGGAAACAGGCTCCTTTACAAGTTCGAAGCCAGCCTTATTAGGAGGAAGAATACCACCCAAATAAAGTACATCATAATCTTCAGGAGGGGGGGTAGCAATAAACTGCTTCTCCCAGCCAGCATTCATCTTCACATCATCCTCCATAATCAGATACGCTTTAGTATCCGCTGGCTCGCCTGCAAGCTGAGACCAGAGAGCAAGATGACTAAGCGCACAGCCGGCAACCGCCTTCTTCCAGAAAAAGTCATTTGGACGCAAAAGACGGGCGAGTACAGGAGTCAACTGTAGCTTACGCCCATCAATCGCCATATGATTCTGTACCTTCTTAGCAAATGCACCATGATTCTTCATAAAAGTCTGATAGCGGTCAGTACGACGCTCAAGATTAATCACATATGCATCAGTCACGCCAGGTAACACATCATTATTTACTTTAAAATTACCACGATGAATATAGAAACTCTTTCCTTGCATCTTCGCCCTACGCAGAGAATCGTGTGTTACAACATTATCAATCTCAACTGTTGCAACAGACTCACGTAACCGTAAAAGAGACAGAATAGCCTGGTCATGACGATGCCCAAACGGCTGACCATTTGGATGCATACCAGCCCACTTAGGACCAGCAATAATTTCACGCTGCTTGCTAAATGCAAATGCTTGATTAAACACAGCTAACGCCTTATCTGAACCCCCGACCATAGCACAGATACCTCCAAGTATCTGATGCTCTTCCAATTCCGCATCATTTGGTGCAAGTCGCTCTTTGAAACTATCAGAAAACCAGTTCTTATTTTGTTGGGTTGTATCCTTAATAAAACAGAGACCCTCTGCAGCCGCTAAATCAAGCATCTCAAACGGTAACTTTGTCAATACAATTCCTGCATCATAATACATAATCATATGCCCCTTAAGAGTTGCGTCGTTAGCAAGCTGATTATAGATCCAGATTTTCCAAGCATAATGCTCTGATGACCAGTAATCAGGAAATGCCCCTTCTGGCACCTCTTTAGGAATACGTACAAAGTTAACATCTGAAAAATGTCCCTTGAAACTATTCTCAACCGATTCAGAGATGTCTGGTCCTAAATAGACACGAACCGTAGCGGCACCTTCTGGGAACCCACTTGCCATAATACATGTTGTACGTAGCCAAATCTGCAACGAAGGCAAAAACTTGGCGGTAGCATAGGTGCAAAACATATACTTAAAATCTTCAATACGAGCGGCCATAGACTTTTCTAGAAACAATTTCTTGGCCAGTCTTTATACCAATACCTGACGGTCCAGCGGGTGGTTTTACAGAAAAATTACTGATTGCGATCATTCTATGTGCAACATCCGCTAAATGTTTGCGTAGCTCCTCTACCTTCTCCTTCTTGAATAGTGGAGTTTGTGCCATGCGAATACGCTCAGCTGTTCCTTCTGCCGATTCTAGCCAACGTACACGTTGTATTAATTGTTCATCTGTCATATCATTTGCAATAATGAAGCCCCGTTCGTCAAAGTCCTCCTTAACAGCATCGGCATCACCCCAATAAATAGGGACACATCCAGCCACCTTTGCATGGAATAGTTTCTCGGTAACATAACCTTCACCCATACTATTTTCATAAGTAATATTCCAGCGATAGTTTTCCAAGAACCGCACCTTCTTCTCTTCACCCCCCCCTCCACCAAGGCCAGCAAAAATATCACCACCAACATTATTTTTGTATCGCCCTGCACTATCTACGTGTCCAACCAGTCCAAGTATATCAAGGGCTGCATTACGTTTTGCATTTCCAGGATTTGTTACAACAAATGCACAGAACTTCTCACGCTCGACTTTTTTATGTGGATTGACACAAGCTTCAAGGGGCATAATTCGTGGATTAACCAATCTATTATTATCTGCACCAAACCAGTTAATAGACATTAGCCACAACGGCAATCTCATATAATTAGGTCCAACTGCTTTACGACTAAACCCTAATTGTAATTGAATGTTGTTTTGTCTACACATCTCCTCTGGCAATGGTGGATTATTTTCACTGGTTGTAAAAACAGTTGGCACCCCTGTACGTACCGGTTGATTACACCCAAATGGTCCTAAAACACGTAAACTAGGTGTACCCAGATACTCGGGTCCACAACCAATAACTCGCACCTCATTATTTCCAACACCCTTGAAATATGCATCAATCATTAATGTGAAGAAATTATAATCAACTTGGAAATTCTCCCACATGCCAACGAACTGTATCCTAAAGATATTTGGTGGATCTGCCTCTACATTTGCGGCAGCAACCGGCTCCTCGGCCTGCTTTGTCAATGGTTGAACTAATAGAGATAGGTCTGGTGGTGATAAAATGGGTACTGCATCTCCAACACTCATTAGAGCCTTTGTCCACTGGTCTTTTGCATTATCACGCCTAATTCCAAGACCATTAATTAAGAAATATCGTGTTCGCCGCAAGCTCTCTTCATTGTATTCCTGCCAACCACCTTTTAATAGCTCACCTAGTTTATCAGCCGCAACAGAGACCTGATTACCTGGGTAATAGTATTTATCCAATTCACCACCAAAAAGTTTCAATAAATCCGAATTATGTACCATTGGAATGCCCATATAGGCTGCGTCTAAATATGCCCAGCGCACTGGCTGAAACCGCTCATGTGCAACTATAAAAGACCGTGGTATCATACACCAGTCAGGAAGACGACTGCGGCCCTCCAACTCAGGTGATGGACTAACATCAATATGTTTAAGAACATTTTCCATGAAGAATTTGCGGTCTAGTAACTGTTTTGCATTCGATACATGTATACGATTCACCGCCGCAGTCCCAGCTCTCTTTAAGTACTCCCTCATAACAATAAGTGGGATAGTGCAATTGCTACGATTAGTAACATTTGTTTCACACACCCGTAAATGTATCTCCTCACTCGCCTTAGATGTTGCAAACCATGGGAAGATATTAGCTTCTTTGCAATATGCATCTAGAATAACTGGCGACCATATAAAGGGTAGGGTACGCACAGGACAACGCCCTAATAGTCCAAGCATTACGTAATCATTTCGACCATAAAAATCAAAAGTCCAGATTTCGCTTATTCCATCGTAACAGCGTTTCATAGTAGCGGCAGGGTACACCACATTTTCAAGCTCCTGATGAATAGGTGGTTGGCGAATAAATAGAACAGTTTTGTGCGCCAAAGCTGCACGTTCTTCTGCCGTTGTACATCCAATTACATCAATAAAGAGATCGGCTTTCATTCCAGTAGCTGTGCGCTGAATTACTGGTAGAGCAATCTCTTTGCAATCATCAAACCATGTTGCTCCATTCTCCAAAATATTAACAAGAGATACATCATGCCCAAGGCTCTTCAGCTCATGCGCAAACTGGACTGCACAAATGTGATGACCACTACTAAAAATAGAAAATTGTATATATGCACTAATATATACACGCATCTATCATCTGAACTATCAATCTCCTTAACCCAACAACTGTTTCCATGCCTCTTGAACCTTAGGATTCCAAATGCTGTGGCGGTCTATAATTGTACGCCCAGCAGCCAAAAAACTATTCATATTATCTGAATGTCCTTGTAAAACCCTTACAAGTGCCTTGACTCCCTCTTCAATAGACTCCTCTTCATAAAAGTATCCTGCATCACGCCAAGAGGCTGCGTTATGAATTACAGGGAAACCTGCCCACAAATACTCGAAAATCATGTAATTGTATTCATTATTAAAGTGATGGCAAATAGGGATGCATGATGGATATTTCTCCATAACTGTATGCATATCAAGGCGACCAACAAGCTCGATATAACCTTTTCTGAAGATCTCGAGTCTCGAGAGGAAGCAGAAAAGAGAATAGGGAACCTGTCGAAGGCGCTCACCGTTGACAACCACAACTTTGAATTTCCAGGTTGGATTTGCTCGAGAGAAGGCCTCGAGTAGAAGCAGGGGTATTAATGAACTTTTCTGAAAACTGATATTTGGCTCCATTATCATAATTGTATCTACTTCGCCATCGGCCTTGGGTCGCCATTTAAGACTCTTTAAGCCCCCCTTCATTAAGAAATAGGGGTCCCAAACATATGGCGCAATTTTACTACGCTCTATAGGTACATGATTCAGGACTGCAGCATATTCACGATGCATCTCATAATGCGGTGACACCCAAATCTCATCCATTTCACCGACCACATGATGAGCAAAATGCATATTATGATAATATGTCGGCGTCTCAATGTCAATGTTTAAGATGTTCCCTAAATATATCTTAATAGCCTTTGCACCAAGTTGCTTCAAAAACCGACGCAATGAAGGGTCAATTGACATACCAATCTCAATATATGCATGAAGCCGAATTGGTTGTTTTACAATCTCCTCCAAAGTTAATACTCGCATACCATCCATAAATGTAGGTAATTCCGTTGGCTTATCTTTATCATTAAAAAGGAAATAGGGATTATAGCCAATAATATCAGCCAACTTGTAAATAAAATAGATATTCTGGAACAAGCCATTCGTAAAAATGGAACCCTCGGTAATACGTGCACTTGCCAATAAGATATTTGGCCGTTCACTACGGGGAACAAGTGCATCAAGCTTAACTGCTGGCCGGGTTAAATCTGGATCACCCACTGTTATCGTTTTTCCAGAAGCACACAACATTCACTAATTGTTTAGTAAATCAAAGTTTAAACCATAATACGCTGGAATACTCATTATTAATAATTAAATGTTAATAATTAATAATAGATTTTACTTATACTTGTAATTACTTACGATACGTCTTCTTGGCGGCACGCATAGCATCACCGAGCTTGGTAGCAGGGTTGCGAGCCTTCATCTCACGGTATACCTTCATCATGTGAGCCTGCCATTCACGGGCGCCGGAGCTGAGCTTGCGGCTCTTGCGACGCTTGCCACCCATCATAGCGGCATTGTTGTTCTTGCGACTGTTACGGTTCTTGCGAGTAGAGCGATTCTTCTTGGCCATTTCTATTTTACGCAAAGATTATAAA
>JACCDO010400086.1_pt1 | contig 23713 bp, 17 predicted proteins | sample 7446101 | NCBI WGS metagenome assembly JACCDO01 (sample SAMN15323440, study PRJNA562643) | freshwater metagenome | isolation source: river surface water | place: USA:Blue River Watershed | collected 2017-08-16
AGAAGGAAGGTATTTATACATGGCCTTCAAGTTTTGCTTGGTACCGCCATCGATTTTGATATGACAGCCCCCCAAGGTGATGGCTTGTGCCAGTTTCGACCAATTGAAATACCATCCGGGACTTTGGGTCATGGGCGATGAGACCTGCAATAACAGGGTGTTTGCCAATTCAATGTAAGATTGGTTGGATTGCAACATACCCACTTGAAATAATCCATGTGCCAAAATGGAATTGGGCGATGCGATTACATCGTCGTTTAAATCACTTTTTCTTACAATCAGTGCCTCACCGTTGCTGGGCGTGAAAGCCATTTGTTGGGTTTGGGGATTGTAAAACAATTCGATGGCTTTGGTGAGCAAAAGATTTGCCTGAGTTAGGTATTCGGGATTCGGTGCCGCACGGTGCAAGCTCAATAGGCCATCGCAGAAACAGGCATAATCTTCCAAGAAACCGTGGATTTTTGTTTCGCCATTTCGGTGAATCCTCAATAACGAATCGTTTTGCCAAAAGGTAGTCCACATCCAATTGGCGAGGGCCTTTGCTTTCTCCAAGTATGCTGGATTTTCCAAAAACAATGCGGCATCGGCCAAAGCTTTGAGGTATAGGGCATTCCAACTGCAGATGGCTTTGTCGTCGAAGCTCGGACGTACCCGACTGTCTTGGTATCGTTTGATTTTTTGTTTGATGCTCAACAACAGTGGATGATATTCAGCTGCGGTGAGGCCTGATTTTTCCAGTACTTGCAATGGCGCCAAGGGTTGATGCAATATGTTGTAGCCATGTTCCCAGTTGCCGTCTTTTTGGATGTTGAATTGGATTTCGGCCAGGGCGAATTCTTTATCGCTCAGTATGGTGAGCAGTTCTTCGCGGGTGAACACATAAAACTTGCCTTCCATGCCTTCAGAATCGGCATCAAGGGCGCTTCCATAGCCGGCGTGGGTTAGATTTTGTGCCTCGCTCCGCTCGGGGCCATCAACCAATCGGAGTTCCGTTTCGCAAAATTGAATGCATTCCTCAGCAATTTGTTTGTAAAGCGGGGCATCGGACCAAGCAAATGCCCTGGCATACAATGAAATCAGTTGCGCATTGTCGTACAGCATCTTCTCAAAATGTGGCGCAAACCATTGGGCGTCTGTGCTATATCGACAAAAACCGCCACGAATTGTATCGTAAATGCCGCCATTGCTCATTTTAATCAGGCTCAAATGCAGGAAATCCTTGGCACTCTCATCGCCGGTGAGCAGGTGGTAATCCAAAATGAACTCGTATTGTCCGGGCAATGGAAATTTGGGTGCGCGATTGGGTCCGCCATCCACCCAGTCCAAATTTTCCGCCAATGTGATGAATTGTTCCTTGAGTTGGTTTCTGCTGATTGTATCGCCCGCTTGCCATTGGTTGATGCTATCGAGTTTTTCTTGGATGCGTTGGGCGTAGTCGTTCGCTTTTTCTGGTTCTTCACGATATACTTTGGCCAATTCTTCGATGATCTGCTTCCATTGTTCTTTGGGGAAATAGGTACCTGCGTAAATGGGCTGCATGTTGGGCAAGCAAACCACATTGAGTGGCCATCCGCCTCGGCCAGTCATGATCTGACAAGCGTCCATATATACCATGTCGATGTCTGGTCTTTCCTCCCGATCCACTTTGATGCTTATCAAATGGTGGTTCATGATTTCGGCGGTTTCAAAGTCCTCGAAACTCTCGTGCTCCATCACGTGGCACCAATGGCAGGTGCTGTAGCCGATGCTCACCAAGACCAATTTGTTTTCAGATTTTGCACGCTGCCAAGTGTCATTGCTCCATTCTTCCCAAGCCACGGGGTTGTATGCATGTTGAAGCAGGTAAGGGCTGTTGGCATGGATGAGTGCGTTGGGCTCGTTGTTGTTCACGCGATTGTGGATTGTGTTGGATGGGTTAGACATTTGTGGGCGGGCTTGCTTAACTTTGTTTTCGATGAAAAGGCTTGGCAAAGGTCGCACAGTACATTGGATTCTCAATCTATTTTTGGGGTTGAGTTCATTGTGGATTTTGCCGGCGGTGGCGCAGGATGAGGTTTCTGGGGTTTCGGGGAGTTCGGTGATGGGGTTGGTGAAGTTTCAGAAAGACAGCAGCGGTGCGGGTGCTTTTTCATTTGAGAGCAAGGAGCAGGCGTTGGATACCCTCATAGTTTGGCTTTTGATGAAAAAACCAAGTATGGCCACGGGTTTCATGCCCAAGGATTTGTTTGTTGCACAGTGGCGATCTCACGATACGGTTACGTTGAAGCAGGTGGTAGAGGGGGGATGGCTGACGTATCAATTTCGATTCAAAAAATCGTTGTTAAAAACGCAGTTGAAGATGAAGCAAAGCAAGGTGAATTTTAAGATGGTGGAGGTTGTGCCAAAGCCCCGTGTGACAGAGAGTGTTGCGGGGGATGGGATCACCAAGTACGATTACACCGTGAAATATAAAAAGCTCAAGTATGTGTTGAGTTTTCAGTTGTGGTGGATCGATGGGAAGGGCTATTGGGTGAATGAAGTTTCGTGGATGATGGGTGTGTAAGCCCTCAATTCCAATTCCACTTTTGGGTATTCAAAGTGCTTTCCACGGCCATGGCTTGCGCCGATTGACTGGATTTTTCTAGCGCAGGAAAAAAGTTGATGCCCGTAATTTTTTCTACAGCATCGATGCTCATCGCGAAATGGCTGAGGGGTAGCTGCGAACCTTGATTGTCGAACACAAATCCAATGGCGCGCATGGGTTTGGCGGTATCGAGGAGTACTTTATAGAATCGCTTGGGGACAGTAATTCGGTTGTAGTTGCCGATGAATTGCGTGAGAGAGTCTTTGAGTACGGGGCCTGTGACGATGAAAAGCGGTCTGTTGGCGGGAGCCCAAGTCCGGATTTTTTCTTCGAGCTGTTTCCAAATGCCACGATTTAGGCCGGGGCGCTGTGGGGAGATGTTGCTGGTGTAGAACGATTCTGCCATCGCTTGGCTGGAATATTTCATGTCGGCAGCGGGCGCGAGATGTCCGCGATCGAACCCAGATTTCGTATAATCTTCGGTGCGGGCGGTGTGCGGTTTGATGATGGGGTCTATGGAGAACCGGCTTTCGCGTTCGGCGATGCCCAAGGTATGGCTCATTGTGAGTTCGTAGGCCACCCAATTGGCTTGCATGTGTTTGTGGTTGTACGAAACGGAATAGGCCGAGTGATGGGTGGTTTTTTCTCCGGGTTTCAGCTCGGGCAATCCCCAACGCAGTGAGGCCGTGGATTGATTTTGAGCACCTTGGGTTGGTGACGGGGCAAAAGAGTAAAACAGGAATAATCCGAGAAGGAGTAGGGTAGCAACAAATAGAATCGTGGAATAATTTCTCCGTTTGGCCAACATGGGCACTAAGATAGGATTTTTCTCACGATGCGAGGGCCTACGTATACGAACCCTGTATACACTTGCACCAAGCTGGCACCACGAGACAATTTGCCTTCATAATCTTCTTTGGTGAAAACGCCACCCACACCAATGAGGGGTATTTGGCCGCCCAACTCCATCGCCAAGAATCCCAAAATGGTATTGGATGATTCATAAACGGGCTTGCCACTGAGGCCACCGGCACCGATTTTCTCAATTTTCGCTTGTGATGTATTGAGGTTGCTTCTGTCGATGGTGGTATTGGTTGCAATCACGCCGTCCACTTTGGCTTTTTTGATGGTGTCTATGAGGGTGTGAACTTGAGATTGCTTGAAATCGGGCGCAATTTTGAGGAAAATGGGCTTCCAAATGCGTTTTTCTGTCCGAATTACGTGCAGTTTGGCGAAAAGGTCACAAATGAATTCATCCTCTTGAAGGTCTCTCAATCCTGGGGTGTTGGGAGAGGAAATATTGACCACCAAATAATCTACGTAGTCGTATATTTTGTCGAAAGCCGTGGTATAATCATTGGCGGCTTGTTCGTTTGGAGTGATTTTGTTCTTTCCGATATTGCCACCGACCACTAGGCCTGCCGGGCGATTTTTCAATCTTTCAACTACGGCGTCTATGCCATCGTTGTTGAAACCCATTCGGTTGATGAGTGCATTGTCTTGGGGCAAGCGGAATAATCTGGGCGCCGGATTTCCCGGTTGCGCCACAGGTGTTACCGTGCCGATTTCCACGTGTCCAAATCCCAAATCTTTGAGCAAATGCAACCATTTTGCATTTTTATCGAACCCTGCAGCCAATCCAATGGTATTGGGGAAGGTGATCCCTGCTACCACAGCCGGTTGGGCTTTGATGGGTTGGAAGCTTTTTCTGATCCAATTGCCAAGGATGGGGAATCGCAAAACGATGCTCAAACTTTTCAATGCGAATTCATGGGCTGCTTCTGGACTGAGCAGGAAGAGGATCGACTTGAGAAAGTTATACATTTGAAATGACAGTGCGGTTAAGACGTTGGGTTGTGTGTTGTGGTTGCTTAGTGTTTGAAATGTCTCACGCCGGTGGTTACCATGGCGATGCCGTTGGCGTTGCAATAATCTACTGACAGTTGGTCTTTGATGCTTCCACCGGGTTGAACCACGGCTTTGATGCCTGATTTGTCTGCGATTTCAACACAATCTGGGAATGGGAAGAATGCGTCGCTGGCCATCACTGCACCTTCTAAATCGAATCCAAAGCGGTTGGCTTTTTCAATGGCTTGTTGCAATGCATCTACGCGAGACGTTTGCCCAGTTCCTGAAGCCAATAATTGTTGGTTTTTCACCAAAACGATGGTATTGCTTTTGGTTTGCTTTACCAATTTTACAGCAAATTCAAGGTCGTGCAGTTGTTCCGCGGTGGGGGCGGTGCTTGTTACGGCCGACATATGGGTTTGGTTTTCGGTCACTGCATCGCGATCCTGCACCAAATGTCCATTGAGGGCGGTTCTGATCATTGTGGGGTTGAGCAACACGGTGCCTGAGGTTTCGAGCACAATGCGGTTTGTTTTGCCTTTGAGCAATTCCAAAGCATCGTTGTCGTACGATGGGGCAATCAGCACTTCAAAAAACAAGTTATTGATTTCGGTGGCAGTGGCCAAATCGATGTTTGCGTTGGTGGCCAAAATTCCGCCAAAAGCACTCACTGGGTCACAATTCAACGCCGTTTTCCATGCATCAAGGACATGGGTACGGGTGGCAACGCCGCAGGCATTGTTGTGTTTGATGATGACAAAAGTGGCGCCATCGGTCACGTTGAATTCATTGAGCAAGCAAACGGCACTGTCTACATCTAGTAAGTTGTTGTAGCTGAGTTCTTTGCCTTGGTGTTTTTTGAACATGGCTTCCAAATTGCCTTTGAAATACCCTTTTTGGTGGGGGTTTTCTCCGTAGCGCAAAGTGTAAGTTTTGTTTCCAGCAAACCAATCGGCGATGAGGCCATCGTATTCGGCGGTTACGGCAAAGGCTTTTCCAGCAAATTGTTTTCTTTGTGCCAAGCTGAGGCTGCCATTTCCTTCCTTGAATGCATTAAGGAAAGAAGCGTATTCGTTTTTGTGGGCGATGATGGTGGTGTGTGCATGGTTTTTTGCACCGGCACGAATCAAAGAAACCCCACCAATATCAATTTTTTCGATGATGTCTTGCTCAGATCCACCGGCAGCAACGGTTTCGGCAAATGGGTATAAATCCACCATCACCAGGTCAAACAACGGGATTTCATACTGTGCGATTTCCTCCATGTCCTGGGCCAATTCTCTACGAGCCAAGATGCCACCAAACACTTTTGGGTGAAGGGTTTTCACTCTGCCGCCAAGAATGGACGGGTATCCGGTGATGTCTTCCACAGCTACACAAGGGATGTTCATGTCTTCGATGAACTTGCGCGTTCCACCGGTAGAATAAAGGGTTACATTTTTTTCGTGTAGGGCTTTGACGATTTGGTCAAGACCGTCTTTGTAGAAAACGGAGATAAGGGCAGATTGTATCGGAGAATTCACGCGGCAAAATTAGGCATTCCAAGTGGGGAAAACCCATGAAATCTCGGAAGTTTATCCCAAGTTTTTCACAGTGCGATTTTGCACTTAGGGGGTTGGTGTATGCGATGGATTTGCGGGGGTTTTACTGCCTCTGTGGTGTTTTGGTGTGTAGGGGCAATGCCTACATCCGTTGCCACAGCAAAATCCCCTTTGTAGATGGTACTTTTCGGTGAAAACAATGAAGCCGTTTTCGTAATAATACTCAACGGGCGATCCATGAGGATCGCCCGTTGGGGGAATTTCATTCTTGGATGGATCCAACATGTTCCTAGCTTTTGCCTGGTTTAGTCTTTTCCGTGGCAGGCTTTGAATTTCTTTCCGCTGCCGCATGGACAGGGGTCGTTTCGCCCAATTTTCAAATCATTGATGATTGGATTTTGGGTGGGTCTGGGCGCAGGCGCTTCTTGTGGGATGTTCGCCATTTCGGGGCTTCCCAAAGTTTCCATTTCTGGTCTGCTGGTTTGGATTTTGGGGTCAGTTCTGCGCATTGCCGGACGGGCTTCAGACACCTCGTTTTCGGCGTGTATGCGGGCCCTGAACAACATACCCAAAACTTGGGTGTTGATGCGCTGCAACATTTTGCCAAACAATTCAAAACTCTCGATTTTGTAAATCAGCAAAGGATCTTTTTGTTCGTATTGGGCGTTGTGAGAGCTTTGTTTTAGTTCGTCCAATTCACGCAAATGCTCTTTCCATTCATCGTCGAGTACGGTAAGGGTAGTGCTTTTCTCCAACTCTTGCACCATGTTTTTGCAACCGCTTTCCAGTGCTTTTTGCATGTTTACTGTGAGTTGGTAGTTGTGCGTGCCATCGGTCATGGGGACAACCACATTTTCGATTCTTTCTCCTTGTTCGGCGCGAATGCTACTGAAAACTGGGAGGGCTTGATTTCTCATGGCCTCTGTTTTTGCGGCATAACGCTGGGTTAAATCATCGAACAAGATGTTGGCCAAGTCTTCAGCGCTGCGTGTGTTTTGGAATTTTTCCTCGTCAAAGGGCAAATCCATCGCCAAGGTGCGAATCACTTCCATTTCGAGTTCCAAGTAGCTGCCGCCATTTTTGTGTTGTTCAACCGTTTCTTGACACCAGTTGTACAGCATGTTGCGCAAATCAATGCTCAAACGCTCACCAAACAACGCACTGCTTCGCATGCGGTAGATGTTGGTTCGCTGCTTGTTCATTACATCGTCGTACTCCAGCAAACGCTTCCGCACGCCGAAGTTGTTCTGCTCCATCCGCTTTTGGTTGCGCTCAATGGTTTGGGTCATCATGCTGTTCTCGATTACATCGTCTTCGCCATAGCCAAAACGATCCATCAATTTACTTACCCTTTCCGAACCAAAAATTCGCATCAAATCGTCTTCCAAACTCACATAGAAACGAGATGTTCCGGGATCGCCCTGACGGCCGGCACGACCTCTCAACTGTCTATCTACCCGTCGGCTATCGTGACGTTCTGTACCAATGATGGCCAAACCGCCCAAGGATTTCACTTCGTCATCGATTTTGATATCGGTACCACGACCCGCCATGTTGGTGGCAATGGTTACCGCACCTTTAAGACCTGCTTCAGCCACAATGCCCGCCTCGTTTTGGTGTTGTTTGGCGTTCAATACATTGTGTTTGATGCCACGCAATTTGAGCATTCTAGAGAGCAATTCGCTTACTTCAACCGAAGTTGTACCCACCAGAACGGGTCTGCCCGCGCTGCTCAATTCAACCACTTCTTCAATGACCGCATTGTATTTGGCACGCTTCGATTTGTATACCAAATCTTCTTGGTCTTTGCGCGAAATGCCTCTGTTGGTTGGGATTACCATCACGCCCAGCTTGTAGATATCCCACAATTCTTGGGCCTCTGTTTCCGCAGTACCTGTCATACCGGCCAACTTGTGATACATCCTGAAATAGTTTTGCAGGGTGATGGTGGCGTAGGTTTGGGTGGCGGCTTCAACCCTTACATTTTCTTTCGCTTCGATGGCTTGGTGCAATCCGTCTGAATATCTGCGACCTTCCATCACACGACCTGTTTGCTCGTCAACGATTTTTACTTTGCTATCGGCCAGGATGTATTCCACATCGCGCTCAAACAAGGTATACGCTTTCAACAATTGCTGCACGGAGTGAATGCGTTCGCTTTTTTCTGCAAAATCTTGCATCAAAGCGTCTTTCAATTTGATTTTTTCTGCCTCGGGGTGATTGCTGCGCTCGATTTCGGCCATTGCAAAACCCACATCTGGCAAAACGAAGAAATTGGCATCTTCTTCCCCTTGGGTGATCAACTCCAATCCTTTTTCGGTGAGTTCAACGCTGTTGGTTTTTTCTTCAATGGTGAAATACAGCGGGGCGTCTGCCAAAGGCATTTCCTTTTGCTGATCTTGGAGGTAGTGGTTTTCGGTTTTTGTGAGGATACTCCGGTTACCGCTTTCACCCAAGAATTTGATGACCGCCTTGTTTTTGGGCAAACCACGGAATGCCCTCAAAAGCGCCAATCCACCTTCGCCTTCTTTGTAACCGGTATTGCCCGCTGCGATGAGTTTTTTTGCTTCCACGAGTGCCGAGTTGGCGTAACGCTTTTGCGCTTCTACCAATTTTTCGATGCGTGGCTTCAAAGCTTCGAACTGTTGGATATCGCCCTTGGGGGTTGGGCCGCTAATGATCAATGGCGTACGTGCATCGTCAATCAAAACAGAATCCGCTTCATCGATCATCGCATAGTGATGCTTGCGCTGAACTTGCTCCTCGGGGGTGTGTGCCATGTTATCGCGCAGATAATCAAAGCCAAATTCGTTGTTAGTACCGTAAGTGATATCGGCCAGGTAGGCTTCTCTTCTTTCGTTGCTATTGGGTTTGTGGTATTCCAAGCAGTCTACGGAGAGTCCCAAGAAGTTGAAAATTGGGGCATTCCATTCGCTGTCTCGTCGGGCCAAATATTCGTTCACCGTTACCATGTGCACGCCGCGTTTTCCCAAAGCGTTGAGGTAGGCGGGCAGGGTACTCACCAAAGTTTTACCTTCACCCGTTGCCATCTCGGAAATTTTACCGCGATGCAGGGCGATACCACCAATCAGCTGAACGTCGTAGTGAACCATGTTCCATCTGATTTTACCGCCGGCAGCCAACCATTCGTTTTTGAACGATACTTGATTGTTTTCGATACTGATGTGCGGGTGCTCCAACGCCAATTCGCGGTCCAATTCTGTGGCGGTGGCAATTACCTCGGTGTTTTCCGTGAAGCGATGCGCGGTTTCTTTCACCACGGCAAATGCTTCGGGCAATAATTCGTCGAGAATTACCTCCAAGTCTTTGTCGCGCTTCTTCTCAATTTCATCCAACGCGTTGAAAATATCGTCGCGAAGTTCAATGTCGGTTTCTGCGGCTTCTGCCAATTGTTTTTTGAGATCTGCGATTTCCGCATCAATTTCAGACAAGTGGGCATTGATTCGCTCCACGAATTCCTGGGTTTTCCCACGGAGTTCATCGTTGCTGAGGGATTGGTACTCGGTATAGAATTCGTTGATTTGCGCAACGATGGGTTCTATTTCTTTCAGCGCTTTTTCGGCCGATGTGCCGCCGAGCAGCTTAGAGAAGGATTTTAAGATATTGCCAAACATGATAAGTGTGCGAAATTAAGGTTTATTTGGGTTTGCTAAAATCTTGCCAATGTGTAATTATGACGAAATGACCGACATTTAATTCACAATTCGCAGAATCGATGCGTCAAACGGGGAGTATTTGTGATTTCTGCGTGATTTTGAATAAATTTTGTTGAATGTTAAAACCGTTTCGGGGCTTTTTTGTTTAACTTTCAAATGAGAGTATTTGCAGTATTTTTAACATTGTTGTTGTTGGGTTCAACGAATGCCCAAGTAGTTATTCAGGGAAAAGTGGTGGATGTAAGCAGTCGCAAACCTTTGTCGGGCGCCAAAATTCAAGTCGATAAGCAGGAGGCATTGGCCACAACGGGTGCCGATGGTGCGTTCGAGGTAAAGGGCATCGAGCCGGGATATCACACCATAACGGTTACAGTGGATGGCTATGAGTCAGAATCTTCCTCGGAGTTGTTGTTTACCTATGACAAATCGCCATACATCTTGTTGGAATTGACGTCTTTGGCGTCGGGTGTGGGCGAGGTATCGATTCGTAAAACCAGCATTCAAAAGCGTGAGGCGGAGAGTCCGGTATCGTCGCAGAAGTTGAGCATTCGCGAAATTGAGCGCAATCCCGGGGGCAATCGCGACATTTCAAAAATCATTCAGAGTTTGCCCGGTGTGGTAAGTGTGCCTGGGTTTCGGAACGATGTGGTGATTCGCGGTGGTGCGCCATCAGAGAACAAGTTTTACTTAGACGGGATCGAGATTCCCATCATCAATCACTTTCAAACTCAAGGCAGTACGGGCGGACCAGTGGGTTTGCTCAACGTGAATTTCATCAAAGAAGTGAACTTTTACACGGGTGCTTTCCCTGTGAATTTTGCCAATGGATTGAGCAGTGTGTTGGATTTTCGACAGATGGATGGCAACGCCAACAAGGCCAAATATCGCTTTACTTTGGGTAGCAGCGACGTGGGATTCACGGCCGACGGTCCGATGGGCAAAAAAGCCACTTATATCTTTTCGGCGAGGCAGAGTTATTTGCAGGGCTTGTTTTCGGTTTTGGGACTGCCATTTTTGCCGAATTTTATCGATTACCAAGCGAAAGTGAAGGTGAAGTTGAATGACAAGGATGATATTTCCTTTTTGATGGTGGGTGCGGTTGACTTTTTTCGATTGAATTTGAAGGTGAACGACAACATCACCGATAGTCTTCAATTGAAATCGAACAAATACATATTGGGTTATTTGCCGGTTTATAGGCAGTGGAATTATACGTTTGGAACGGTGTATACGCATTATGGAAAGGGGTCGAAAACCCAGTATTTCTTGAGCCGAAATATGCTAAACAACACCTCGTACAAGTATCGCAACAACGATGAAAGTACCGAAGACAATCGAATTTTCACATACAACAGCATCGAGGAAGAGAACAAATTGCGGGTTGAGAACAGCAGATCGTTGAATCGATGGAAGGTGCTTACCGGTGCTGGCGTAGAGTATGTGCAGTTTGGGGTAGACAACAAGGCGAAGATTTTGATTCCAGGTGCGCCGGGGACTGCGGGTACCGTGAAAGACATCGCCTTTAACAGTCAATTGAATTTGGCAAAATACAGCGGTTTTGTGAGGGCTTATCGCAACGTGATGGGCAATGGTACCTTGAGTTTTGCAGGTAGGTTGGATGGCAATACGTTCAATAAGGAAATGCAAAATGTGTTGAATCAGCCCACGGCGTCGGTGAGTGCGAGTTTGCCAACCAAAGTGGATGGGTTGTTTTTCAATGCCAATGTGGGGCAGTTTACCCAGTTGCCATCGTACACCATTTTGGGGTATCGCAACGCAGCTGGAGAATTAGACAACCTGAACCGTGTGAAATACATCCGCAATCGCATGGTGGCGGCGGGTTTGCAGTACAACAAAGTGAAGGATACGCGCATCACCTTGGAAGGTTTTTATAAGAAATATGCGAATTATCCGCTTGCGCTGAACGATAGCATTTGTTTGGGCAATTTGGGTACCGATTTTGCGGTTGTGGGCAACGAGCCAGTGAGTTCGGTGTGCGATGGTAGGGCTTATGGTATGGAGTTTTTGATTCAGAAAAGAAGTCGTTCTGGATTGTATGGCATCTTGGCTTACACATTGAGCTGGAGTGAGTTCAACGACAAAAATGGCAAGGCGGTAAACAGCGCTTGGGATAGCCGTCACACCCTCAGTTTGGTGGGTGGTATGAAGTTGAAGCGCAATTGGGAGATGGGGGCGAAGTTCAGGATGGCGAGCGGACGTCCTTACACGCCATACGATGTGCAGCGCAGTTTGGTGAAGGGCAACTGGGATGTGAAAGGGGTTGCTTTGAACGATTATTCTCGGTTGAATGCTGAGCGATTGGGCACTTTTTCGCAGTTGGATGTGCGGGTGGATAAGGTCTGGTACTTTAAGCGTTCATCGCTGAATTTGTACATGGATATTCAGAATTTCTTGAACAAGGAATACGTGGGTCAGCCTACGTTGATTGCTTCACAGGATGCGGCGGGGAATTTGATTACGGATCCCAATGCCACGTTGCCATCATACAGAGGAGAGTACTTGGTGAATTCAACGGGGTTTTTACAACCTTCGATTGGGGTGATTTTTGATTTTTAAGTTGATTTAATAACGATGATTAACAAAAAAGGACCCCGCGGGGTCCTTTTTTGTGTTAAATGGGTATGATGAGTCCGTATGTGTATGGATAAACCTGTTTATCCAGCCATCATTAATAATCGTAAGTGAACCCAGTTTCGTGCGGGTGGATGCACATCACAGGGATGTTTTCGCTGCGATTCACCAATTGTTGGGTGAGTGTTCCGATGATCATTTCTGAAATGCCTTTTTCGGTGTGTGTCATCACCAAAATCAAATCGGCCTTCACAGAATTGCTGTAATTCATGATTTCATTGGCGAAATTGTCGAGCAAACCATCTTCCATGGCAAAAACTTCGTGTTTCAAACCACTGTCTTTGAGTTGATGATTCACCAAGTTGATGTTCAAAGCAATTTTGCGTTGCAAGTATTCGTCTGAAGACTTGGTGTACACCACGTGTACTTCAGAATTGAATTTTTGACCCAAATGAATGGCCCATTCTACTTTCTGACGGCTTTCGATGGTTAGGTCGATGGGCATTACGATTTTTTTGTAACCGTGTGCTGTGGCGGTATTTTGTTTTACTACTACAACAGGCACTTGGGCGTATTGGATGGTTCTAGACGCGTTTGAACCCACAATTTGCTCCAATCCGCTGGCGCCATTGCTGCCCATGATGATGGAGTCGAAATTGTCGCCATTGGCTATGCTGGCGATGGTTTTGTATACTTTGCCTTTGTCTACCAAAGCATGCACCTTGATGTTGTTGGTGGCTGCAATTTCTTTGGCTTTGGTTTCAAGTTTTGTTTGGATGGCATCGCGCATAACATCGGACTGGCTGCCGGAGAACAATCCACCGAGGATGCCTTCTTCCAATATGTACAACAGTGTGATTTCATTGCCATAGGCTTTGGCTACTGTGATGGCATGCGTTAGGGCGTTGTCTGCCACATCCGAAAAATCGGTAGGCACCAAGATGTTGTTGTTTGTTTTGCGATTCATGGCCGTAATTTTATACAAAATTACAACAGAATCCATCGTAAAGTATGACAACCGTCAATTTTGCAAATTCTGCAATGGGGAGGGATCAGTCCATCATGAGTTCCACAGTGATGGCATCGGCCAGAAAGCGGGCGGTGCTGGGGATCAGGAGGTTGGTTTGGGTTACTTGCAGTTGATGTTTGGTTTGAAGCGATTGGATGGTACTTTGTTTTTCTTCGATGAAACCGGGCCACAGTTTTTCTAATTGTTGAATTTCGGCGCCATCGGTGGTTCTGAGTTGGGTGAGCAGGTATTCGTTGATTTTGTTGCTTTTGGTGAGTATTTCCTCTTCAAACACGGGGAGGTTGTTTTGGATGCAGTGCATGTATTTGTGGTTGCTGCTCACATTCCATCGGCGTGTTTGGCCATCGAACGAGTGGGCGCTTGGACCTATGCCGATGTACGGATGTCCTGCCCAGTAATTGCTGTTGTGTATGGCGCGGTGCTGTGGTTTGCACAAATTGCTGATTTCGTAGTGCTCCCAGTGATTTTCTGCGGCCCATTGGCTGAGATAGTGGAATTGTGCTTCGGCGTGTTCATCGGCGGGCGGGATCAGTTTTTTGTCTCGGGCCCATTGACCAAAAGCGGTTTTGTCTTCGATGGTGAGTGCGTAGCAGCTCAGGTGGTTGGCTCCGCATGCTAAAGCCCATTGAAGCTCGAATTTCCATTGGTCTAGCGATTTTTTTTCGGATCCATAGATGAGGTCGATGCTCAAGTTGTGGAATCCGGCGGTGGTGCACAATTCAACGGCTTGCAGGGATTGTTCGGCGGTGTGGGCGCGATTCATCCATTGCAATTCTTCGTTGTTGAGGCTTTGAATGCCCAAACTGAGTCTATTGATGCCTAATGCCTTCCAATGTTGGAGGTTTGTTGGGTTGATGTCTTCCGGGTTGGCTTCGAGGGTGATTTCTACGCAGTTTTGGGTGTTGAAATTGCGATGAATGGCCTCAAAAATGCGATGAAGTTGTTGGGGGGATAGCAGGGAAGGGCTTCCACCGCCAAAATAAATGGTGTGTATGGGCAAGGGGTTTGCCGATGTGTTTTGTTGGTCGATTTCTGCACAGATGGCATCCACCAATGGGTTGATGTGTTTGAGCTGTGTGCTGAAGTGGAAATTGCAATAATGGCAGGCTTGCCTACAGAAGGGGATGTGAATGTATAGGCCTGTCATGTAATGCAAAGGTCTAACTTTTTTGGGAATTGCCATTGGGCAAGGTGTTTGGGTGAAAAAGTTGCGCGATGAATGCTGTATTTTTGCGGCATGTTGCGTTGGGGACTCAAAAGAAATGTTCTGCATTGCCTATTGTTCTGGGCGATGGGGATGTTGGTTTTTGAGGTAGCGGCGCAAAGTGGTGCGGGGAATCGGCGGCCGTTATCTAGGGCGGAGGCCCCTGTGGGTGCGGTTTCGGGTAGGGATGCGCGCGGGGATGCATCGCCCAGTGAGGCATTAACGGAAGAGGAAGAAAAAGCCCTTTTGAAAAAGCAGCGGGAGGCAGAAAAGGCGCGTTTGAAAGCCTATAAAGAGCGATTGAAACGTCCCATCAATGGGTATGTGTTTGAGCCAGATTCGCTGTTGGCACGTCCAGATTCACTGTCGTTGCTGAAATTTACCGGCGGTGTGCACTTTCTAGATTCCTTGAAATCGGGGCTGTCTGATAGCCTTCAGGCGCAATGGGCTGGGGTGGATCACAAGAAAACGGTGGTGTACAATTACAGAGATCCATTTGACCCTTATGGGAATCCGATTTATTTCAGGCGCGGACAGGGGAAGTTTTGGTATTTCGGATTGGGGATGATTTTGCTGTTGGTATTCATGTATTTCAGGGCGGCCTATCCCAAGCAATTTGAGTTGAGGGTGAGGGGGATTTTTAATCCATATTATTACAATGAATTGATGAATGACCGCACGATTACGCAATTTGGCGGCGGCTCTGGGGTGGTGTTTGTATTTACCCAAGCGGTGTTTGCGGCGGGCGTGATTTTGAATTTGATTTTTGGTGGGTATCTGCAGTTGAACAACTTGTGGGTGTTTGTTTTGGTGTATTTGGGGGTGTTGTTTGCGGTGATGTTGCAGCAGACCATTCAGTTTTTGTTTGCCAATAGCGTAGACATCGAAGATTTGATCCGTAGGCAGGTTCAACGTCAGTACAATGTGAATTTTGTATTGTCATTGATTTTCTTTCCGCTGTTTTTGGTGTTCTATTACAATGGGTACAAGTACCACGATTTGAACTTATCTAATTGGATATCATTCGCATTGGTTTTGTGGGTTGTGATTCGATCAATTTATGCCCTTGTGGGATTGTTCCAAGATAGGCAATTGAATTTCCTTGCATTTTTGTATTTTTGTGCCTTGGAAATTTTACCCTATTGGGTGCTGTTTGCCATTCTATCTAGATCTTAATTAAAATATGTCTTCAACATCACGCGAACTCAAAGTAAAAAGTATTTTGATTACCCAGCCACCACCGGAAGCGGGTAAGAATGTTTATGAGGACTTCGTGAAGAAGTACAAGTTAAAGATGGATTTTCGATCGTTCATTCACATCGAGCCCATGGCGCCGCGTGATATTAGAAAGCAGAAAATCAATTTTTTGGAATACACGGCCATCATTTTCAATTCTAGAAATGCGGTGGATTATTTCTTTTCTTTGGCAGCGGAGATGAAGATTGAGATGCCTGCGGAAACCAAATATTTTTCAATCAACGAAGGGGTTTCCAATTATGTACAGAAATACATCGTGCCTCGCAAGCGAAAGATGTTTTTTGGCAAGGGGACGGAAGCCGATTTTCTTACCTTGTTTAATAAGAATCACAGCACCGAGAAGTTTTTATTTCCTTGCTCTGATATCCGCAAACCCAGCATTCCAGATCATTTTGCGAAGTTGGGATACGATTTTTCGGAGTGCATCATTTACAATACTGTGAGCAGCGATTTGAGTGATTTGGCGGATGTGTTTTATGACATTTTGGTGTTTTTCTCGCCCGCTGATATCAAGAGTTTGTACGACAACTTCCCGGATTTTGTGCAGAACAATACGCGCATTGCAGGGTTTGGTAGTAGCACGCAGCAGGCCATCGCTGAGCACAATTTGATTTTAGACATTGCTGCGCCGGCGCCGGGTATTCCCAGTATGTTGGCCGCTTTGGAAGAGTACACCTCACGGGTGAACGGCAAATAATTGTTTCACTTATTGGTTTTTTCTTGGGGCGATACTGCCTAGCCAAGCTGTAAATTGTTTGTTGTTTCGGGTGATGAACAAATATTGATTGCCACCGTCGCTCACTTGCAGGATTTTTTTGATGTCTTGGGTATTCATGCCACAATCTCGCGGTGTTACGTTGAGTTGGGGCAGTGATTTTTTTCCTTTGGGGCTGGGGTTTGATGTCAACAAGGGGTGCAGTTGTTGTTGGATGGATCTGAGGCTTCCGGAGAATGTGTTCGACACCTTGAGGCTGCGGCCGAAGGCCGCAGGTAGCGGGAACCGCGCAACGAAAAAGTGGTGGTTGGGGGTGGCGGCAGCGATGTTGAAGCGCTCCGGAATGTGTTTTTGGAGGCAGGCCGCAAACAGCGTAACCGATGGTTCAAAGAGGTAGGTTCCTTCTGCGGGTGAAGATTCTTTTGTGAGCAGCGATTCGTTGGCGGATGTGAGCATCGATTCGTTGGCGGACAAAATTTCGTTTGATTGCAAAGTTTCACTCAGCATCTCGTCTGGAATCCCATCGCTAAAAGTAAAAACCTGTGTTTGTAAGGCTTGTGTTTTTTCATCCAAAGTGGTTTCCAAACAAATCGCATCCACATCCATTGCATCGCCCCGTGCCTCGTTGGGAAACGCCTCAACCAAGATTTCTTTCACCTCGCCATTCAATCCAACCGCGAAAATTTTGGTTCTACAACTGAATTGGTTGTGAATCCAAGTGGGGTCAACCATCGGACTCATTTTGATCAACCACCTCGGCGCAATGTGTGGGTGTTTGCCGATCAACTCAAAAACATTGGGCAAATAGTCTGCCGCATCGAAAGATTTGCGCGTGCCATTGGGCCGTCTGTCTGGGTCGATGTAAATGAGGTTGTATCCTGCATTCTCGGGGTTCGCCTCCAGCAATTCTAGTTCATTTTCCGCGGTGTTTGTGGTGCGATGGATTTCAACATTCAGCCGTTCTGCGTTGTGGATCACCCATCCATTCAATGCTTCGTTGGGGTCTACGCTATGAACCTCTGTACCCGTTATCGCCCAAGCCCAATCGTCTACCCCTAGCCCGCCTGTGAGGGATAGCAACTTTTTCACCGGAAACGCATCGGCCTTCCAACGAGCCACCGCTTCAGAAGTACACTGCTCAAAAGCCCTGGCATCGGTTAACAGTTTCGCCGCAAAAAATGTAGGCAGTTTCTTGGCGATTTTGGGTGATAAGCTGTGCAGTTGCGACAAGAATGGTGCATCCGCGCCCCAGTTTTTAATCAATTTTGTAGAAACAAATGCTGAATTGTCGTGATTCTTATACACTTCATCTACCCAATGTAAAAAGTTGGGTGAAAATGGGTTTATTTTGTATTTAGAATCAATCATGAAGAAAGTAGCAAATTTAATCGCAATTGCCTTATTGTTGGGCGTAGTTTTCACAAGTTGTGGCATGCGTAAGCAAGATCGCTGTCCAGAAGTTGGCCAAAAAACCACCGCACGTCGTTAATCCATCAAAATCCTGAAATTCAGGGTTTGAAATTACATTGAGGATGAACAGTCACTGGAAAGTGTTGGATCATGTTGATTTGCTATCCGATATCGCGAAGCAATCACAACATCGTCCGCAAGTTTTGTTTAAGCACAGCACCCGTTGTTCCATCAGCACGATGGCGATGAATCGGTTGTTGCGCCTAGACGATGCGTTTTATAACAACGCCGATTTTTATTACCTAGACCTCATCGCGCACAGGGATGTGTCTGCCGCCATCGCGGAGCAGTTTCATGTACACCACGAATCGCCCCAAGTCATCGTTTTGAAACAAGGCGATGCCACTTACGACGCTTCCCACATGGAAATTACCGTGGCTGAATTGGTGTCGGAAGTAAACGAATAACCATGAAGTTGCTGTGTGCTCTGGGCGATGTTCGCAAAATTGCCAAGGTGGTTGAAGCGGCGGATTTGGCCACATTCGAAACCGGCAATGTGCACCCTTTTTACAGCACCTTCGCACTGGGTAGGGACGCTGAATGGGCTTGCAGGCAATTTGTTTTGGAGATGAAGGAGGACGACGAGGAAGGCATCGGAACGTTTTTGAACATCGCACACAAATCCCCAGCCATGTTGGGCGATGAAGTAGAAATTGTGGCCACACTATCTGAAATTGATGGGAATGCGGTGAATTGTACTTTTGTAGTGAAAGTGGGAGATCGTGTGGTGGCGGAGGGTTCGCAAGGACAAAAAATCTTAAAAAAAGAGAAGGTAGAGCGGTTGATTCAGCAAATTCGCGGCTGATTCAAGGTCCAATGAGGCTTTTGTGCGGCAACGTTTGTTTTGAAATTGTGCGAATCTCTGTTTAGACCCAACATTTGGTTAACTTTGTGATGAATTGGCATGGCAGCGAAAGACAACAGAAAGCGCGTTGAAATTGTAAACCGAAAAGCGGGTTTCAATTTTCACATCGAACAGAAATATGAGGCGGGAATTGCTTTGTTGGGCGGGGAGGTGAAATCAATTCGCAACGGCAATGTGAATATGGGCGACGCTTATTGTGTGTTGGATGAGGGTGAAATGTATGTGTTGCATTTGCACATTTCGGAGTTTAAGCAGGTGAGTTACAACGTGCATGAGCCCATGCGACAGCGCAAATTGCTTCTGAACAAGCAGGAAATCAAAAAGATAGAGGGGAAAATCAAAACCAAGGGGTACACGGTTTTTCCGATCCGATTGTATGAAAATGAGCGGGGTATTTTGAAGTTGGAGATCGGATTGGGGCAGGGTAAGAAGACGTTCGACAAACGCGATGATTTGAAGGAGAGAGACATCGCCCGCGAGATGCAGCGAACCAAGATTTAATGAATTTTTACGAATTGGGTGCGATGGCGTTGGCCATTCACTGAAACGCCTTGGCCGAAGTATAAGCCGGTTGCTAGGTGCGACACGTTGAAGGTGGCTTCGGTTTGTTGATTGTCTTGGTTGGGGATGAGGTACACGGGCCTGCCGGTGGCGTCGTAAAACATCCATTTTACGGGGGCTGTGGTTTGCAGTGTAACTTGACTTTGGGTGGGGTTGGGCATTGCCATAACTGGAACCGGTGCGGATAGCTTTTGGGTGCCAATTTTGATAGGAGCCGGGATGTAGGGTTGATGCACCACGGCCAATTTTTCGAAACAGGGAGGCCAGGCCCCAAGGTCATCGGCGGCTTGATTGGTGATCATTACATGGTCGGCAGTGAGGCTCACGATGGACGCACCACCTTTTTGGAACCTGCCTACCGAGTTGATTCTGCCTTTTTGGGTGGCCAGTCCTTTTCTGCCCCAGAAAACCATTTGTACATCTGAATTGCCAAACGGACCCACTATCAAGGAGTCTGTATTGAGTCCGATGGGGGCAAACCTAGATTTCATGAGGGAGAGGGTATATTGGTTGAAGGATGGGTAGCTCACGAGGGCCACATAATCACCATCGGTGATGCCATTGATGATGGAATCGATGTGGGGGCCATCGTTGAGTGTAAAACTGTAATAGATTTGGGAATCTTTGGCGTATCCGAAGGCTGTGCCATATCGCCCAGAGGCACATTTGGGCATTACCCCTGCGGAGGTGGGTTTGAAAGTTTTTTGGTCGAAGATGACCATGAGGTAAAGGTTTGCGGCAGCGCCAAAGGGCTGACAAACGTCTCGGGCCAAGCTAAACCAAACCGGGGATCGAAAGTGGATGCCGCTGGTTTTGGCGTAGCTTTTTAGATAAATGCGTTCATAATCGCAGGTGGCGCCTTTGGGGATAACCACTTCTTCGCCATCGCGTTCAAAGGAATCGTGGTAGAAAAGGATGCCGTTGGCGGGCATGATGGTATCGGTTTTGAGGGTGTTGTAATTCACCGAATAGAAGACGGGGATGCGCTGTCCGGGGTAGATGGTATCGGAAATGCCCACGCCTTGGGTGGATTTGTATTTGAAGGTGAGGTTGCCGTTTTTGTTGATTTCGGTGATGCGGTTTCTGTACGATGCGGGGCCTGGGTTGGCGTCCCAGATGTAGAGATCGGGCTTGGTGTGAAACCAGTTGATGGTCATGGAGGTGGGCTTTACCCAATGGGGGCCGGTATTGCGCACGAACCAAACCACGGAATCGGAGTGATCTTCGTGTTCGAGTTGAAATCGCTGGGCTTGCGCCATTGAGGACAGCAGCAGGATAATTGCCAAGAGCCAGTGTTGAAAGCGATGTTTCACCAAACAAAAATAAGTCATTTGGTAGTAAGACGCGATTTTGGCGGTGTTTTGTTTCCGAGTTTGGCGGTGTTTGAGATGGTTGAATTCCTTGGAGAGTTATGTTGGTGAATTCCAATATGTAAAGTATATTTGTCATTAGGAAAAGCAAACTTGTCATTATGCAAAACGAAAAATTCAATAAACAACCGAAGTTGCTGGGTGTTCAATTCAAGAAAATAGGAATTGTGGTAATGATTTTATCCATGGTTCCCGGGCTTCTGGTTAAGACGATGCACATCGCACTGATGGCAAGTCAAAAAGATCTATTGAAATCTCTCTCATACAGCGGCTTTTTGCTTGGGTTGTTATTTATTGCATTGTCGCGCGACAAAGTGGAAGACGAATTGACCATATATATCAGATTAAAGGCGATGCAAGAAATGTTCATGTTTGCGGTGATTTACGTGATGATTAAACCCCTCATTGTATGGGTGTTACAGGCTCCATTTATTGATGTTTCAGGTCAACAGTTGGTTACCCTTATGTTGTTGGGGTATTTGATTAGCTACTATCTCAAAAAGTTGTATCGTTAATGAACAATACACTCAAGGTTGAGAGAGCCAAGTTGAACATCACACAGCAGCAACTGGCGGATAAAGTGGGGGTTTCACGTCAGACAATCAACTCCATAGAAGCTGAGCGGTACATTCCTTCAACAGCGCTCGCCATCAAAATTTCGGATGTTTTTAAAACGAGCGTCAATGAAATTTTCACCCTAGAAGAGGATGATTGAATTGCCCTTGAAACCATTGGGAAATCCCTATAGTTGCATTAGCGCAACAAAGTGAAAGTGCCATGATACTGATACGATTGAAAGTCTTTGTCGAAAATGACTAATTTATATAAATAGGTGCCTTCCTCACAATCTAGTCCATTTGATTTCCCATCCCAGCCATTCGTTAAATTGTTCGTTTCAAATAGTTTTTCTCCCCAGCGATTGTAAATGCTAAACTGCGCTTTTAGGTAACTTCCCGTGATGGGTTTGAATGTGTTGTTTACACTGGGTCCAGTATTGTTTGGTGTAAAGGCATTGGGTATGTCAATGCTTAAACTGGGTTTGATGTAAATAGATTTAATTGCCGTGTCAGAGCAATTGTAGGGAGAAGTCACAATGAGGGTGATATTGAATTTTCCAGTGTCTTTGCCATAATGATAGTGAGGCGAACGGAGCAATGAGGTGTCTGAATTTTGGTTCGTGTTGCCAAAATCCCAACGATAGGAGAGTTTGTGGTTAAAATTATTCGTATCAATGGTGCTTTGATTGATCATTTGAATCTTCGGCATCGCTACAGTAGGGTTTTCTGGATTGGTACTGAATGCCGCCATCGGCTTGGGATAAACAAAGACTTGTGCAAGGTTGGTGTCGGCGCAATTGCCAGAATCGCTGGTTGCAATCACCCGGATGTTGAATTTTCCAGGTATGTCATAATTGATTTTGCCGGGAATTTGTTGACTTGAGATTTTCCCCGATCCCAACTCCCATGAATAGGTTACTTGGTCTGGACTCAAATTATTCAATTCATCTACAGTCCAGATAGCCGAAAAAGGCGCACAGCCACGCAGGTCAGAAATATTGGAGAGGATTGGATTGGGGTTGAGTTTGATGAGGATGGTGTCTGTGGCCGTAGGACAATCATCGCCGATGAGGGGCAATGTTGTGACTGAAAGCTGCGCGCGTTTTTTTAGAAGGTCGTTTTTGCCGTTCGTGAAACGAATGTTTTCTGAATTGCTTTGTTGCGTCCAAGTGCCATCGCACAAACTCCCATCGGCATGGTTGATGGTTTTCCATGCCACTTGCTGATCGCAATACGCTGATAAGGCATTGATTACAAAGGGCGTGTTTTCACAAGCGTTGGATGGGTTTGATGCGATAATTGAAACGGTGGGTTGATTTCGGATCGTTACTTGATAGTCCTCAACGTCTTCGCATCCATTGCTGTCGATAAGGTGATAAGTGAAATTGTAGGGTCCTTCAAAATTGCTTTGGAGTCCCCGAGAAAATGGAATGAAAATGGCGCTGTCAACAATTTTAACAAGGCTATTTTTAGATGCCCAAAACCCGTTTCCAACTTTTGGGGAAGTCAAATTTCCATTTACTTTGGTGTTTAAATTCAATTGCGATGTTGTTGCGCAAATTGTGTCGGCAGTGAATAGTACGGCATTGGGTGTGTCGTTCACGCGCAGGTAAAAACTATCCGCAATCAGGCATCCGGTGGAATTGTTGGAATAGCGAATCAGCCAGTTGCCAACGCCATACGCGGGTAAAAACTGATGGCCTTTTATTAATTGAACAGTGCTGTTTGCGGGGTTGATCCTGACCTTATTGTGTTCAATCAACTCAAATTTGGAGCCGTCGTTTTTAGTGGCTGGGATTCCATTGACCAGAATCCATTGCAATAAATTCATGGTGTCGCCATTGATACAGACATCGCCCGGTGCAGTGATTTGAATTTTTGGCTCAGCGATGATGCGCACTTTTACGCTATCCTTTGAGAAACAAAGCGTGCTAGAATCTCTCACGAGCAATTCGAACTGATAGTTTCCGCCGTAATTATCCTCCGCGGGGGATCCAAATGCAAACTGCCACTGCTCGATTTTATTGTTGTAGTATCGTTGTAGCAAACGATTTGAGTCGATGTTTTTTGGGAATCCGTAGGGAAGCGTTGACCAAAAGAAATGGAAATTGGCCATTGATTTGGGCTCAACGGTGATCTCATTCATGTTGATTGCCCCTCGGTTTTGGCAAAAGGCACTATCGATCAGTTGAATGATAGGGTTGCCATTGATTTGCTGAATGACACTGTCCAGGTTTGCGCAACCATTGGTATCGGTATATGCAGCGAAAATCTTGGCTCGAAATGGACTGTTGTTTTGTAATCGTTCGTTTTTTAATGATGTAGTTGTGAATACGCTTTTCAGTGGGTTGATGGAATCGATGTAATTGTAAACGGATCCAGGCACTGGGTTGGTTGATCGGGTGGTTTTGGTTTTGTAGTGATTGGTTGTGTTGAATTCAACTGCCCAGAATCGCGATTTGG
>JACCDO012403321.1_pt1 | contig 23713 bp, 21 predicted proteins | sample 7446101 | NCBI WGS metagenome assembly JACCDO01 (sample SAMN15323440, study PRJNA562643) | freshwater metagenome | isolation source: river surface water | place: USA:Blue River Watershed | collected 2017-08-16
ACCGTCGTCGCCGACCGGGCAGTAGACTTCGAGGCCGTATTTGAGGCCAGTCTGGTAATCCTCTGCGCCGTGGCCGGGGGCGGTGTGCACGCAGCCGGTGCCGCTGTCTGTCGTGACGTAGTCGGCGAGGACAACGGGAGCGGCTCGGTTAATAAACGGGTGGCGCGGCGCGAGCTTTTCCAGTTTTGCTCCGGGCAAAGTCAGGGTGATGCTGGGCTGGCTTTCGAGTTTGGCGGCGGTGGCGACAGCGCCTAGCAGGGCCGCAGCGACCACAATGCGCTCGGCTCCAAGGTCAGCCACGACGTAGTCCACCTCTGGATGCACCGCGATGGCGAGGTTGGCGGGGAGCGTCCAAGGCGTGGTCGTCCAAATGACGACAGAGAGCGGCTTGTCGGTGGGCAGGCCAAATTTCTGCGCCTCTTCTGCGGGCACGGAGAATTTCACCCAAATGGACGGTGAGACGTGATCTTTGTATTCGATTTCGGCTTCGGCCAGTGCGGTCTCGAACGGAATGCTCCAGTAAACCGGTTTCTTACTGCGATACACGAGCCCTTGCTCCACGAAGGCGGCAAAGGTGCGCAGGATGTCCGCTTCGAAAGCAGGTGCTTTGGTTTTGTATTCGTTTTGCCAATCAGCGAGCACGCCGAGGCGCTGGAATTGGGTCTTTTGTTTTGCAATCCAGCTCTCCGAAAACGCATCACAACGGGCGCGGAGTTCGGCGGTGCTGAGGTTGAGTTTCTGCTCCTGCACTTCGCGCGAAACTTTTTGCTCAATCGGCAGGCCGTGACAGTCCCAGCCGGGCACGTAAGGCGTGCGAAAACCGCGCATGGACTTGTAGCGGTTGACGAAATCCTTGAGCGACTTGTTCAGGGCGGTGCCGATGTGGACGTCGCCGTTGGTGAACGGCGGGCCATCGTGCAGCACGAAGGTTGGCTGGCCGGCGCGCCGGGCTTGGATTTTGTCGTAGAGGCCGAGTTTTTGCCAGTGGGCGACGCGCGCGGGCTCGCGTTGGACGAGATTCGCCCGCATGGGAAAATCTGTCTTGGGCAGTAGGAGCGTGTTTTTCAGGTCGGTCGCCATAGCAATAAAAGCGCGCGACGGTAGCCCATCACGGGGGCGAGTCAAGGGGCTAGGCGTGTCGCGGCAGAACGAGCTTTTTATCCCGGTGCGGATGCCGCGAGGTCGGGCTTATTTCCAGCTCGTGACGGTGTCCACCAACGCGGCCATGCACTCTAATTTGGCCTGTGGCATGATGCCGTGGCCGAGGTTAAAAATGTGGCCGGGCGCGCCGCGCATCGTCTCCAGCAGGCGCGTGGCTTCGCGGCGGACGATTTCGGGAGTGGTGTTCATGAGCACCGGGTCGAGGTTGCCTTGGAGTGCGATGTTGCCGGGCACGAGGCGGCGCACGATGCCGAGGTCACAAGTCCAATCCACGCCGAGCACGCGCGCGCCGCTAAACGCGAGATCCGTGAGCTGAGGTGAAACGCCTTTGGCGTAAAGAATGACAGGAAAATCTTTGGGTAGTGAGGCGATGATGGTGCGCATCCAACGCAACGACGCGGCCTCGTAATCTTGTCCGGCGATGATACCACCCCACGAATCGAAAATCTGGATGGCATCGGCACCGGCGCGAATCTGCATCTGGAAGTAGCGGATAAGCGCGGCAGTGAGTTTCTCCATCAACGCTTCGAAAAATGCCCGATCCGTCAAAAATAGCTCTTTGATGCGGCAATAATCATCCGAGCCGCCGCCTTCGACCATGTAGGTCGCCAATGTCCAAGGTGAACCGCCGAAGCCCAGCAGCGCGCGTTGGCCGCCGAGGTCTTTTTTCACCAAGGCGAGCGCTTGCGCGACGTAGTCGAGACGCTCTTCGACGGCAGACGGGTCTAAGCGGTCGAGTTGCGAGCGGTTTTCTAGCCGCCAATCCATCGCGATACCGCCTTCCTCGCGGAAGCGGTAGCCTTGGCCGAGGGCTTCGGGGATGACGAGGATGTCGGAAAATATGATCGCAGCGTCCAAGGCGTAGCGGCGCAGCGGTTGCAGGGTGACTTCGGCGGCGAGGGCGGGCGTGCGCGCCATTTCGAGGAAGGAGTGTTTTTCCTTAAGCGCGCGATATTCGGGCAAGTAGCGACCGGCTTGGCGCATCACCCACAGCGGGGGACGGGCGAGTGGGGCGCAGGCGCAGGCGGCGAGGAAACGTTCGCGGGAGGTCATGAGGTCAGCAGCAAAAAGGATCAGGCGCTAAATGGCACGCTTGAAGCGACGTTGAACAAGACGATCTGCGCGAATGGCCACGTAACTCAGCACGAGCGTGCCTGCGAGCACGACGTAGATCTGGTGGGGTTTGGCGATGAAGTGGCGCAACGGGGTCGAGAATGAAATCACCACCCAGTGAGCGAGATAAATGGGGTAAGACCACGCCGCGAGCGACGCATCGACTGGAGATTCGCGGGTGGCGGCAAAGATAAACGGCAACGCGGCGCCGAGCAGGATAAAGTAAACCGGATCGTCAAAGTGAAGCCAGCCGAGTTGTGTATAAAAAAGAATCAGCGCACATAACGTCGCCGTCAAAACCCAGCCCAACCGCTTTCCGAAAGAGCCGAACCAAGAACATGTTTGCAGCCAAGTGTAGGCATGCCACGCCATGACGCCGCCCATGAAAAACACCCATGTGGCCGGGGCGAAGTAGTAGAGCCAGTCGCTCCACTGCCCGGCGTGGAGGTGCCAGATTAGCATGCGCAGCAGGAGTGCAGCGCCGAACAGACTTAGTTGGATTAGACGAGAGGCGCGCAGGACAAGTGGCGCACCGAGATAAAAGGTGATTTCGATGGCTAGACTCCAAACAGGGGGAATGAAAAGGAGGCGATCCACGCCGCTTTTTCCGGTCTGTTGTAGGTTGCTGATCAGTTCGGCCCAGTCCGAGCCGACCATCATGAGATTTGAGAAACCGGCCCAAGCTAGATGAAGCTTGTTCTCCGATTTAATCCAAGCGGCCAGCGGCCCCAAAGGATGTCCGGCGACCGCCCAGTAAGCGAAACCACCGAGCACCGCCACTGCTAATAGCAACCAGTAGAGAGGGAATAGCCGTATAAAGCGGTTGAAGTAGAAAACACCGGCTCGCTCGCGGTATTTCGTTTCCAGGATCAATGCCATGTAGAAGCCGGACAGCATGTAGAAGCTCTCAACGCTCATCACGCCGTTGCCGAAAAACTTTACACCCATCGGTGGGCCCGCATGGGCAGCGACGACAGACAACGCAAGGATGAGGCGAAGCAATCCCATGCTGGCACCACTTAATGCTGCTGGGCAGCAAGCCAGTCGCGGGGCGGGAGAAATTCGTCGTAGAGTTGTGCCTCGGGCGTGCCGGGCGCGGGATGCCAGTTGTAGCGCCACTTCACGAGTGGGGGTAGTGACATCAGAATGCTTTCGGTGCGCCCGCCGCTTTGCAGCCCGAAATGCGTGCCGCGATCCCACACGAGGTTGAACTCGGCGTAGCGGCCACGTCGGTAGAGTTGGAAGTCGCGCTCGCGTTCGCCGTAGGGCAAAGCTTTGCGGCGTTGCACGATTGGCAGGTAAGCGGGCACGTAGGCGTCGCCCACGCTGCGCAGAAACGCGAAGCTGCGCTCTGCGCCGAGTTCGTTGAAATCATCGAAGAACAAGCCGCCGATGCCGCGCGCCTCGTTGCGATGTTTAAGAAGGAAGTAGTCGTCGCACCATTTTTTGCAGCGCGGATACAATTCAGCGCCGAACGGAGCGCATGCGGCCTCGGCCGTGCGGTGCCAATGCACGCAGTCGTCCGTAAATCCGTAATAAGGCGTCAGGTCGAAACCGCCGCCGAACCACCAGATCGCGTCGGTGCCGTCGCCCGCCAAGAAGAAACGCACATTCGCGTGGCTCGTGGGCACGTAGGGGTTGAGCGGGTGAATGACGAGCGAGACGCCCATGGCGTGATAAGGACGGCCTGCGAGGGCCGGACGTGCTGCAGTGGCAGAAGCGGGCAGGGCGGCGCCGGTGACGTGCGAGAAGCCCACGCCGGCTTTCTCGAAGACGGCGCCGTCGGACAGCACTCGCGAACGCCCGCCACCGCCTTCGGACCGGTTCCAGTTGTCTTCGGAGAACTGCGCCGCGCCGTCCTCATCAGCGAGCGCACGGCAGATGTTATCTTGCAAACCGAGCAAGTAAGTGCGGACGGCGTGCAAATCAGGGGGAGGCGTAGGGGAAGTGGGCAAAGCGCGGCATGTAAATAGCACGGTCGCTTGCGAGTCGAGCCTGCGTCGCATGGCGGGGCCGGGCGGCAAGTTTGACTTGGCGACGACCCGCTTGGCTCCGCATAAGAGAGGTCTGCAAACAAGTTCTCCAGACTCCATCAATGAAGTGCGCGGCTGGCGTCGGGCCGCGCTGTGGGTGTTGGCCGCGCTTTTGCGCGCGTGGGGGCGGACGTTGCGTTTTGAGGCCGATGCGGCGACGCACGCGCTGATGACCAATTCTGACACGTCCGCCGTTCTAGTTTTGTGGCACAATCGGTTGTTTCTTTCGGCGGAGATGTTCCGACTCTACCGTAAGCAGCGCAAACTTTATGGACTGGTGAGTGCCAGCAAAGACGGCGCGTGGCTGGCAGCATTTTATCGGATGATTGGGCTGCAACCTGTGCGCGGTTCCAGCAGTAATCACGGACGCGAGGCCGCCCAGCGGTTGATTGATTGCCTGCGGGCGGGGCATGACATCGGCATCACGCCTGACGGGCCGCGTGGGCCGCTCTACACTATCGAACCCGGCGTGCTCGTCGTCGCGCGCCGCGCTAGGGCACGGTTGATTTTGATGGGCGCGGAATTTGGGCCGGCGCTGCGGCTGAAAAGTTGGGATCGATTTGCCATTCCGTGTCCTTTCAGTCGCATCCGCATGCGTTGCCGCGTGCTGGAGTCGGTGGCTGCCGACGGCACTAAACTTGAGGCCGAGGAGCTGCGGCGTGCGCTCTTGGAAGTGAATCCTGACCCGACGGATTAATTTCAGGCGATGAGTGCTTATCTCGGCGAATTTCTGGTAGTGGCCACGGCGCACGCACTTGCCGTCGCGAGTCCCGGGCCTGATTTCGCGCTCGTGCTTCGTCAGAGTTTGGCGCACGGACGCCGCGTCGCGATTTGGGCGAGCATTGGTATTGGCTGCGGCATCGCCTTCCATGTTGGTTACTGCCTGCTCGGGCTTGGTCTGCTACTTAAAAATTCTCCTGCTGCACTCAACACTGCCAAATACCTTGGTGCCGCCTACCTCGCGTGGGTCGGCGTGCGCTCGCTTCGTGCGCAGCCGCGTTTAGGTGATATGGATTTATCCGAGGGAGACGCCGCCCCAACCAGTCATGCGGCGTGGATGCAGGGCTTTGTGGTAAACGTGCTAAACCCCAAGGCCGCGCTTTTCTTTATCGCGTTGTTTGCACTGCGAGTGAATCCCGCGACGCCCAAACTGATTCAACTTGGCTATGGGGTGTGGCTCGCGGCCGCGACGATGACGTGGTTCTGTCTTGTGTCGTTCTGGTTTACGCAAGCGGAAGTGCGGCGACGTTTCCTCCGTTGCGGTCACTGGATTGATCGCGCCCTCGGCGTGGTATTCCTTGTTTTTGCCATTGCCCTCGTGCTTGCGAAAATCGGGTGAATAGGAAGGCGAGGGTCTGTTGCGCAGCAAGGCGTCTTGTTGGCGTTTTTCGGAACAGCTGATTTTCGCAGACGGAGAGTAGAGCAGGGTGCGGCCGAAACGTATTTGCCCGTCGGCGGTCGGTGGCTTTGCATGCGTTCATGTTTGCCGCTCTGCCGTCGCTGGAGTCCTTAGGTCAGGATTCGCCGCTGGTGTCTGTGTTGATGCCCTTGTTCAACACGGAGGCTTACGTGCGTGAGGCGATAGAGGCGGTGCTAAATGAGAGCTATCGAAATTTAGAGCTGCTGATTGCCGATGATGCTTCGACCGATGGCAGTTTGGCGATCGCGCGAGAAATCGCTGCTCGTGATTCGCGGGTGCGGGTTTTCGCGCGCCCGACCAACAGTGGGGCCGTTGCCATCGTTTACCGTGAATTAGCGGAGGCTGCGCGGGGACAATATCTCATCGCTTCGGACAGCGACGATGTGGCGTTACCCCACCGGCTGGCGACTTTGGTGGCGGTGGCGGCCGCGCATCCGGAGGCCTCACTGGTTTACGGGACGGTGCATGCGGTCAGTCCGGATTTGCGCCGGTGTCATCGTGTTTACGACCAACCGTTTTGTCCCTATCGGCTTTTTCTGGCGAACTTCATTCCCGACGGAGGAGCCTTAATCCGAAAATCGGCTTATGATGCGGTCGGCGGTTACGATCCCGCCATATTGTGGGCCGAGGATTATCATCTGCGGCTGCGATTGGCTTTGGTTGGTCCGATGGTGCATACGCGCTCGCTGGTTTATCTCTATCGTTGGCATAGGCGCAACTGGACGAGCCGTCACTACGACTCACGTAAGGAAGACGCCTTCAAACAAGATTTGTTGGAGTCCGAAGCTCCCACGCTGGTGCGCGTGCGCAGCGGCGAGATTCGCAGCTACCGTGATGCTGTCGTTGCCGCATACGGACTCGCGCACACACCCACGCTTTTCCCGGTCACGAATTTTCCGCGGATGCTCCGTCTCGGCTTGCGCATCGAAAAACGCTTAGAACGCAGTGGCGGACATGTCCTCCGCGTGCTCGGTCGGCGGCTAGTAAAACCGACTAACCGACAATTGCTGCGTGGCTGGCGACGGCTGCGTCGCGACCGTCCGCAGTTGTCGCCGGATGATTTTCGTGCGGCGTTGCACGAGGCAGGCGTGCGCCAAGGGGATACGATTTTCGTGCACAGTTCGCTCGCAGCCGCCGGGCGAATGATGGGCGGAGCGCAGGCGCTAGTCGAGGTTCTGCAAAGCGCGGTCGGCGTCGAGGGGCGGATTCTCATGCCGACATTTACGTATGCATGTGACCTTGGCAGCCGAGAGCCGACGCGTCTGCCGAAACGGGCACAGCAATTCACGCCCGACATGCCCGCTTCTTCCGAAATGGGAGTCGTAGCAGAAGTTTTTCGCCGTAAGCCCGGCACGATGCGCATTTATCATCCGTTGCTCAGTCTAGCGGTTTGGGGTCGCGATGCGGCAGCGTTCGCAGATGAGCAGGCCAACTTCGATGGCTTTTCGGCGCAGTCGCCCTTGGGGGCTGTTTATCGTGACGCAAAAATTGTGATGCTCGGCACACGGCTGGATACGGTGACAATGTTGCATCTAGCCGAACACTTAGCCGAGGTGCCTTACCGCGACTATGCACGCTATGCGGGCGACGCTGCCGCTTCGCCGCCCGTGCGACGGGTGCGTGTGCCCGGTCAGTCTGCCGCTTTTGAAAAACTTGCCGGCGCATTGGCTTGGCCTGCCGTGCCCAGCTGCGTGCTCAAACTCGGTGAGTCGCATGTGACGGTGATTCCCGCGCGCGAATTGGTTGATTTCGCCGTCAGCCTTTTGCGCTATTTGCCGGACTTCTTGCTTGGTTACGAGAGCGAGAGCTGCCGGGAACGCCTACGATTTTTCAACACGTGCGCCGCAAAATCAAAACCAGCGGAGTAAGAGGCTAAGTGCATTTTGTGGCCAAACTATCTGAGAGCTCGATTTGCCCGAGATAAGCAATAGCCATATAAGGCGCAAAAGAGGCAGACACCAGAGAACAGTGAACAGAAGACAGTGGACGGAAGCAGAAGTCAGGAGACGGAGGACGGCGGCGGCTCAGTCTTCGATCCATACGAGGTCGCCGGGGCGGACGTGTTCGTAGAGTTCAATGATATCGAGGTTGCGCAGTTGCACGCAGCCACCGCTGGACGGGGTGCCGAGGCGGTCTTCGTGGTTGGTGCCGTGCAGGTAGATGTAACGGCTGTGCGTGTCCACGTCGCCGCCTTGGTTCACGCCGGGCTCCAAGCCGCGCAGCCACAGGATGCGACTAGTGATGAGATTTTTGGCCTGCTCTTCGGCGGGTAACTCGGAGAAGTGCCGTCCGGTGCTGACGCGGGCGCGGAACACGATGCCGGGTGGGCTGCCGGCGCCGATGCGCTCGGCGATGGTATGGAGGCCGCGTGGCGTGCCGAGGGAATCGCGCACATTGGAGGGTGGGCGCAGAGAGGTGGAGACGACGTAGGTCTTGACGAGGCAGTCGTCTCGCCAGAGCGAAAGTGTCTGGTGCTCAAGGGACACGGTGATAAGACGCGCTGACGGCTTGCAGCCGAGCGCGACACACCTTTCTTTGGCCCTTTCGTAACTTTCATTCATCGTGAGCAAACAAACCTACAATGTCGGCATCGTCGGTGCCACCGGAGCGGTCGGTCAAGAGCTGATCGGCCTATTGCAATCGCGCAAGTTTCCGCTTGGGGAACTGCGCCTGATGGCCTCGGCCCGTTCAGCGGGCAAGGTCGTGGAGGCGGCGGGGCGAAAGCTAACCGTAGTTGAGGCCAAGCCGGATGCCTTTGCCGGGCTGGATATCGCGTTATTTGCGGCGGAAGGTGCGATCGCCAAGGCGCTCGCGCCGGAGGCCGTGAAACGCGGCTGTCTCGTGCTCGACAAGAGCTCGGCATTTCGCATGGCGGCGGACGTGCCGTTGGTGATTCCTGAGATCAACCTCGACGCGGTGCGCGGTCATCGCGGCATCATCGCGAGTCCGAATTGCTCGACGGCGGTGGCGCTCATGGGCTTGTGGCCGTTGCACCAGCGCTTTGGCGTGCGCCGCGTGTTTTTCTCGACTTACCAATCTGTGTCCGGCACCGGCGCCGACGCAGTGGACGAGCTTGAGGCGCAGGTGCGCGCTCATGTCAAAGGCGAGCTGATGCCGCGCCAAGTCTATCCTTACCAGATTGCGTTCAATCTCATCCCGCAGGTGGACACCTTCGGGGCAGACGGCTACACCGGCGAAGAAACCAAGATGCGCGAAGAGAGTCGCAAAATTATGGGCCTGCCCGCGTTGAGCGTATCGGCCACTTGTGTGCGCGTGCCGGTAGTGCGCGCGCATTCCGTGGCCGTGAACGCAGAATTTGAGCGGCCGGTAGACATAGCTGCGGCCCGTGAAGTCGTGAGTTTGTTTGCCGGAGCGGTGCTCGTGGACGAGCCGGCGCAAAAGCTCTATCCGACGCCGTTGGATTTCAGTCGACAGGTGAAATGCGGTGTGGGCCGTATCCGCCGCGACACGGCGTTGGAGAACGGTCTGGCCTTCTGGGTGAGCGGCGACAACCTGTGGAAGGGTGCCGCACTGAATTCTATTCAGATCGCCGAAGCCATGATTCGTGAAGGCATCCCGCTGCGGCCCAACGTTTAAACCGGCGAACTCATTTTCTCGCGCCGCCTTTGCCCTGTTCGGGCGATGGCGGCGTTTTTTTCGCTTGCAGCAGGGCAGGGGTTTGGAAGCCTCGGCCCCTTACGCGGTGTTCTTTCCTCAAGCCGGTGTCGCCGCGACACTTCCACCGGTTCATTTGTTAACCTCCAACCAATGGGTCCGCTTAGCGGGCCCCCGCCGGTTCGCGTGTGCTAGAAGTGAGTGTGCGCCACGGCTTACAGTCCCATGAGTTCATTAATGCAAGAACTGCTCGCCCAATCCTCCTTCGACAAACTGAAGGAAGGCTCAATGGTGCAGGGCGTCATCACCGAAATTCGCGCCAACGAAGTCATCGTTGACATCGGCGGCAAAGCCGAAGGCTCCATCCCGGCGCACGAATTCTTCGACCTCGGCGAGCTCCAAATCGGCTCCGAGATCGAAGTGCTCCTCGAAAAGCTCGAGGACAAAGAGGGCAATCCGCTCCTCTCTTACGAGAAAGCCCAGCAAAAGAAAAACTGGGAAAACATCCTCAACCGCTGCGGCGAAGGCACCATCGTGTCCGGCCGCGTGAAGGGCAAGGTCAAGGGCGGCCTCCTCGTCTCCATCGGCGTGGACTCCTTCCTGCCTTCCTCGCACATCGACGTGCAGCCCCCCAAGAACCTCGACCAATACGTCGGCCAGACCTACGACTTCAAGGTTCTCAAAATCAATCACGAGCGGAAGAACATCGTTCTTTCCCGTCGCGAGCTCATCGAAGAGCAACGCCAGCAAAAGCGTCGCGAGCTGCTCGACCAGCTCCAGCCCGGCCAAGTTCGCAAGGGCATCGTCAAGAACATCACCGATTTCGGTGCGTTCATCGACCTCGACGGCATGGACGGCTTGCTGCACATCACCGACATGTCCTGGGGCCGCATTGGCCATCCCTCCGAAATGCTCAAGCAGGGCGAAGAGATCGAGGTCATGGTCATTGATATCAACCGCGAGAAAGAGCGCGTCTCCCTCGGCCTCAAGCAGACCAAGAACAATCCTTGGGACCAGATCGACCAGAAGTTCCCCGTCGGCGTCAAAGTCCACGGCAAGGTCGTCAACCTCGTTCCCTATGGCGCGTTTATCGAACTCGAGCCCGGTGTCGAAGGTCTCGTCCACATCACCGAGATGTCTTGGACCAAGCGCATCACCAAGCCTTCCGAACTCCTCAAGGTCGGCCAAGAGCTCGATGCGGTTGTCCTCGGTATCCAGAAGGACGAACAAAAAATCTCCCTCGGCCTCCGCCAGTTGGAGCCGAACCCGTGGGATATGGTTCGCCACAACTACCCGGTGGGCGCTCGCGTCCGCGGCAAAGTGCGCAACATGACCACCTACGGCGCGTTCATCGAACTCGAAGAAGGCATCGACGGCATGGTGCACGTCTCCGACATGAGCTGGACCCGCAAGGTCAACCACCCGTCCGACGTCCTCAACAAGGGCGACGAAGTGGACGCCATCGTCCTCGACGTGGATCCCAGCCAGCAGCGCATCAGCCTCGGCATGAAGCAGCTCATGAGCGATCCGTGGGCCGAGATCGACAGCCACTTCCGCGTGGGCGATGTCGTCAACGGCACTATCTCAAAGATTGCTAACTTCGGCGCCTTTGTGGAGCTGAAGGACGGCATCGATGGCATGGTGCACATCTCCCAAATCCAAGAAGAGCGCGTCGAGAAGGTGAAAGACGTCCTCAAGGCTGGCCAGCAGGTCACTGCCCGCGTCATCAAAATCGATGGCGAGCAGCGCCGCATCGGCCTGTCCATCAAGGCCGCCAACTACTCCGCCGACCAACTCGCTGCCGAAACCGCCAGCTACGAGCAGTTCAGCAAGTCCAGCAGCGGCACCGACCTCACGAGCCTCGGCGATATCTTCGACGAAGCCGCGAAGAAGTAAGCCCGCCGCTCTCTCGGCAACCCTTCAAGGCACCGGCTTCGGCCGGTGCCTTTTTTATTGGCCATTTTGATCTCCAATTCGGAGAGGATTACCCGGCGAGGTCAGGGGAGGACTTCGATCCAGAAAGCAGCGTAGCTTTCGCGTCCATCAGGCACGCATTGGCCCCAAATGACATAGCGGCCGGGTTGCGGGATGGTGATTTGGAAAGTCATTTCCGGCTGCGTCGGACTGAGGGGTTTAGCCAAGTCAGTTTCTTTTGGATGGAGGTGAGCAAATCCGCTGCGAGCTTCGTCGAAGGCGACGAGATGCGCCCACGCGCCCATGATCGGTTCCAGTTGAATGGGCGCTGGATTTGTGCCCCAGCGCGTGATGCGAAAGCGCAACTCTGCGGGCACGCCTGCACGAAAGTAACGCGGCAGCGTGAGGTCAAAGTTGTAGCCTGCGTTTTGGTAGGTTGTGTTGGTGTTGCGCGAGACGCGCGCGACTTCACCGGGCACTGTGAAATCGGCGGAGGCATAGAGCCCGCGGGGAGTGGCGGCGGGTGTGAAGTCGGCAAACACGCGGTAAACGCCGACGCGTTGGGGTTGCAGTGAAAATAGCCACTCGCCCGGCTCAGAACCGGGGCGCGGGTGAATGTGCTGGTAATCGTTTAGCGTTGGATCGGTGACGAGCAGGTGCAGGCGTTCGGTGTGGACGACCATGAGGTCGGCAGGGCCGATGGGTTTGCCGCTGGCGGTGGTTAAGCGCAGGACGAAGTCCACGGTCTTTCCTTGGGCCGGAGAGGTGGCGGGTGTGAGCGTGAGCCGCACGGGCGACTTGGCCGCGATGACCGGGATGAATTGTGGGTTGGTCGGATCGCAGAACTCGATGGCGCCTTTTTCCTGCACGCGGAAATCCATATGCGTGAGGTTGGTGCCAGTGGGCAGCCAGCGCATGAAGAGATAAAGTCCCATCGCGCCGGCCGTGATGAGCAACATGGCGCGGAACGGTGAGCGGCGCGAGGTGGTGGGAAAAGCCTCGGACTCAAGCGATGGTGGGGGTTCGCTCATGGGCGTGGGACGGCGCGCTGCATTTTGGGCAGAAACTCTTGGGTGTCCCATTGGCTGCCATCCACGCGGTGGATGATTTGTCCGTTGGGCGAGATGAGGAGTGTGGCGAGGTTGTGTTTGATGGTGGCGCCCTCGAATTCACGGATGATGCCGAATTGTGCTAGTAAGTGGCGCACGGCGGTGTCGGGCCCGGTGAGAAAACTCCAGTTGCTTAGGTCGAGAGAGCGGGCTTCAGCATAAGAGCGCAGCACCCCGGGGGTGTCATAGTCAGGGTCGAACGAAATGGAGACAAACTCGACGTTCGTGAGACCAGCCTCCTTTGTCGCCTGCTGGAGCATGGACATTTTCAAGGTCGAGGCCGGGCACATGGTCGCGACGGGGCAGCGCGTGAAAATAAAATTCATCATCACCAGCTTGCCGCGAAAGCGGTTCATCGAGACGGCGGCGCCAGTCTGATCGAGCAAGGTGAAATCCGGCACTTGCTCGCCGACTTCGCGATAGACGCCGCGTCCGCGTGTCGCGGTGTCCTGCGCCAACGCTTTCGTGGAGGCATCGAGGGCGCGCACAGTGATGTCGTCGTCAGGCCAGATGTTTTCGAGGGAAAACACGCCTTGCCACTCCACGAGGTCGGCGCGGATACGCTGGCCGGGCTTGGCGTTGGCGAGGTCGGCGGGGGTAACCTTAAACTCCATCGTCATGGCCGGCATGTAGTCGGGGATAGCGTTGTGGGTGACGAGCAGGCACTGACGTTCGGTATCAAGGCGGACGATTTCGCCGGTCAATGCGTGGCGAACTTCGCCCGGACGCGTAGGCACGGACGCAGAGCGGCTGGCGGTGTCGTCGGGTCGGCGACAAGCCGAGGGCAGAGCGGCGAGGAGTAAGGAGAGTCCGGCCAAGCAGGCGCGGGTGACAAAACGACGGGCGGACATGCCCCTAGCCATCTCCCAAAGCCTCGGTTTGTCAAAAGGTTTGCGCCCGCGCAGGAGTCGGCATCAGTTGACCGTTTTTCTTCGCGACCCATCACGCAATTCGCATGAAACGCACCTCCGTCTATCAACCCAGCCTCGCGCTCTTCGCCCTGCTCGGCAGTGCGTGGGTCTTTGTGCTCGTGACGCTCGGCGCCTTCACCACCAGTATTGGCGCGGGCATGGCTTTCCCGGACTGGCCGTTGTCGAACGGCTCGGTCAACCCACAAGGTTGGCTGACTGATATAGCGATGTTTGCGGAACACTCGCATCGGTTGAGTGGTGCGACCATGGGGCTTATCACCATCGTCCTCGCGGTGTGGTTGCAGCGACGGGAAGAGCGTGCATGGCTGCGCCGACTTGGTTGGTGGGCGCTGGTGGTAGTGGTGGTGCAGGGACTCATCGGCGGTAAGCGCGTGCTGCTCGATTCGCTCGCAGTGCCGGGCTTTGAAATGACTTTTGGACAGATGCTGCGCATCCCGCACGGAATCCTCGCACAGGTGTTTGTGTGCATCCTATTTGCGATTGCGGCAGGACTTTCGCGAGCGTGGACAGAGGCGACTCCTGAGCAAGAAGCTGTCGCCCCGCGCACCCGCCGGCTAGGCTGGCTGTGTGCGTGGCTGCTCTTTGGGCAATTGGTGATCGCGGCCACGATGCGGCACAATCACGCAGGGCTAGCGATTTCGACATTTCCGCTGACGCCGGAGGGTGGACTCGTGCCATCGACTTGGGATTTTCGGATCGGGATTCATTTTGCGCACCGTGTGATGGCGCTAGTGCTGACGGTCGCACTGGCTGCATACACACACGTGCTCTGGCGTGATGTGTTGGCTGCGCGATGGCTGCGGCGGCTAGGCATCGTGTTGATGTTGCTGCTCGGCGCGCAGATTCTTCTTGGCGCGAATGTCATTTGGTCGGGTCGTAGCGCCTATCTGACCACGGGGCATGTGATTGTGGGAGCCTTGCTGCTCGCCGTGACGTTTCTGATGGCCTTCTTCGGTTCGCGGCGTTCTGTCGTGACACACGCTGCCTGATTTTCATGAAGCCAGTTGTTGAAATGCCACCGCTGATTCCGCCGCCCGCCCCGGCGTCGTGGAAACTTTATTTAGAGCTGACCAAGCCTCGGCTGAGCCTGATGTCCGTCATCACGGCGATGATTGGTTACCTCGCGGCGGTGCCGTATTCATATATGGATTGGGGGCGCACGGTCCTCGTGGTGCTCGGCACGGCGTTGTGCGCGGGCGGTGTGGCGGCACTCAACCAGTGGATGGAGCGCGATACAGACGCACTGATGCAACGCACGGCGGACCGGCCGTTGCCACGTGGATTTCTGGCGCCCGGCTCGGCTTTTGTGTTTGGCTGGCTGCTCTGCATCGCTGGCTTGGCGGTGTTGTTCAAGTTGGTGAATGGGATGTCGGCGTTTTTGGCTTTGGCGACGATCGTAGCGTATCTGGCCCTCTACACACCGGCTAAACGTTGGTCGCGTTGGAACACCGAGATCGGGGCCATCAGCGGCGCGTTGCCACCGATGATTGGCTGGGCGGCGGCAGGCCGGACGAATCCGGGACTGGGGTGGGCGCTCTTCGCGTTGCTCTACGCATGGCAGATGCCGCACTTTTTCGCGCTGGCTTGGACATATCGCAAAGACTACGCAGCGGCGGGCATGCCGATGGCTTCGGTGGAAGATCCGACGGGCACGGCCGTATCGCGCCGGGCGTTTGTGTGGACAGGTCTGATGGTGGCCGCAGCGTTGTGGCCGACCCTGCTCGGCTACTGCACGTGGTATTATTTCGTGTTCTCGCTCGTGCTCGGTTTGTGGGTGTTGCGGTCAGCATTCTATTTTCTCGATGAAAAACGTCGCGAGACCGAGGCGCGTCGCTTGTTTCTGATTTCTATCGGCTACCTGCCATTGCAACTCGGTCTGCTCGTGGGCGACCGCATGATTTTCCAACTCTGAGCCTCCATGACTGTTCAGGATATACCGGCCCTCAACGCCACGCTCAACGCCCTCGCCACCGTGTTGATTTCAGCAGGTTTTATTTTCATCCACCTCGGCCGCAAAGAAGCTCATCGGCGTGCAATGCTTTCGGCGGGCGTTGTATCGGCGGTGTTTCTCGTCGGTTATGTGCTGCACAAGGTGCTCGTGCGCGGCGTGCATACCCCGTTTGGTGGTGAAGGCGCGATTCGCACGGTCTATTACGTCATGCTGATTTCGCACATTCTCTTGGCCATCGCCATCGCGTGGCTGGTGCCGCGAACGTTCTGGCTGGCGATCAAGGGCGACTACGAACGGCACCGCCGCTGGGCGCGCTTCACTTTCCCTATCTGGTATTATGTTAGCGTGACAGGTGTGCTGGTCTATTTTTTCCTCTACGTCTGGTGGCCGGCAAAGCCAGCCGCATGAGGTGGGTGACGGGTGGCGGTAATTTTCTCTTTGTGCCGTGGGCGTTTTTTGGTGGCTAATGCGTTATGCCCAAACGGCCCGCCGACCCTGCCGATACTCCGGCCAAGTCTCTGACCACCTACACCATCAAGCTCGACGACGCGCAGATGGAGCGGTTGCGCGCGGCCTGCGCGGCCAAAAACTGGGAAGAAGTTGAGGTGCCCTACGCCCGATTCGCGTTTCGCGGACCACGGGTGAACGTGACGGCTTACACCAGCGGCAAGGTCGTCGTAGCGGGCAAGGATACGGAAGATTTTGTGCAAAACGTCATCGAGGCCTCGGTGACGGGTGAGGCACGACTGGGCTACGACGCAGTGCATCATCCGGAATGGTTTGAGCCGCATGCGGGACTCGACGAAAGCGGCAAGGGCGACCTTTTCGGTCCAGTGGTGGCAGCGACTGTCATTGCGGACAAAGCGGCGGTCGAGGCATGGCTCGCTGCTGGCGTGCGCGATAGCAAAACCATCGTGGACACGCAGATTCTGAAGCTCGACGAACTTATTCGCGGCACCAAAGGCGTGGCGGTGGAGACGTGCCTTTGCGGTATGGCGCGTTACAACGAGTTAATGAGTCGTCCGCGTGCTAATCTTAACCGGCTGCTCGCGTGGCAACATGCCGTTGCACTCGACAAAGCCTTGCAGAAAAAACGCGTGCCTCGCGGTCTGCTCGACCAATTTTCCAAGGAGCCTCTCGTGCAGCGTGAACTAGAGCGGCGCGGAGTGAGCGGCTTCAACCTAGAGATGCGCACGAAGGCCGAGTCCGACCCGGTTGTCGCGGCGGCGTCCATCGTGGCCCGCGCCGAATACGTGCGCGTGATGCACGACCTTTCGCGTGAATTTGGAGATCGCTTGCAAAAAGGCGCAGGGGCACAGGCCAAGGCGCAAGCGGCCGTGATCATCGAACGTTTCGGCGCGCGCGCACTTGAGCGTTTTGCCAAACTACATTTCCGCACCTGCTACGAAGTAGTGGCCGAGGCGGGCAAACTAGACGAACTTCCGCTGCCCAAGCCGGCAGAGAAAACGGAGTGGCGTCGCTGAGTGATGGCTGCGAAACGTCGGCAGCTCCGGGCTTTCGATTTGAAGCAGATTCACGGCTTCACGGGACTGATTGGAGTGGACGAAGCCGGGCGCGGTGCGCTGGCTGGACCGGTCGTCGCGGGGGCAGTGCTAGTGACGCGGGAGTTTCTCGAAAGCCGCTGGGCCGTCAGTAAAGCCGGACGGGTAAACGATTCCAAGCAACTGACTGCGACCGACCGCGAGGAACTGTGGGTGGAGTTTGATGAGCTAGCACGGACGGGTCAGATACATGCGACGCACGGTGAGGCAAACGTGGCTGAAGTAGAAAAACTCAATGTGCTCGGCGCAACTAAGCTCGCAATGCGTCGTGCGTTGGAGGCGATATATCCCCCGACCGCGTTTCAGGAGAGAGCGGAACCGGATTTATTTGCGAGCGAGGCCGAGCGAGCCTCGTTTCAGCCGACGGTCTCGTGTCGCATCCTCGTGGACGGTCTGCCACTGCGGCATTTCCCTTATCCACACACGGGTATCGTGAGTGGCGACGCACGGTCGCTCTGCGTGGCGATGGCTTCGATCATCGCTAAAGTGACCCGCGACCGGTTGATGGACCAATTGGAGCAAGTGCACCCCGGTTACGGTTTTGGCCAGCACAAGGGTTACGGGACGGAGGAGCATCGGACCGCTTTGCTGCGCCAAGGCCGATGCGCGGCCCACCGCGACAGTTTTCTACGCAAGCTCTTCGCCAAGCCGCGAGACTTGGAGGGACAAATGACACTGTTTGGTTGAACGCCGCCGTCTTGCCCGACACGCTGCCGCCCGCCATGGCCGGAAAGAAAACCAGCTCACTCGACAAAGTGCTTAGCCGTCTCGATCGGCTGGAGCCAGCGGAGTTGCAAAATCTCGTGCAGCGTCTTGCGCGGGAGCGCGCGTTGCTCGACACGGTTTTCAACACGCTGCAAGAGGGCGTGCTCGTGGTCACGGGAGGTGGCGAAGTGGACTACGCGAATAACGCTGCGGCGCGGCTCATCGGCATGCGCGAAGGGGAGACCGGCGCGGGCACGTCGCTTTGGCGACTGGTGCCGGGTTTGCAGGCATCTCTCGGCGGCGAAATGCGAACGGGTGGATCCGATGGTCGGCCGCTGGTGACACGTGAGTTTGAGCTGAGCTATCCCGCCCCGCGCACTGTGCGGCTCTATTTGGCGCCGTTTCATGAAGGTGCGGGCGGCGAGGCACGCTTTGCGATCATCTTGGCCGACGTGACGAGCGAAAAGCAGAGCACGGCTGAGCTCATCGAAAACGAAAAAGTCTCCTCCATTTTGCTGCTGGCGGCTGGTGTGGCGCACGAATTGGGCAACCCGCTCAATTCGCTCACCATCCATTTGCAACTCATCGAGCGGAAACTCCGCCGCCTCGAAGCGTCGAAGGAATCGCGTTCGTTGGCGGATTCGATTAAAATCTGTCAGGACGAAGTCACGCGACTCGATGGCATCATTAAAAACTTTCTCGAAGCCATCCGGCCCCGCCCGCCTGATCTCACCGACACGAACCTCGTCGAGATTGTGGAGGAAGTGCTGCGTTTCCAAGAGCGTGAGTTGTCTGACCGCTCCGTGCAGGTGGAGGCGGATTTGCCAGCGACAGTGCCGGTGGTGATGGCCGATCGCGACCAGTTGAAGCAGGTGTTTTTTAATCTCGTTAAAAACGCCATGGAGGCGATGGGGCCGGGCGGGCATTTGAGTGTTCGCGTGCGTGCCGATGACGACTCGGTGTTTGTCGCGCTGGCCGACACCGGCAGTGGCATCAAAGCGGAGGACATGGCGCGTTTGTTTTCGCCATATCACACTACCAAGGTGGGCGGACACGGGCTCGGGCTGATGATTGTGCAACGTATCATGCGCGAGCACGGCGGGCATGTCGGCCTCGAAAGCAAGGAAGGCGTTGGCACGGTAGTGACGCTACAATTTCCGCAGAAGCACCGCCGTGTGCGGATGCTGCCGCCGAGCGCCTGAGCGCGGCGGTCTCCTCTCGCGGTATGAAACGCCACGCGTTTCTGATTCTTGGAGCCGGACCCACAGGATTGGGCGCGGCGCGTCGTCTTGAAGAGCTCGGCGTGCGCGATTGGCAATTGCTAGAGTCCGCGCCCATGCCCGGCGGTTTGGCGTCGTCGTTCGTTGATGCGCACGGTTTCACGTGGGACATCGGCGGGCATGTGCAGTTTTCGCATTACGAATATTTTGATCGCGCGATGGATGACCTGCTGGGCCAGGACGGTTGGCTCCAGCACCGGCGCGAGTCGTGGGTGTGGATTCGCGACCGTTTCGTGCCATATCCGCTGCAGAATAATTTGCACCACTTGCCGCCTGCGGATGTGAGCCGGTGTCTGCAAGGTTTGGAGCAGGCCGTGCGTGCTCCGCAGACACCGCCGTCCAACTTTGGCGCGTGGATTGATGCCACGTTCGGCGTCGGCCTCGCTGAGCTTTTTATGCGTCCCTACAACTACAAAGTGTGGGCGTTTCCGCCGGAGTGGATGAATACGGTGTGGTGTGGGGAAAGGGTGGCAGTCACGGATTTGGTGCGTGTGCGGGCCAGCCTCGCATCTGGGCAAGACGACCGCACTTGGGGCGCGAATCACACTTTTCGTTTTCCGTTGCGCGGCGGCACAGGTGCCATCTGGCGTGCCTGTGCGCGATGCCTGCCGCAGGAGAAAATTCGGTTGGGCGCGCGGGTGGTGCGGATTGATTTAGAGAGGCGCGAAGTCATCACGGCGGCGGGCGAGGCGCTGAGCTACGACCGCCTCATTTCGACGATTCCGCTCCGGGAGCTCATCCAGCTGACAAGTCAGACGCAGTTTGCATCGGTAGCCGAGCGGGGGTTGCTTTATTCCAGTTCGAATATTTTCGGCCTAGGCTTGCGGGGGCAGCCGTGTGCCGAGCTAGCGAAGAAAAGCTGGATGTATTTTCCGGAGGCAAATTGTCCGTTTTATCGGGTGACGGTTTTCAGTAACTATTCACCGCACAACGTGCCCGATAGCCGCGCTAATTGGTCGCTCATGGCCGAGGTATCCGAGTCTCCGCACAAACCTGTGGATCAGGGAACCTTGCTGGAGGAAGTCATCACCGGTGCGTGTCGCACGCGGTTGATTGAACGGCGCGAGGATATCGTCTCCACTTGGCGTTATCGCGCCGAGTATGGTTATCCCACGCCGGGGTTGCACCGTGATGAAGCGCTGGAGGAGATTATTCCGTTTTTTGAGACCGCAGGCGTATTTTCACGCGGTCGTTTTGGTCTCTGGAAATATGAAGTCAGCAATCAGGATCACTCTTTCATGCAGGGCGTGGAGTTGGTCGAGCGCTTGGTGAACGGTCGGCCAGAAATCACGGCTATGGACGCTAATTTAGCCAATTCCGTGAAACATCCGTGGCCGTTTTTGCAGTGGTCTTGATGAAAGGCCCGCAACCTATCCAGCGTTTAACCCGGGCGCAAAAAAGCCGCCGCAGATAAACGGCGGCGGAAAGTTGGCTGCCCGATAAGGACTCGAACCTTAACAAGCAGAGTCAGAATCTGCTGTGCTACCATTACACCATCGGGCAGTAAAAGCGCGCAGCGGGCCGGAAAATGGAGCCGGCGACTGGATTCGAACCCGCAACCGCCTGTTTACAAAACAGGTGCTCTACCGTTGAGCTACACCGGCTTGGTGCGCTGCGCACTGAAGATGAAAGACTGGGAAAAAGCGATTCCGGACATGTTTTAACCGCCGAAACGGTGAAAAGTGGTGGCTCCCCGGGGACTCGAACCCCGAACCAATTGATTAAGAGTCAACTGCTCTACCATTGAGCTAGGAAGCCAAGGAACGGAACGGCCAAAGGTTGGCAACGCATGAGCACTGTCAACACCTTTTCCCTCAGTGAAACGCGTCGTGGTGACGCACGGCAGGTAGATTAAGGCCTTGCCACCAACGGGATGGCTGGCGGAAATCCCATTAGCCGCTGCTCGGGTGGTGGAATGGCAGACACGACGGTCTTAGAAGCCGTTGCCGCAAGGCGTGCAGGTTCAAGTCCTGTCCCGAGCACCAGCGGAGTCCCAGTAGGCAAGTCCTCCGGGCTCGACATGAAAAAAGCGGGAGCCTTGCTGGTGGGAATGCCACGCGCCCAGTTGAGTCCATCTGCAAAAATCACCGGAGCGGTGGTGCGGGCAGATTTTAACGCGCCGGAGTCGGTGTTGCACTATGCACGGGCGGCAGAGCGACTGGGCTTATGGACTTCGGAGCGACTAATGATAGAGCGGCTTTTCCAAGACAAAGACGCGGCGTTACTGGAAGCTGGTTGCGGCACAGGTCGCATTACTCTGGCGATGCACGACCTTGGCTATCGGGCGCTGACCGGGTTCGATTTTGCAGCAGAACTACTGGAAACGGCGCAGCACTTGGCCGAAGAACGCAAAGTGCGGGCCTGCGAATTTGTCCACGCCGACGCCACGCGGCTTGCGCATGGGCCTCTGGCTGGACGGCGATTTGAGGGCGTGCTCTTTCTTTTCAACGGGTTGATGCAAATCCCCGGACGACGTGGCCGACGGGCGGCCTTGCGGGGATTGCGTCAGCTAGTGCGGCGAGGCGCGCCTCTGCTCTTCACTACGCATGACCGGGATGACGAACCTGGCGAGCGTCGGCACTGGAAACGTCAGCAGGAAATTTGGGCGCGCGGAGAGCAAGACGTGCGGCTCCGTGAGTTTGGCGACCGCTACTTCGTGGACGACGACGGCTACCGCGTATTCATGCACTTACCGGATCGCGCCGAGGTGTTGGCGGACTTGGCGGCCACAGGATGGCGGCACGAGGGTGATGAGATGCGTCGTCGTCTCGCGGTGGAAAGTCGGGCCGTGCGCGACTTTTCCGACGAGTGCCGTTTCTGGTGGGCGAGGGCGGGCTAACGAGTGCAACAGTGCATAGAGGCAGATGTCGCTGTGCTTTGAGGTTACGAAGAGCTCAGGGAGTGACGCGGATGCGAATGTTGCGGAACTCGACGCCAGCGCCGGATAGGGCAATCGCGCCACGGCGCAGAGCGGCGTAGTCGCGGAAGCCGGAAAAACGGCTCGTGGCGACGGCGGTTTTCCACGCGGATGAATCAATCGTGTAAGTGAGCACGCGGTCGCCGTTCAGCCAGTATTCGACGACGTTGCCGTAAACGACGAGCTTGGCGCGATACCACATATCAAATTGCGGGATGAGACGGCGGTCGGGCTGGTTGAGCCCACCGTTGGTGGCGAGCGTGTCGCCATGGCCCGAGAGTTCCATCACGGCGCCGCTGGCTTCGGGCGAGGCCCCATCTTCGGTCACGCGAAAATAGACTTCGCCATGCCCGCCGGTGGACACACGCCAGTCGAACAGGAGTTCGAAGTCCTCGTAGTTTTCGACAGAAACAAGGGCTGGGCCGGTTTGGCCGACGAGCGCGCCTTGCACGACGCTCCAGTTAGGGGGCAGCTTATTGGAGCGAAAGCCACGCCAGTCACTCGGTTTGCCGCCGTCAAAGAGCAGACGCCAACCTTGGGCGCGTTCGTAAGCGGTGAGAACGACGACATCGCTCGCCTGTGCGACGGTGAAACAAAATGCAGCAGCGAGCAGGCAAAGGAGCAGGTTCGGTTTCATGCCGGACAAGATGACTAGGGCGGCGACGGCGTCAATCTCCGGCCCGGGAGCTTCGCGCTTGCGCCCGCTGCGGGCTGCGCGGCATGGTCGGCGCGTGCCACGCATCCCTCTCTACGACAATTTTTCCGCCATACTAACGAAGGCCCAACGTGGCTTGGGGTTGGATGCCGAACAACTGGCTCAACGGGCCGGAATCACTGTGGCCGACGTATCGGCTTTGCATGCAGGCCGAGCCGAGCCAGCAGCGTCTCGGGCGGTGGCGCTAGCCTTGGGGCTGGATCCGGGCGCACTGACGGACGCCGCGAAACGCAATTGGTATCCCGAGCAACCGGAGTTCCCGCGCGGGTTTGCGATGTTCAACACCCCGTTCGACGGGGATTCTTCTGTGAATAGCTATCTCATCTGGGATACGCGGACGCGCTTGGCGGCGGCTTTCGACACGGGCACGGATGTTTCGGGGCTGCTCGACGCTGTGGCGGCAGAAAAGCTGCGGCTGCGCTACGTGTTTGTGACGCACACCGATGAGGATCATGTGGCGGGGGTTGATCGTCTGGCGGAAACTGGTGCAGAAATCTGGGCTAGCGAACGCGAGCCGGTCGCGCATCCCGCCGCAAAGACCTTTGTCGAAAATGCGTATTTTCATCTCGGAGAGTTGGCGGTAAAAACTGTGTTCACGCCCGGACACTCGCCCGGACAGACGACCTATTTTGTCACTGGTCTTGCGTGGCCACTCGCGGTGGTGGGCGATTCGTTGTTTGCAGGGTCGATTGGAGGCAGTGCGACGCATTTCACCGACCAGTGGCGCAATAACTGGCGCAAGATTTTCACGCTGCCGGCCGATACGGTGCTGGCGTGCGGGCACGGGCCGCTGACTTCGCTCAAGCAGGAGCGGCAACGGAATCCCTTTTTTGCGAGCCGGGCAAAACGGCTGTAAAGATAGTCTATGAACGCCACATCCGCGCCTTCACGGTTGAGCTCCCTCTGGACTTTTCCGGCGGTGCTGTTGTTGGGGCCGTTGGCCGTCGCGTTGGCGTGGTTTTGCGTGCATCTCTGGCCCGAGTGGCAAAGCAATCCCGACTTATCGCACGGCATGTTTGTGCCAGTGCTGTTTGTGCTCCTCTGGTGGGAGGGGCGGCAACGCGGGACGCTGCGGTGGTTGCAGCCTAGCGGCTGGTTAACCGCCGGGGTGATCGTGGCGGCGGGCACGAGCGTGGTCCTATTGGGAATGGCCGGATTACTGGCCGCGTCTCTAGCGTGGTCGCATGCAGTGGTCGTCACGACGTTGGCTTTGGCGTTAGTTGCCGCACTGGCAGGCGGGTTGTTGTGTCTTGCCGATGCCCGAGTGCGCGCATTGCCGTGTAACT
>JACCDO011432043.1_pt1 | contig 23710 bp, 30 predicted proteins | sample 7446101 | NCBI WGS metagenome assembly JACCDO01 (sample SAMN15323440, study PRJNA562643) | freshwater metagenome | isolation source: river surface water | place: USA:Blue River Watershed | collected 2017-08-16
GTTGTTGGCAAAATGCTTTCAACCGGTGATCGTAGCACGGGTAAACCCCAAGCCAGTGCAACAAAGACCAGTACAAAGGCAGGTGCAAATGTACTCACAAGAGCCACTTGAGGGAAATTGACTTTGTTGCAATAGATGTATTGGCTTAATGCATTCAAACCCAAACCTGATAGATAACTCAGAATTGGAATTGCAAGCAAGAGAAAGGTGAGCGGGTATTGCTTGACAAGATTGGGTACAAAGATAAACAACAAAGGAAAAATCATTGCAAGTAAGAATCCATGGACTAATCCGAACGAAATGCGAACGGTAGAATCAACAGGAGACGCCATCTAACGGGGGAGATCTTCTAAAAGGAGATGGAAAGAACCTAGTAGAGGAATGGCGGATCCTGAATCCAAAGCTGCACCCGTAGAGGAAGAGAATTCAAATACAAATGAGAAATCAGTTGCATCTGAAAATGATGGAAACGAGGTAGAAAATGAATCAGAGAATGAGGCAGACAGGGGTGAAGAGGAAGAGGAGGAAGAGGAAACGGAAGAGCAAATACAGGCAGCTATTGCAAAGATGGTGGAGGAACTTCAAGCGCAAAAGGGAAAACCCAAAGTTGTGCGAAAGAAATTTCAGCGAAAAAAGAAACAGGTTCTCAAAGCTGAGATTCTTGAGGATCCTGAAATTGTACGGTTTTTCCAAGGACGCGAAAAATATCCAGAAGGATATTCCTTTACCGAAGAGGGGAATTTGAAGATTCAGGGTGTCAAAGATGTACCCAACAAAACCATTGTACTCAAGAATAAGTTTGTGGATTTTCAAACTGAAGCCGATTATGCAGATCTGTATGCAAAGAGACTTGAAGCGCTCAAAGAGATTGAAACTCAATTTGATGCAGCACTTCAAGCCTTACGCATAGTCCAAGAAGAATACAATCTTGGTTCAAAGTCTGCAGACGAAGTTGTGCGTGCAAATCAAGCTGTCTTAGATCTAAGTAAGGCTCGTTCACGAATTGCCTATCCTGAAATTTGGACGGATCTTGTCAAAAAAGCAACAGTCAAAGATGTACTTATGCATACAGAGCCCTATGAAAAGCGCAAAATGAAATATCCTATTTTTTTGTTAAAACACTATGAATTGAATCGGAAAGAAGCCTGGGGGAAATATGAGGAGCGTAGCACCGCTGCGGAACCCTTGGAGGGGGGTGCGATTCGTATTCGCTTTATTACTGATTTACAGGACGAGTCTACCGCCCATTTCCATCCTTTCTTCCAACGCAACTTCACATTCAATGAAACGGAATATTGCTGTATGATTCAGGCCTATGAAGGTGAACGGTTCAAAGAATTAGGAAAAGAGGATTTGCGAAAGCAGGTCCTCGGAACACGCTCGGGCCGTACAATACACTCCATTGCCATTAAGGACAAAACACTTCCCAATCAACCCCAACAATTGTGGGAGGATATCTTGTTCCAATTCTTCTACCAGCATCCTGATTTGCGGAAGGAGCTGGATAGTACAGGTACTGACAAGTTCCACGTGATGGATAAAGAAGTTCCTGCAAATTATGGTGCTGCCTTGGAAGGTGCACGTCTGCGTCTCCGCGAATTGGGGGACAAAGACCTCGATCACCAGGAAACCAAAGAAAAGGTCATCACGGAAGAACAACAGAAAAAGGCAAAAGTGGGCGCCATTGTCAACAATTTCCGAAAAAAGTTTTAAGTAAGAGCATAGATTAGAATGGCTGCAACACAAAAGACAACACGGATACGCAAGGAGCTAGAAAGTCTTGAAAAAGATGGGTATAAGATTACAATCCTACAAGAGAAACCTTTGATATTTCATCTAGAAAAAGATCAATATCAATTCAAAATTGCACTTCCCGAGGACTACCCTTTTACAGCACCTACCATTGAGATTCTGCAACCCTATTCTTTTGAAATGAATCTATCCAAACCAACTTGGGGGCCTACAAAACAAATTTTGAAGATTCTAGACAACTTCTTTACCTCTCCACCCCAGTATTTAGTCCTTGGAGGATATCCTATAAGAAACAAATCAAGTTTGAATAGAACTTTCTATCAGTATCCTTTCGTATCGATTCTGAATATTGCACCTAACTCAGGTACAAAGCCCTTTCAAGGAAACTACTATGAAGTTAATTTTGAGAATATCCCTCAACTTGAGGCATTTGCTGCCAACAATCCAAAACGTTTTTCTATGATTTTCTTTGATTGGTCTACCTTCAAATTCTTTCCAATGGATAATTTGTTTCAGACAAGACTTCAACTTCTGCTTAAGACTCTCAAAGATGAAGGATCTCTTCTCATTGAGACCCCGCAGGGATCTATGTTTTCATCGGATCCCGGAAACACAATACACATGGTTTTGCTTAAAAAAGAGAAGCAAATGAATGACAATAAAGAGCAAATCAAAAGAGCCGCCCAAGCACTTGGATATACAACAAGAGAGGCAACATCAGATACTCTTAAATTACCTCTTGTTTCCAATCTATACAGTAAGCGAGAACGAAATACGAATGGGAAGGACAAACCGGTGGAGTTAATGGTCCTTACAAAAGCAAAAAAAATGGGAGGCAAACGCAAAACGAGACGCTTAAACAGGTCCACAAAACCTATTTCTAGATGAGATGTGCGTCAAGCGAGATGTTTTAAAGCAGATGTTTCTTGTGGTGAAGACACCATTACAGTCTTCGCACCCTCTTATACCAGTGGGTGTTGTGAAAGCCTATCCTTTGTATTCTCAAATCTTTGAAGATACAAAGCATAGAGGATATTTGAATGCAACTCAAGTTCAGGCATTGGGGTTTGAAGCCAAACCTGATATGGAATATAAAATGGTAAGACTGGATGTACCACGCTCTTATTTAATTTAGGTATAGACAGGCATACCCTCCTGAAGAGGATACGGTCGGAGAGTTGCTTCATTGGCATCACAGTTCACTTCTTTTGCGTTGTATCTGTAGCACGCGCCATTCGGATCCCGATAGACGAGTCCTTTTACAGTGGATGGATGGGGATATTTAATAACAACGCGAGGTTTTTCTTTCCAAAACAGAATTCCTACAATCCCCATAGCAAATCCAATTAAAAAAGGTAAAATTTGAAAATGCGATAACATTCACCTCTCTTCTAATTAGAGAAGAGAGAAGAATGATTTGGGATTTTTTGAAATCAAAGCAGTTTAATACGATTTTTAGCTTTTTGCTTGGACTAGGGCTTGCTGCTATTTTACGCCCAGCCTGCAAGGGAGATCAGTGTATTACACTGAAAGCTCCGCCGTTGAAAGAGTTTCAGGGGTCGACATATCAAGTTGGCTCAAAATGCTATCAATTTTCCGTGGAAACCTTGGACTGTCCTTCCAAAGGAATAATTGAAGCCTTTCAGATATCCCGGGCTTAGAATTCGCGTGTAGCGGAAAGAAACGAAAAAACGGGGAATCTTCAGAAATACTCCAATGGCGTCTAGCGGAACTCTTTTAAGCGATTTGGATTCGAACCAGGGTGCGGGTGGTGATGGGGATTTAGTAAGAAAGATCTTTGCAGATATGAATGTGCCTGGTGGTGGAAATCCTGTTGTGAATGGTGTGGGACAGATGATAACATCCCCCAATCCGAATACAGTCGCGCCGATGGCAATGGATCCGATTCCTGCAACATCCCACATTATCGGAAAAGACCATCCGACGCCTGGTGATTTTGCGGCCGCAATGCACGGTGTACCCCGGATGAACGAGGGTTCCATCCCTCCTCCCATGCCTGGAAATATGGCCCCCAACTTGATGCCCCCTGGTGCTTGGAATCCGTATTTAAACCAGCAGCCCCAGCAGCAGCCTATGATGGATATGGGCTCAAAGAAGAATTTGTATGCGCGCATTGCAGACGAAGTGAAGATTCCCATTCTTGTCACGATCTTGGTCTTTGTCTTCAGTCTTCCTTTCCTCAATGTGCTCTTTAGCCATTACATTCCCTCTTTACTCAAGCCCACAGGTGATCTTACCACGGTTGGTCTTCTTGTGAAGTCTGTTTTGGCAGGCGCATCGTTTTGGGTTCTTCAACGTGTGATCGCGCCTCTCCTTTCTTTGTAAAGGATAGTAAGGATGAAAACAACACCGCTAACACAAGGCGTGAGTACCCTTTTGTTACTCGTGTATATTCTCTATGGTTTCTTTGCACTTCCTTTCGCAGGATTCATATTGTCGTTGGCTGTAGGCATGTTATCCTACGGTTTCTTGGAATCATGTGAACTTGCGGTTGCCTTCACAATTTTGACAGGTGTCGTCTATTCCTTAATCTCTCGTGCAGGTGCAGCCTCTGCACTTGCCAAGGTAGCAACGAAGGAAGGATTTGTGACTGGAAACACGGATGGAAGTGAAAAGATTGCGAAGCGTGTAGAGCGTATTTACAAGGCGAATGTAGGCCCGCATGGTGTCTATGCGAGTGCCTTTGTGGAGGGATTTGCAGATGCAAGTGAAACATCAGTAGACGGTCAGCTCCAGGCTGTGATGAAGGATAAGCCTGCTGAGGAATCTGCAGAGTCAAAGCCTGCCAGTGCTACGGCTCCCTCAACTGCAGGCAGTGGAATTGAGCCTCCCTCTCCCCCCCCTGTTGCTGCGAAGGTTCCCAAGGCTGAGACACAGGGAGGGACACAAGGATTTCGTGGAGCTCCCGATGACGCCCAATTTAAGTTAGGGGTACTCCCTGAAGAAAAAAAAGATGGATATCACATTGACACAGGTACAACAGTTATAAATGCGTTAAATGCCTTGAAACCCGATCAAATTCAAGCCATGTCTGCAGACACGCAAAAGCTGATTGAGACGCAAAAGTCCCTCATGAGTATGTTGTCTTCCATGAAGCCCATGCTCCAGGATGGAAAGCAAATGATGGATACTTTCCAGCAGATGTTCGGAAATAATCAAATGAAAGTATAAGAAGATGGGAAAGGCCAATGTTGTAGTGGATATTTCACCCACACTAGGAGTCCTAGGATTACTCGCTTTGCTAGCATCCCTAGGCGTTCTTGTATACATCCAGCAAATGAAGATTTCTGCCAAACAGGAAAGACAAGTCTCGCAACCCCCGATTCAGGTGACAACTGTAAATGAAGGGGGAGATGATCGATATACCCGCGCACCCCAACCCCAGCGCTTCTGGGACAATGGGCCCGAATGGCCTGTGCGAGGTGCCCTGGTTCCCCCTGATGGTGGAATGTTGGTGAATGTGCGGACTCAGGGACTTCCTGAAGCCTATCAACAAATGGGTGTTCTGAAAGCCAGTGATGGGAAGCTACTGCCCCTATATGGGCGAAGGGTAGCCTCTCGCTCTGATCGCTTCAATTACTACACACGCACGGACACCTACAATCCCATTCAACTTCCTTTGAATTACAAGAAAAAAGACTGTCAAGATCCTGTCGGCTGTCAAGAACTGTTTGATGGAGACACTGTAACAATGAGTCCTACAGGTGAAACTGCAACTGCAACCCTGTATCGGTTTGATGGGCCTTTGTATGTTCCATCCATACTTTAGAAAGGATGTCGTGTCCGGCCACAGGATTAAAGGATTTTCCAATTCAAAATACGGTTACTGTAACTGAAACTTTGAATCAGTCAGTTTTGGAAACTTCTCAACTGGAATTTCAATGGGGGAAACGAGGAACTGTCCCTCAGTTTCAAACAAATTATCTCACAGAAGGCATTTATAATTCAGGAGATCAGACGACAACTCTCCGGATACGAGGAAATTCGTACACTTTGAAGTTTTGCAAACTTTCAGAACCTCTTCATTCTGGATTTTTGACAGCAGCGGACAAGACTCTTGCCATCGGGGAAGTTTTGATGGTGTTTGAATCCGCTGCCGCTCTTACTGAAACATTTGTCTTTGTTTGTATACCCATTGTGAATAAAACCACAACAACTCCCTCTCCCTATCTGGAATCCATTCGTCTTGACAGGTTGCCTGGAAGACCCATTGGTTTGGATGATCTTCTTCCCAGCTCTAAAAACTATATCAGTTATACCACTTGCCTCCATCAAGTTACACAGGGAAAAACAAACCCTATTCAAGCCAATGTTCTTGTCTTTACGGGAGGATTGCCTTATACAACTGCTAATTTGTTGTCTGTGAGGCGAAAAATGAATTCCCTTCCATTACCCAGTCCTTTGCCCCCTAATTCTGCTGCCATGCCCCCTCTTGGGCCACTTGCAGAAGGACTTGTTGCAAAAACAAACCAAACACTGTTTTTACTCACAAGTGAAAATGACTATCGTCAATATATCCGATTTTCAACGCTTGCCAGCAGCAGTAGTAAATCAGAAGATTCAGGTCGTCGTGTGGATTCCACAAATGCATACAAATGTGTACCCTTAAAACCTGATATCAATGTCAAAGACAACAAAATTATTATTGATACAGACAAAGGAGTTCCCTTGAGTCAGATTCTAGAAGAAAAAGCAGAAGACCAGGGTCTTGGAAAAATCACTCCGGGCATGGTGGAACGAATGATTGCGATTGTTCTAGGGTCTGCTGCAGGTATTTTTATCTTGAGTGTCTTCGCCTACATCTTCAGTCGTGTAACAAGCGACAACACTGATGCGAACTTCCCATGGTTAGTAAATAAGACAAAAGATCTTTTACCGATGGTGTTTGTTTCTATTGTAGTTGGGATTATCGGTTTCTTGATAGGATTTTTTACAAGCACTACATAGAAATAGAGGAGTATGAAACAACACTATGTGCTCGCTATGATAGTAGGAATTCTCCTATTGCTTTGGCTAGGTTCAGAACTTTTCAAAGCAATGAAAGCTCCGAAAGAGGAAGGGTTTCAATCCTCCGCTGTAACCCTGAATCTGTGTCCTGTATGGGCTCCTCAAATTCAAACTGCAAAAGGAAATACTGATTGCTGTGAAGGAGATCTTGTAGATGGAAAATGCAGTTCTCGGACCTTCTGTACTCTTTCTCCCGCGCACGATGGAGTTCCTCTTTGCATTGATGCTTGGCGAAAGTATTTTGCTGACAAATCCGCCCAATGCCCGTCTACCATGAGAAATTATTATGAGGATGTGAGGAATAAAGATAAACCAAAAGGATGTTCCGTATCTCAACCTGTATTGGATGGTTCTCAGCCTCAGAATCAATCCGTTCCTAAGTGCCGCATTTATAACACGGAACGAGAGAATCGTGAGCTTGCTGACAGTTGTTACATTGAAAAACAGCGTCTTCAAGTGAAGTGTCCTCCGTTTCCAGGATACAGCAATACAATTGAAAAAGTCATGGTGAAGGAAGGAGGTGTTGACAAATTTGGCTCCTTTGTTTGTGCCTACTCAAATCCGATCGGCCAGCGAAATTCCTGCAATGAAGAAAAATCCCTGCTTGCTTTATGGGATCGTCAGAATCCCAATTGGCGCCAAGATTCCAATCGCTACAAACAGCTCGAACAAATCAGTTGCAGGACCTTCCTTGAGCGTGAGCGTCAGAAGGAGTTGGAGAGACAGCGCATTGAAGCTGCTCGTCGTCGTGCAGAGGAGGAGAGACGCAAGAGAGAAGCTCTTCAGAGACAGTTCACCAGCTTCAAGGGCTTCTTTGCGCGCTTCAAGCGACAGGCGGAGGAAGCCGCTGCCAGAGCCAGACGTGCAGCAGAAGAGCAGAGACGTGCCGCTCAGCGCAGAGCAGCAGAGTTAAGCAGACGTCTGCGTGGATGCAGGTAATTAGGATTTACGAAATGGTTTCGGATGTTGGCGTGTAGGAAGAATGAGATCTTCCAACTGGAGGATTCCAGCTAGAATTTGTTCGGTATGTTTCACACACGGAATAAATCCTGTATATTTGCTTGCTCTTACTTGGGCCTCTGTCACTGAATTAGTAGGATAGGTTTTAATGAAGGCCTGAATACAGCACATAGGATATCCATAATACTTACCTTTCTCGAGGAGAAAAGCTTCAGTCATACATTTCACCTCCTTGTGAGAAACTTCAATTTTTTTAAAACACACGAGGAATCTCTTTCAATTCCGTATCTCCAAGATTTTGGGAAATATACAAGCGTTCTGTTCTATCATTGTAAGGAGTCAGAGTTTGAATGGGTTGCTTGTCATCAATAGAGCTTCCCACAGGTTGGAAGCTGTCTGATGCATTCTCTTCCGGATAGAAAGGTACCTCTTCCTCTTGAGGATACTCATAGGAAGGATGGATCTCTTCAGGACTCATCGGAGGAGAGGGGGCCAACTGCTGTTTGTAGTTTACGGTAGGCACATCCACGATCTTGGTATTGATCTTTCTGCGATTGCGCTCTACAAATGTCAATGCAACAGCCACAAAGACAAGAACTCCTGGAACGGTTCCAAAAGGAAGTGCTAACAAGACTACAAACAAAAGAAGGAACACACCTACGATTCCATCCAACAATACAAACAAGGTGTCAGGATAAAATGGCAACAGAAGAGACCATCCAATGGCAATTCCCATTAAAACTGTATCCGTAGAGAATCCTTTCGTCATTTCTAATTTAGCTGGTATAAAATTTGACTTTCCGTTTTCCTTTTCTAGAGATCTAACACAATGAGCCGCGACATTCAATCTTTAGAAAGGGTTCTTACAGCCCATGGATATGCAATCAAGAAGAGTTCACTCACACCTACCTCTACGCAAAAACTCCGAAAGGATCTTACAGTGACTCCTCAGCTCAATCAAAAATTTATGAGAGCAGCTGGAGCTCCTTCGTTTACAGTCTACACAGAATCCACAACACGTTTCTATGTACCTAGATGTTGGGCCAAAGATACCTATGGACCCGCCCAGGCAGAAGTTGTGCCTGAAGGTGAAGCACTCCGATCGGAGTTAGAATTTGTTGGAAAACCTTATGAATATCAAACAGCCATTGTAAATCAATTCTTTGAAGCTGGCTGCAATGGATTAATCTGTGTGCCTTGCGGAAGAGGAAAAACATTTATGGCAATTTGGACGGCGATGCGAATTGGGAAGAAGTTTATGATTGTCGTAGACAAAGAATTCTTAATGAATCAATGGAAAGGGGAGTTAGAAAGTCTCGTGCCAGGAATTCGCGTGGGTATTCTTCAAGAAGACAAATGTCAAGTGGGAGACGAAATAGTGTATGGGAAACCTCTTTCAATTCCTGAACTAAAAGTTCTTTGTAAATCCAAGTCTCTCAAAGTGGGAGGCTCACGAGAGGATCTTGTGAATCGTCTCAAAGCAGCAGACCCAAACTTTACTGATATAGAAGCAAAGACAGTTTCCTATGATTGTACCATTGCCATGATTCAAACACTGGTGCAGCGAGAGTTTCCAAGTGATACATTCAAACGCTTTGGATTTACTATCTTTGATGAATGTCATCATTTGGGTGCATCCAATTTCAGCCGTGCCCTGTTAAAAGTACAGACCAAATGTATGCTTGGACTTTCTGCAACCCCTGTGCGTGATGATGGATTGACAAAAGTCTTTGAGTGGTTTCTCGGAAAACCTGTCTATTGGGAAAAGACTCGTGAACCTGATCCCCACGTCATCGTGAAATGCATTCAATTTGAAACAGAGGATGCAGACTACAATACAATTCCAACTGACTACAAAGGAGAGCCTGTCTTGGCCCGTCTGTTAACAAACGTGGTAGAATGCGAGGAACGAAATGAAAAGATTCGGGACATTCTCCTGGACTTAGCAAACGACAGTCGACGAAAGATTCTTGTCCTCAGTGAACGAATCTCTCATTTGAATGCAATTGAAACACTTCTCAAAGAGTCGGGGTTGTCAATGAGTTATTACATTGGAGGCATGAAAGAAGAGGAACGAGAGACAGGTGCACGGGATGCACGAATTCTTCTTGCCTCTTATGCAATGGCATCTGAAGCTATGAATATTAAAACACTCAACACTGTCATTATGGCAAGTCCAAGGAAAAAGGTGGAACAATCAACAGGTCGTATTCTGCGCGTCCAAAAAGATCAACGTGAAGTGAATCCTATCATTGTGGATATTGTGGATTCTCATGGGATGTATCAAGGTCAGTGGAGAAAGAGAGCAGCTTATTATAAGAAATGTGCGTATCAGATTCAAACTGAATCACAGACTCAATCGGATACGGAAGATGTGGATGAAAATGAATGTCTTATTGAAGATTAATGCTTGCGGCCTTTGCGACCTTTGCGAGACTTTTTGCTGGATTTTCTGCGCTTGCCACCCATGGGATAGTTCGGAGGGTAGTTAGGGACGGGGGATACAGGACTAGAAGGAAGAGGAGGCAAGTTGCGGAGAACATTGCTGGCGTTAACACTGATTGTGGGAGGAGGGGGTGCAGCACCAGGCCCATATGTATTCAAATTCTCATACACCTGGCCTATATTGGCATTTAGCCTAGAATTATTGTTTGCAACCGTCTTCAAATTTGTATTCAATGCACTCACATTATTGTAGACAGCTCCTACGTTTCCAGCGAGGCTGTTGTTTTTGCGTGTAAGGCCCACAGTATTCGTTACCTTCTTCACTCCGTTCTTGAGTGTATTCCACAGGGAACCTCCCTTCTGGAGAGCGCCTGTCAAAGGAGGAGGATGGCCCGTTGTAACACAGGAAGGGTTGAGCTGGCGAGCCGCAAAGGGGATCTGGAGTTGGACCGGGGCACCCACGGAATCAACCCAGGTAGACGGCTTGTTGTCATACCCCGCAGTCGGCCCATAGTAGTACATAGAGTCTACATTTCCAACGCCCACCGTATTGGATCCACCTCCACTTTGAGGATTCAGGTGGAGATTGGCAGATGCCACAGGCGTGGGTTGTGTGCTAGGAGTGTGAGGTCCAGGATTCAAGGGGTTCGGTGTCGATCCTTCGCAAGCAATGCGCTGGACGGGAGGATAGGTACCCGCCCACCAGGTAGCAGCATTCGGTGCAACACCTGCAACAGATGGAGGGGTCAAATCAAAGGTATAACGACCACCTCTTTGTCTGCGACGACGACCACCATTCATTCCAGGAAGACCCTTTTGGTAAGTGCCATAGGAGCTTTGCGGAATCCAATATCCAGGCTCAGTGGCGCGACAGTCCCCAATTCCAGTAAACACCTGAGGGTTGCTTACAGTTCCAGGCACACCGGGGATACTGGAGGCACCCGTAAATCCCCAACCACCACCTCTCATCTTTCTTGTACGTCTTTGTCTGCGTGAACTCTTGCGACTACGCTTTCCCATTCTAGTATGAGAGGAGAAAAACGCACTAGTTCAAAAGATCAATGATTTTGAACCGCTCAAATTCTTCATACCACTGTATTTTGACCTTTTTGCCTTCTGCCTGAATTGCCTGTCGGAGAAGTTGGCTCACTTCGGATGTCTGGACGGCAGCTTTTCCAAGAGAGTTTCCTGTCTCATCCTTCAGCTCATAGGTATCAGGCATCCCCTTAATTTTAAACGCCATTGCACTTGTACGCTCTTCCTTTGGAATTGTTGGAAGCTGAGGAGTGACAGGTTCCTTTACAGGTTCTGGAACAGGTTTTTTGGGTGTCTGAAATACAGTTTGAGGCTGAGGAAGTGTAAGATAGAATCGGCGACGATTGGCTTGGGCGGGAACAAAATCAATGGAATAATACAGTGCGGAATCCACAAGTTGTTTGAGGTGAGAAAGAGGATGGAGTTCAGTAAGAGAAACTGTAATCCCACTTAGCCGCTCATCTTGGACGAAAGCATTGTGGAAAAACGAATGCAAAGTCTCGTAGCGTTTCTCAAACGGTTCACGATTCATTGCAACTCCATCATAGAGAAGAACGTCTTCTAGACGAAGAGATGCATGAATCGTATCAAGAGTCCCAATGAAAATGGCTTGATTTGTATACAGAGACGAGTGAAGACGAAGGCGAAGGGCAAATCCAAATTGAAATCGTGCATTGAGAAAAATGACAGGATGGCCTTTCATCACCAAAATGTATCCTGGCTCATATTTGTGTGTATTTCCTAGCAGATAAAAGGTCTGCTTTGCAATAATAGTGTCAAGTTTGTCTTCATGAAGATGCTGGCGAATGCGAAGATCAAATTGATAGCTCTCCAAGAACTGCTTAGCAGTGTCTAGGAGAGCTTTTTCAATAGGAATAGCTCGGAAGTTTGAGCGACCACGATTACCACTAGAACGAATACTCGGTGTGTTTGCGTCCATTCTACATACAGTACAAAGGAATAGGTTTAGGTTAGATAGCAGAATAGTTGGGATTCTCCCCTGCATCATTGGCAAAGATACCTCCTTCAATAAATTCACCGCCATTCTGTGCGAAATCCGGTGAAAAGGTTTGAAGAGCCTGACTGACGGGCTGGGAAAAGGGAGATGCGACTCCAGCACTGACGGCAATCTCAGTCTTGTTGGGTTTGGGTGCAGGTCCAAACAGTCTCTCAGGATAGCGCATGTTATCCTTCATATTGCTAGATCCATAGGATTCTTCATAGGGGTCCGAATCATCGGGACCGGGAAGCCTCTCAGGCAAATCATCTTCAGGCGGTGCTGCATTGGGTGAACTCGGGCCTCCAGGTTGAATTGTGCGGGGAGGTTCTGGAATGGGAATAGTCTGAAGAGGTGCAGGTGCAGGAACTTCAAAAGACTCCTCAATGACATATTTCCGTGTACTCTGCCAGTATAAATAGCCGCAATATAAAAGAGCTGCTAGAGCAACAGCAATGAGGATCTGCGAAACCATCTGGTAGACAATGGGAAAACATACGGAAAAATTTCTCGTAGAAGTGTAGAAATGGAAGTGCAAGAGCTTGTGACGTTTGCGAAGGAGAGCCAAGGTATGTTGAAATGGGACACGTCTTCTTTGATTCGTGTTGGCGGTCAGCTTGCCGTGAAGATCAATGCGATTAAGAACTTGTCGGGACAGGAGAAGCAGAAGTTGATTTGCCAGATTCTGAAGACGGTATTACAGGATGTTGAGAAGCAGGAGAAGGCTGAGGCTGGGAAGACGGAGGAAGAGAAGGTTGCAATTGGCGCCCAGTTTGCTTCTTTGCGCCAGGCGGTGGACGATGTGATACCGGCATCCTTGGATTTGGCGATTTCGGCTGCGCGGGGGAAGTTGGATTTGAAGAAGGTGAAGATGTCGGTTTGGGTCCGTTACTTTTCTTGCTGCGCTCGTTCTGTTGTGACTGTCCTTGTTTCAAACAATGTGATTTCCCAGGCGCAGGCGAAGCAGGCGACAGAGGCGTTGGCTGCCGTAGAGACGAAGGCTGCGGACGCTGCTGAGAAATATGACGCTGCGAAGGCTGAGGAGGAGAAGAAGCCTGAGGAGCAGAAGGAGGAGGACAAGACTCGCTTCGAGCAGGTGAATCCAATGCATCAAGAAGCTGCGTCGTCACAAGAACCTCCCAAGCAGGAATAAAGATTCGAACAGAGCCTTTTACCTTCTGAATCGTTGCAGGATAAGACTCAATTGAGAGAAAGTCAAGAGGAATTTCTTCACATAAGAAACCAGTTTCTTGGATGTACCCATCGTGGGTAGATCCACGAGACTCAAATTTATAGAGAGACCACTCACATCCCCCTCTTGCATCTTCAAGTAAAAACCCCTGTGTATCTCCATTGTCATAGATTGTGAGTGTGTGAGTGGAGTGACTTTGATTTTCACTTTGAGAAGGAATCCAAGACCGGATAAAGAAAGTCTCTTTCATTACAATACATCTGTAAAGAAAGTTTAAATAGCTGGCGAAAAAAATGAGTCTATTTTAAGCCAACCTTCTATCCATTAAGAAGAATGTCATTTCCTGGGCTACTCTTAACTGCGAAAGGTGAGGTGAAGACTGCAAAGATCTCTGTAGCTGATGCTACAAAGGGGATTACAATGGAGGATCTCCAAAAGTATCTGAAAAAGAAGGCGCAACCTGAATATATTGGTTCCTATGAATATAAGGGTAAGAAGATCCATCTCTTTGGATTTGAAAAGGGAAAAGCAGGTACTGAGAATAAGCATGAACTTCCACCTCCCCATGATTCTCATTTGCTGTTTGGAGACATCCTTGTCCTTGTTTCCCAAACGGATGACTTTAGTAAACCCCTTACATTCAAGGTTGAAGATTATGAGGCGTTCTACACACATGCATTTGGTGGGTTTGAAGATCTAGATGAGGATGAGGAAGAGGATGAGGATGAAGAGGAAGAAGACGAAGAGGAAGAGGAAGTTGAGGAACTTGAGGAAAAGAAAGAGGAGGTAGATGGTGGGGAAGAGGAAGAGGAAGAGGAAGAGGTAGAGGAAGAAGAGGAAGAGGAGCCAGAGGCGGAGGATGTGGAAGAAGCGGAAGTTGCAGAAGGTGAGGAAGAAGATCTAGGTCTTGAAGATTCAGGTGTACGATCTACACGTGCTCGCTCTCGTCGGAAGAAAGGCAGTGATCCGAATAAAAATATTGCAAATACATCAAAGATTACTCAAAATTTCCTGGAGGGATTCAAGAGTAGCAACGACCAGCTTCAGAAGGATGAGCCTTCTTCAAGCAGCTCCCATCGTATTGCAATGGTAGCTACTCTAAGTTCACTCTTCAGCAGCTTACTGAGCTCTCAAGAGATCCAAACTCTGGAACAAGCCGTCTATAATTCATGCATTCAAGATGCTGCAAAGTATCATGTAATTCGTGATTGGAATTATCCTCTCTTCCAGAAACTCTATCAGCGGAAAATGCGCCACATTTGCGCGAACCTTCATCCTCAGTGTTACATTGGAAACACGAAACTCCTGACTCGCTTCAAAAACAAGGAGTTTACCTTTGAGGATCTAATGACCTGGACGGAAACGGAAATCTTTCCTGAGCGAAACAAGGAACTTGCAGAAAAACAGTTCCAGCGCGAACAACGACTTCTGGAAGGCAACAAAGCAAACGCAACCGATCAGTTCTTCTGCACTCGTTGTCACAAGAGACAGTGTACCTATTATGAGCTTCAGACTCGTTCTGCAGATGAGCCTATGACGATCTTCGTCCAGTGTGTCAACTGTGGTAAGCGCTGGACCCAATAAGACTTTCCCTAGGGCTCAAAAAAAGGAACTTCTTGCTTTCCAGTAGAGCGAGTCAATGGAACCTTTGGGGACCTATTTGAAAAATATAAACTCCTCCCTTTATGAAAGGCGCCTCGCAATCATAATTCTCAAGAAATACAGTTATGGTAGACGATCTTTTTCGGAAACATCACGAGGCACAAAAATAAAGGCCGATCATAGAGAAAGGCAATATGAGCCTGAAGCAAAATCATTCAAAGAAGCACTCACAAACAAAGAAAAAGAAGCACTTGACTCCCCCCGGATCGGATATTCTTATGGCTTTACCGAATGATTTTACAGATTCCTTGAAAGGAAAGGATTTTTTTCAGTTTGTCAATGGGAAGTGGCTTCATACAGTTAGAGTTCCCCCACACATTACATCCTTTGGAGTGAGTGAGGAGCTGGAACAATCCATTCAAACGGTGCTGCGATCCATTCTTTACAAAGCTGTGGACCGGTCCAAAATCCAGATGAGAAAATCTTATGCAAACTCTGTGGAAACTGCCATTGGACTTGTAGGTCAATCTGCCTTAAATCCCAAAGTACAATACAAAAGTGTGAAAACATTGTATTCTCTTCTATCGGATCTGCGATGCCTCCGCGACAAGAGAGATATAGCAAGGATGATGGGAGACCTTGCGCGATACAAAGTTCAGGGATTGTTCTGGTTGTTCGCTCAGTACGAAAATTCTAACCATACGAACTATACCTATACGATTGGAATAGGGAGAGTTGGACTTCCTGATTTATCTTACTACAAAAAGACGGCTCCAGGCAAGGGAAAAACGCTTCTGCGCTATGCCAATTTTTTGAAAGCAGTGGGTTCCAAGTTTGATATTCCCAACCTCAGCGAAGTCATTCCTCTTGAGGAGCTTTTAGCGGGTGCCATTCAGAAAAGTTTGATGCAAAAAACAACACAAATGAAAGGATCTGAGTTACATAAAGAGTATCCCGAGATTCCGTTTGAAGAGTTATTTGATGCTGTTGGACTGAGGGAATGGAAAACAGAGCTGTTTTTTGTAGATTCTCCTAATTGGTTGAGAACTCTTCAAAAGATGTACTCCTATTTGCCAATTGAATCTTGGCGTCTTCTCTTTGCTTCACAACTCATTCTTCATTTTTTGCCTTATCTGCCACCTCCCTTTGATGATCTTTACTTTAATTTCTTTCATAAGTATTTGCGCGGTCAGACCGAAAAACTTCCTCAAAAGGATCTTACAATTGAAACTCTAGTTCAGTGGATGACACCTTTCATGAGTCGTTTGTATGTAGATTATTACGGAAAGCCTGAAATTAAACGAGAGGTTGGGCGATTTGTCAATGAATTGAAGGATGCCGCCAAAACACGTCTGGGTGAAGTTGAATGGTTGCAGCCTGCGACACGAAAGAAAGCACAGGAGAAGATTGAGAAAATGATCTCCTCCATTGGGTATCCAAATGAGTTCCAAAATCTACCCATTCCTGTCGTTTCTTCCGACAATTTGGGGAAAAACCTGTTAGAATTGGGAAGCTGGCAGACAACCTATGAGATTTCACGATTGGGTGAGAAACGAAAAAATCAAAAGGACTGGGATGAGCCTGTCTTCGCTGTCAATGCATATTATTATTCCCAGTCCAATGAAATCGTCATTCCTCTTGGCTCACTGTATTGGCCTTTTTACAGTGCAACCGCTCCTCTCGGATGGAATTACGGAGGGCTCGGATGTATTTTAGCGCATGAAATGACGCATGCATTTGACAAAGAAGGAAAGGAATATGATCCTGATGGATTTGCAAAGAAATGGTGGACTCCGAGTGACAATCGTTCCTTTAATAAAATTACAAAGAGTCTTTCCCAATTGTTTAGTTCTCAAAAAATTCTAGGCCATCCTGTCAGTGGTTCTTTAACACTGAGTGAAAACATAGCGGATTTAGGTGGAATGAGTATTGCACTGGATGCGTTGCACTCTACTTTTGCTGCAAAAGGCACAAGTGAAGAAGACAAAAAGAAAGCTCTCCGCCAATTCTTTATTTCCTATGCGGTAAGTTGGCGCGTCAAAGAAAAACCAGAAAAGACACTTCAGAGTCTTTTTCTAGATCATCACGCGCCTCCTCGCCTCCGAGTTAATCTTATTGTAAGTCAATTTCAAGAATGGTATGACGCATTTGACATTACGGAGAAGGATCCCATGTTTCTTCCTCCAGAAAAGCGGATCCGTATTTTTTAATGTTCCTGGTAAAATAGAATGCCGTTTGTTTGGGTGATCCGCACGTGGTGCAGCGAAGATTCCTTTTGGGAAGCCATTCGCTCCTCCAAAGAATTTGACATTGCGTACAGCAATCCCGCTGAATTGTTTGAAGCCGTCCAAAAACTCATTGCAAAAGAACAATTGGAATGGAAAGAACTCTGTGAATCTTCGTCTGATGTGAGTTTGAATGATCGTGATTTTTTGATTGAATCTCCAACAGTGGATCAAATCAAAAATCGTTCGTTCTTAAAATTCATGAGTACTGTAAGCAGCAAAGATCAATTCGCTCAACATTGGTATATTGAACGTCTTCACAAGTTTGACTAAAGAATCAGGAGATCACTGAGTCTCCAATACTCAAATGTGCCATCGGGCATCGGCCTCTTCACAATAAAGGGAAGACGCCGTTGAGCGAGTTCAAGCCTCGCAATTTCCAGAGTTGTCTTGACATGCGGTTCTACGCGCACAAGAGGTCGTGCACCCTGGGCGAGTTGATTTGCACGAAATCCAAGAATGCGAGTCTTTTCATATTGAGTGAGAAACGGTTGGCTCTTATGATTGTCATCAAGTTTCTCCGAGGAGAAGGGCGGTACAGATTGAAGAGGAAGTTTCTGTAGAATTGCCTCTTTGTAATCCAGAATGGCTTCGGGGTGATGTCTGTAGAGAGTATTCAGAGGATCTTGTTGTTTTCCTCCTGAACCCACATCTTCTGCACTAATCAGTCCTAGAAGCCTTTCATAGTCATCTTGAAACCCTTCCTGATTCTCATTGACTTCAGGTGTATTGTCGTTGTTGTCTCCCATTTCTTCTGACTATAGTTGAATAAAATCTTCTATTCATTTTTTTCCGGGTGGTGTGGAGGATGAGAGGGGGAGGATGAAAAGAACTTAAAATTGAATTGGTTTTTATCCTAAGGGAAGTGTAAAAAATGTCCGAAACGAAGAACGACACTATGAATTCAACTCAAGTTGAATTGTATGAAACCTTTGATGCCATGGCAATTCCTGAAAATCTCCTCCGAGGGATTTACAGTTATGGCTTTGAACGACCTTCTGCCATCCAGCAGAAAGCAATTAAACCTATCTCAGTGGGTACAGATGTACTCGCGCAAGCCCAGTCAGGTACTGGCAAAACAGGCGCATTTTGCATTGGCTCGATGAGCCGTATTGATGTAAGCATTCGCGCTCCTCAAGTTCTTGTTCTCACTCCTACCCGAGAGCTCGCCCAACAGATTGAAACTGTCGCCAATGGGCTCAGCTCCAATATGGGGATCAGCGTCTACTGTGCTGTAGGTGGAACAGAACTCTCTCAGGATCTGCGCGCCCTTGACAAGGGCGTTCACTTCATCATTGGAACTCCTGGGCGTATTTATGATCTTATGAACCGAAAGGCCATTAGCGGTGGAGGCCCTGCACTCAGTCGCAACAACATCCGAGTTCTCATTCTTGATGAAGCCGATCAGATGCTTGAAGACAAGTTCCACGAACAAGTGATGTGTATTCTTGACAAGGGATTCCCAGCCTCCACCCAGGTTGCACTCTTTAGTGCTACAATGCCTACCCAGGTCATTGACGTTGCAGAGCGTCTTCTCCGCAATCCTGTGAAGATTCTCATTCCTCCTGAAGAGGTTACTCTGGATGGTATCAAGCAGTATATGATTGATCTCCCGAAGGAAGAGTGGAAGATTGAAGCACTGCTTGATATTTACTCCCAGCTCAACATCAATCAGGCTATGATCTACTGCAACAAGCGTCAGCGTGTAGAATGGCTTGCTGAGAAACTCCAAAGCCAAGGATTCCCAATTTCCTACATTCACGGTGAAATGGAAGTAGGGGAACGCAAGCGCCGCATGGCCTCCTTCCGAAATGGGGAAGTCCGTGTCCTGATTAGCACTGATCTTCTGGCTCGTGGTATTGACGTACAACAAGTCAGTCTTGTGATTAACTATGAGCTTCCTTCCAATCAAGAAAACTACATCCACCGCATTGGGCGCTCAGGCCGATTTGGTCGTAAGGGTGTAGCCATCAACCTCATTGGGCCCGATGAAGTTCAAATGAAGAAAGATATTGAAACTCACTACAGTACGCATATGGAGGCTCTCCCCGATGATCTCCGCAAGATTCAGATTTAAAAAAAAGAAGTTTGGACTGATACATCTTTTTTATGGACTTTCTGCCTGAGAAGGTTGAGCTAGAGGTTCCCGAATATCATGGCGGCAGACAGGACAATGGACGTTTCCTTCAAGCCAGGTATCAATGCAGGATTTGTGGAACCAGTGACCGCATGCATTGAGTTTGCGTCCTTCTTGCGTAGACTGGAGTGTGTCTTGGCAAATAGCACATGTGTGATCGGTATCGGATACAAGATTTCCCACTGTTGTATTTTCGTCAATTTGGGCTTGGGTTGGACGTACAGGAACGGGTTGGAGAAACTGATCCATATTTCCACGAACTCCAGGAAGATTGTATCTGCGTGTAAGAGGCAAATTCAGAAGGGTTGCGAGAAGTTGCGTTGTGAGTCGGCTCTCTTCTTCTTCCTCTTGAATCGGAATATTCAATGCGTATTCAAAGGTGGTTGCAATAGGGGATCCTGCCAGAAACCCACCCAGAGTGCGCCGGATAGGAGAAGGTAAAGTTGAATTTGGTATAGCTACGTTTCCAGATACATCTGATGGCAAGCGAACTGATGAAACACTCGTCGGGGGTGGCACTGGAGGAGGCGACGGAGTCTCCTGCGCGCGATACTCTCGTTGACCGAGAGAGAACAAATCAAACCGATTCCGAGTCTGCTCCTGTACGTAACGAAGGAGACTCGGCACCGTCGGGAATGCCTGCGGCTCATATAGAATCGCAGGGAAGTAATTGTGAAGGTCATCTAGAAGACCAACACCATACAATGTCTCATACTGATGCGAACTCATTTCCTGACTCTACAGCGGGGGAAGGAACAATTTCAACTTTTAAAGACGAATCCCCAAGTTCATCTATGAGCCAACCCGCAAAAGAAGACAAAGGAGTTTCGGGAATTGCAAATATGCGAAACACCTGCTACATGAATGCTGCACTTCAAGCTCTCCGCCACAATACAGAAATTTCCGCATTCTTCCTGGAAGATCGCCACACACAATGGATTGAGCGGAAGCCTGGATCGCCCAAGGTGGAACTTGTCAAAGCCTATGCAGATCTTCTCCGATCACTCTGGTCTGCCTCTCGTCCCGCCTATGTGCGTCCGCAAGGATTTCTTCAATCTATGATTCCTGCTGCTGTTGCGGCAGGCTTCGATCAATTCCAAGTACCACTGCAACACGATAGTCATGAATTCCTAACCTTCATGCTGGATCAGCTTCACGAAGGTATGGCAGAGGAGGTGAATATCCAAATTCACCGTCCTCCTCCGGTCTCCTCGCAGGACAAGGCAATTGTTGCAGCACTTGAGGCCTGGAAGCGATATTTTGGAAAGCAATATTCGCCCTTCACGGAAATGATTTATGGGCTTCTCCGAATTACTATGACCTGTGAGGGCTGTAAAAATCAGACGGATACCTGGGAGACCTTCAACTGTCTCAAACTTCCTGTCTCTTCTGACAAAAATGCACCTCTTACATTGGAGTCCATGCTAAAAGAAGAGTTTGCAGAGGAGACCATTGACAACTACGCCTGTGAAAAGTGCAGTCCTACGCGCACACGTGCCACTCGCAAGATGCATATTTGGCGTCTTCCACGCATGATTCTCCTGGTTCTCAAGCGATTCAACTATGATGGGCGCAAAGTCTATACAGATTTCAAGCTAAATCCGCAGGATCCTCTTGTCTTCCGTCGGTATTTCTCCGCTGATTCTCCTGAGCCCTCTTCCGTACAACCTTATGAATGCTTTGCAACGGTGGATCATCATGGGTCTTCAGGAGGCGGTCACTATACAGCGCAAGCAAAGAGTCCTCTCACGGAGAAATGGCATGTGTTCGATGATGAGACTGCAACTCCCATTAGCGAACCTCAATTTGGTGTCTCTACCTATATTCTCTTCCTGAAGCCAAGTTCAAAGGCAGCAGAAGCTTAGTGACGGTTCTTGCGTGTTTTGGCTCCTCCCCGAAAGGATTGTTTAGCGCCAACAGCCGTGCCTTGGGCGGTTGCCAAAATAAATTGGTTTTTGTCGTCGCGCCCAACATCCGTTATCTGGATTTGGAGACCAATGACAGATTGGGCTTGGGGGTATTTCTGATTCACCTCTTTAAGTAAATCTGCCTTGGCACCTTCCATCACATCTTGAATCTTCTTTTCTACCATTCCAATTTGACCGCCGAACAGACCTTGAATTCCAGCTGCGAATCCACGAAACAAACTGATGGCTTCTATGCGTTTTCCAAAGACAGCCCCAAGAGGAACTTGCTTTTGAGTATCAAAAAAGTTGCTACTAAAAAGCGGGATTGACATTTCTACTTTCTCTTAGTAATTTCTACGCGTGCCCTTTCTCGCCTTGCGGTTCTTGCGCGTCTGCTTTCTCTTGCGAGTTGCACGGCGCTTTCCACCAACCTTGTTATTAAAATTCGCCACATTTTTTATGGCATCGTTGATCTGCGCGGCAGCAGGGGAATTGGGAGGAGCGTTCATTCTGCTTAGAGCGAGGAAAATCCTTCCACACGCCCATCACTCAAAAAGATGGTCTTGATACGTCCAAGCATACCTGAGGATTCACAAATACGGAAGTGGATATGAGGATCGAGACGACCACGGAAGGGCACTGTGTAAGCTTGGGGTGTACGGACTTTCAAGACAGCATTTCCTTCTGAATCTGCTGTGGTAACTCCAGCATTTTCATATCCAGCATACGCCTCTTTCCAGGTCTGAATTTGCCGCAGAGACTCCATCTCGGGTTCTGCAGCCCAATAGAGAATCTTTGAACCGGGGGGTGCTTTCACAGTCACCATCTTAGATGCACCGGGTGGCGTTCTATCAGGCACTGACGCACAAGGCAATACAGTTGGGCCTAAGAAAGGCAAATAGGTGTCGCGATCAAACATAATTACAAGTGCAGCAAGGCCAACAAAGATATAGATTGAGCGTGCAAAGGCTCCCTTTCCTAAGACAGTTTGGACCAGATTGAATTGAAATAGACCTACAAGAAGCCAATTCAAGGCACCCACTATCACAAGAACCATAGCAACCTTGAACGCAAGTTTCTGGTAATACATCAAGTCTAAAGAAGAGGACATAAGGCTTTCTACTTATTGAGTAGAAGAAATGACAAAACCTTTGATTGTGTTAATTGCAGGATGGGCCCATGCTGGAAAGGATTCAGTTGCAAAGATACTTGTAGAAAGCTATGACTTTCAGAAATATGCATTTGCCGATCCCATTAAACAAAAAGTTGCAGAGGATGAAGGCATTCCTCTGGAGTGGTGCTACGACCAGAAAAAGAAAGCGGAGGCTCTTCCATCCAATCCTGAGCGCACGCTCCGAGAAGAATTAATTCGTGTTGCCGAAGAAGCACGAGAGCTTGACAAAGGAATTTGGGCGAGAGTCATAGGAGAGAAAATTCAGAAAGCTGTCAAAAAAGGCAAAACAAGATTTGTTGTAAGTGATTGGAGAATGATAGAGGAACTGTGGACGTTGCAGAAACTCATTCCTGAGGCTGTCATTGTACCGATCCGTGTGGAACGGCCTTCTCAACTGATTTCCCCTGTGCCTGATTGGACGGAATACAATTTACTGGGATTTCCTTACTGGCGCATTCTTCATAATTCAGGCACTATTTTGCGGCTTGTGGGTCAGGTTGCAGAATTTGTCGAACAGGAAATTCCGACTGTGTGGGTAGAATGAAACCACCCGCATGTGTTCGTTGCAAATGGGGCTCAGGCACAACCTGTGAACGGCCTTCTAATTCGCAATCAGCGAAAGAAGTACAATCTAGCTTTGAAAAAATGATGGCAGAACGAGCGAAGCAAGATAGAGATTGGTATCCTGTTACCAAAGACGATCAAACAAAAGCTTTGTCTTCTCATTCAAATGATCCTGGAACGACAAAAAAGTGAAGACAAAAATTGCAACATTTCCTAATTCTTTGATTCTTGCATGCTCCAATCCGTAGTTTCTATCAAAAGGAGAGGGAATCAATTTCACAAACTTTCTAACAATATAACTAATTATACCAATAAAGAACATAATCAAAGCATACTCCAAAAAGATTTGGAGTGTGGATTTTTTAGCTTCCGCTTCTTTGTCAAGAGGAATGTCAAATCTATCCAATACTTTTGCTAGGACTAATCCAATGGATGCATATATGACTGTAATAAGTCCTATATCTGCCATTTTTACAAGTTGAAACAAAAAAGGGTGTTTCATAACCTTCTAGTTTAGGAATACATTCGCTGCACGCTGACATCCATAGAAGGAGTCTTCTTCTTGAGGAAGAGATCCACATGCTCCTTCTTCACAACAAAGGGCAGATGAAAGTCCTTGATATGGAAGGGTA